>Ga0364919_10460_pt1 | contig 11909 bp, 11 predicted proteins | sample SorcelJu500001C7_2_FD_206953 | JGI IMG/M metagenome (GOLD analysis project Ga0364919, IMG submission 206953) | Enriched cells from Trout Bog Lake Hypolimnion, Wisconsin, USA - BchlTB.June20.5000.01.C7 | ecosystem: Environmental > Aquatic > Freshwater > Lake > Hypolimnion/Profundal zone | place... | reverse complement strand
TTCATAGTCCGGGCTATAATCGGGCGTCCCGATACCACAAATTGCATCCCGCGCGTCTTGTATGGAATCATACTCCCCGACGGTCTCCCAGTCTTTGAGCGTGCATTCTCGGGTGTCGTTATTACGAGTGACAGGTAACGTTGTATATTTAGTTTTCATAAGGTAGATACGATTCGCGTTACTTCGACATCGGTTTGTTTTGCCAAGCCCCCATCATTCGCAGCAGGTATTCGGCTTTCTTGCGCTGATTCCCTGTCGGCGGGTGGGCCGGCATTATTTCAGAAAATCGTCCCTCTATCGGGCCGAATGGGAAATTTTCAATCGGCTCCAAACAAATAAAGTCTCCATTCCCGTTTCTCTGGGTTTTTAAGAATTCAATTTTGCTTTTTTCCATGCTTTCAACGCGAACGGAAACGCACTCGATCCGGTCAGGCGATTCCGATGGGGGAATCAGAAGCATGGGGGTAATTGCACACCAGGATTCTGCAACGGTCGCTATCGCCATTGCGTCGTGCGCTACCGCCATGAGTTTTGCAATTTTGGTAAACCGGGTTTTGTCCTGATCATTGTCTGGAAATTTAACTGAAAATCCCCGGACACCATGCTTTGTAAGCAGCAAACAAGTGGGAAACAGCACTCCTTTTGTGTGCATTTCGCGCTTTGCAAAGAAAACTGCGTGATTGTAAATCTCGTCGAAGGGTGAATTGGTGTTTTGTTGGTTTGTGTTATTCATATAGCCTAGATACCAACCGGCTTTTTTCGGCATTGCAGTATCTGGCGGCGTGAGCAACAACCTTCCATTCACGCGCTGGTATAATCTGAACGAAGAGACTGAAATCGACGTTTTTGCGGAGCAAATTCGCGGCTACATATCCTATGTTTATCGGGGCATCCAAGGGGAAGACCCGAAAACGGTTCTGCAAAATGCCTGGAATAATTATGGCTTGCGCTGTCAGCTTTTTGACTTCCTCGTAAAAAGCAGGGAAATCGGGCGGATAACCAACGAGGAGTTTAAGTCTGAAATCAAAACAGGTTGCCGGGTCTTATGGCTCGCCCTGCGCCCAGATTTCCGCAAAGCCGTTGTTCGTCTGAACTACTGGCATCAATATCGCAGGAGAATCGGGACGGACTGGACCCTGGCCGGCTCAAAACGGGGGGTGGGCACGCTGAATGATTTTCTACGGCGTCTTGCGATTGTGCGAACCGTTGAGGACAACTTGCGCCCGATGGACGACATCGGATGGTTCAGTGCGCCCCAGTCGAAAAACGTGATGCTCGTTTACGACCCGACAAAAATGACCACTATTCTGAATAATGTAAGGAATCCGGGCAGAATGCTTGATTTCGACTTTGAGGCGACGAATAAACCGCGCCTTACGATTTCTCAAAAAGAAGTCCTTGAATTACTGGAATCCTTTTGGGAAATGAAGCGAAACAGAATTAAAGTGGCGGGCGTTGCGGCCAGGACGATTCCACTGATTCTTGCGGCCTCTGGAACTGGGAAAAGTTTTATTGTCCGGCACTTTGCCGAATCTAATTCCCTGCCACTTTTGTGCCTCGACTCGGCCTCATGGATTATTGCGGGCGCACATGCGCAACCCCAAACGATAGCGACCATTAAGCAACACGTCGCAAGGAATCCCGCAGGGGTTATTTTTATTGATGAACTGGACAAATTCACGGCACAAACGGATTGGAGTAAAAATGTTCAGCAAGAGGTTTACAGTTTGCTGGATGGCGGGCTCCGGGGTTTTGAGTCATTTTCACCCGAAGAAAAAGCGAAATTAAACGAGCGGTTTTTGTTGGTTGGCGTGGGAACCTGGCAAACCCTCTTTGATTCCGGTACGAAGAGCATGGGATTTGGATCAGGATCGGGATCAGATTTTTCAATCGAGCAGGAAGTTGTAAAACAGGCCGGCATCCCCCATGAACTTCTGGCGAGATTTAACGCAAACCTGATCGTGCTCAAACCCCCGACACAAGGTGAGTTCAAGGATTGGATTTCAGATATACACAAACAACTTTTGATCGATCCCCCGGCTTCCATTGACGCTTTGAGCCAGTCCGCGGTGGAGTCGGGGTTGAGTGCGCGTTGGCTCGAAGCATACGTATCAAAACTGCTTCTTGACCGGACGCGGCCAAAATTCGGCGACGGTCAAGTGTATCTGACCGATGCAAACAACAAGGATTCTGACCGTCTCGGACATCCATAGCCGGGTCTATTTGTATCACCAACTTTCCAGCAGGGTTCGCTCCCTGAATCCCGACGTGATTGTTGTCGCAAGCGATTGGTTGGACGCAGAACCCCTTCCAGACGATAAGGTTTTCAGCATCCCTGCTGCGGCGCTGTTTTTTTCCCAATTCACACAACCGGTTGTTTTTGTCCCCGGTAATCACGAGATCAACGAGGGGATTTTGGAATTCGAGAAATGCCTGCTCGAACGCGGGAAAAAATTCAATTTCCTGGCGACGGGTTGTGCCGCCACTCTCGGTCCCTGCACCATTGTCGGTTTTCCCCCGTCGGATTTGGAGATTCACCCCGAGACTTGGTTGCCGAAACTTTACATCAAGCACGGTGAGAAAATGGGCAGTTTGTGGATTTCACACAATCCGCCTATCGAAAGTCCGTGGGCGTGCCCGTTGATTGAGGAAGCCGTGAAAAAGTGGCAACCGAAACTGCTGGTTAGCGGAATGGACCACTGCAACCCTATCAGGACCGGCAAGTGGAAAACGCAAATCGGGGAAACCGTCTGCATCAACACCGGCCAGATTTTGGTGCCGGAACCAGGCGTTTTGCGCTGCTGCCTGATTGAAATGGATTTTCTCTCTAATGAACCATCGCTGCCGGTTGCGTTCAGGGTGACCCTTTACGATTGAGTGGGAGATGGATCGACTGGATCACTTGTCTTCGGCTTGACTCTTTTTGTCCCCGGTGGACGGTGCTTGAAAGGTTTTTTGGGCGGCAAAGTTTTAGCCTTTTCCAAAACCAGGATGGCCGCCTGGACCATTTCCCCCTGTGCCGGCAAATCGGGCAGAAATCTGCTTATGCGCTGAATCCATTCTGCCGCGGTCAGGTTATCGAGGCACCGCGACCAGTCGGTGCTGTGCGCAACAGCGACCTGGATGACGACCGCAAGAAATCCTTCCAGCGGACCCGCATACTTGCTTTTTGCGTCTGCATCCGCCAGGAATTTCCGTGTAATTGTGGCGGCTAGTTGGTCCGGGGGGCAGGATTTGTTTGCGTCGGCAATGGCACCTCGGACCACTGACCGGTATGCTTCCATTTCGGCTAGATCAAGCGGGATATCGTGGCATTGGAGATCCTGGAATATTTTGTCAGTGATTTCCTTTACCGCTTCGGTCCGCTCGTTTTGGACGATCTTCGGGAATAATTCGATAGCGTGACTCCATGCTGATCCGGCAAGCGGCTTCGAGGGTGGTAATTGTGAATCCATATTTTATGCAGATGGGGGATTCCGGGTTTGCTGCCAAGTGCCTGTTTTATGGAAATCGCAGTATCAGTAAGAGACATCGTTCAAGTTACCGGCGGGTTAAAAAGCGATGCTTAAAGCGTCAAAGAATGGGAGAATCCTTTCGCAAACATGATCCGTTGATTCCCCTTCGATGAGTCGCGACATCCAGTATGTTTCGCCTTTAATGTCCGTCGCACGAAATTCAATCACGAAACCGATTCCCTCAACCCTGACCGCGACGAGTTTTCCTGGCGTGGTCGATTCCTCGGCCGTGTAAACATGCAAGATTCCGTATTTCGCCCGGTCAACCGGCATTTTTTCCCGGAAACTTTTGGCGGAAGCGCACTCATCTTCAAGGATGTCCAGAATCTGCTCGCGCGGGGATGCCAAATCCCATGGCAGATCACCGTGAGGCGGAGCGGTATCGTCCCCCGTGACGTTGGTCTCGTTTAACTCCGAAGCACAAGGCTTTGACAGTGAGGCGATTTGTGATTTGAGAATATCAATCTCACCGATCGCAACTCCCAAACGCATTTCGGTTTCCGCCAATTGGACACCCACAGATTCCACGCGAGTATTAATTTCTTTCCCGACTTCGCTCTTTTCAATTTCCATCGGGTTTTGCTCGATGGAAATTTTGCCATTTTCGATTATGATGATCGTCTTCATATCAATAGATACTCGGCCTGGTAAACCGGATAAAATGCCACCGCTATCAGGGACGAACCCTTTTAGGCTAATCCCGTAATTCGTTGAGGATGCCAATCGCGTGCTGTATGATTTCGCTCATTCCGAGGGCGCAGGTCTGTCCCCCTTTGGAATGTGAGATATTTGCAATTTCGGCACAGGAATCGCCATCGAAGATCAAAACATAAATAACCAGATTGGCTTTCACTTTTTCCAGAACTGCGGCGAATTCGGCTTTGGTATCGGTCGCTTCCTTTTCGGCGAGTTTAATCGTTCGAGCCAGGGTTTCGAGTTGGGCGTATAAATTGGGTAATTCTTTCATACGATTTTATATGGGATCACCCGGATCTCCGTAAGACCCTATTTTCACGAAATTGAAAATAAATCGAACGGATCGGGGAAAGGCGGACTCTGCCGGCCTGCCCGGTGGTCAGAAATTTGCGATATCCGCCAGCATCTCGATGCCCGAATTCTGAATCCCTGGCGCTTCCTCGTTGCAGGAACATTCATCAGTGCCCGGCACATACTTGCCCGTCCCTGTCATCCGGCAGAGCAATCTGGCGGATTCCTGGTCGAAATCGCAGATCCGGGCACCCGGCCACCGGGCCGAAACCCGCGATAATGTTTCCATCGCCCGGCGGAGCGAGGTGAACACCTGGCCTTTGCTCATATCGCGAACCAGTTTGACGTAGGGCGGCTTGGATGTCCTGGAAAGGTATAGGCGGCCATGACTGCCGGGGGAGTTGACCCAAATCAGATGGCGCGTCATTTTCTTTTCAGGGGGGAGAGATGATTGGAAGATCATCAGAATGAATACGGGACAAAACTGCCTAAAATCTACCCCCTATTTTCATTTTTCAGGTTGCGCATACTTACAGAGTAAAAGTGTGTGGACGCATTTCAGGCGTATAAAGAGTTTTTTTGGAATTCCAGGCAGAAGCCAAAGAGCCTCTTGGTTTCTCCGAAATGCGCACGTTTACAGAGAAAAAGTGTGCGGCAAGATAAACTAGACCAAGGAGAGACCCTTTTAGAGGTTGGATCAGCGGTGGGCAAACAGGAATCCTGTTCAACTTTGATAAGACGTTATCCGTAACAGGTAACAGTAACACCCCTTTTATAAAGGGGTGTTACTGTTACCTGTTACCGTTTTCCATAGGATAAGGTGAGCCATTGCACGGTTTTGCCGTGCAATGGCTCATAGGGGTTAAATGGGGAGTGTTGCTTGGTTCGGTTCAGATGCCGAGCCGAAGGCGTGGGTGTAGCCGTCTTTCGTCCGTATCAACACTTTGGAGTCAACCATTCGTGAGATACGCATCTTTGCCGCGCCCACTTTGAGGCGGAATCTTTTGCGTAGTTCGGCACAAAGCACATTGGACTTCACGGGTGATGGTATGCCTTTAAGCATCACTTCTTCCTTGGGGGTTTTGACTTCGGGTTCAGGCGGGTCAACCTGCTCCCAGCAGATTCCGTGATCTGACTGTTTCAGGTGTATGGCGGTCGTGGGAGTTCCGTCGGGATGGGTGGCGCCAGCACGCCTGCTACGCTTTGCGAGCACGAGGGTGTAGTTGGTCGAACCGTCTTCCGCCTTTGATGTCCGCAGAACGCACACCGCCCGTGCCCAGTTGGTCATTTCCGAAGTGCCGAGTCCTGCATAGGCGAAGTCCCCCGTTGTCCAAGATGACCTGGCAGTGCTGTCCTTATCGGGCTTGCCAGTGTGGTGCATAATCATCCAAATGATGCCCGTCCGTTGTGAGATGGGGTGCAGTTGATGACGGAGAAAATAGGACACCGCTTGTTGGTTGCACGCATCAGCGCCAAGGTAGGAAAGCAAAGGGTCAATCCAAACAATATCGGGCTTGTGGAAGTCAATTTGTTGTTCGGCAAATTTGGCGAATGCTGAGCCGCTCACGACTGTTTCCCGAACGAACACGATGTTCTGTTCGATGTGGGATTTCAATTTGCGGCGTATTTTGGCCCCGACTCCTTTAATAACACCTTGCAGAGCCTCTGCCATATCGCCGTCATCGTTTTCCGCTTGGATAATCAGGCTTTTGAGTGGGCGTCGGGTCTTGATGCCAAACAGCGGCAGTCCTGCCGCCAACTTAACGGCGTTTTGTATTGCAAGAACAGACTTTCCGCCACCAGACGGGCCGACCCACAGACAAGACCCACCTCGACAGAGCCAGCGGTTACCGAGAAGTTCGGTCGGGTCCTTGCTGGGATTGAACTTTAACAGGTCGCTGGGGCGATGATAGGGAGCCGGAACAGGGGAAGGTGTCTTTTTCATTAATGTCGGGGGAATTTTTTCACTTGCTTTGTATGAACCGATGGGGTCCACGCTGTGGAGAATCCCTGTTCCGATTTCAGAGCCGGGATTGTTGCCGTAATTTGATTCTTCCGCTTCGTGTTTCGGAAGGATCTGTATGTATGTTTGTTGGTTTTTCATGGTTTTATTTTTTTTGTGAAAAAATTGTGCGTTGATTAGCGGGAGAGTTGTTCGGAAGGGAGCAGGGGCAGTTGGTTGCCGTTTCTGAGATACGCGACCACTTCCAAGACCGATTGGTAGTCGATGAGCGTGGAACACCCGCGACCGCCCTGCCGGATGATTCGGATCAGTTTTGCGTGCATGGCGCGTTTCAAGAACGCCCAACTGCCCAAAATGAATGCCGCCTGCGCTTTTCGGATAAATGCCGGGGGAATTATTTCCCTCGTTCCGAATGAACCGATGGGTTCCAAACTGGGGAGAATCCCTGTTTTGATTTCAGAGCCGGGGTTGATACCGGTATTCTGATTTTGATTTGCGGTGGTTGATTTATTTGTTTTTCCGGTTTGGCCCGGTGCCATGTTTTTTTTCATGGCCCAGATACATTTTTTAGGCTTTTGAGCCTGAAATCGCTTTCCTGGCAGTTTTCCCTCTTCTGATACCGGGTGGTCAGGAATTTTGGATTGTATTGATTCGGTCTGGATCTGGCCCATACCGGATGCCGCCCGGGGATCTACATCATAGAGGTTCCGTCGATTGAATAAACGTGAGAAGTCGTAAGAATAAATTTGCGTTTTGCCCTGGTCTTGCTCTTCCGGTTCTTCCGAACTCTCCCTTGCGGCCTTCCTTGGTGTATTTGGCTTTTGCATAGCCAAGATATGAATTCACCTTTTTAGGGTCAGGACTGCATTCCAAGAGGCGGAAATACGTAATAAAACTTACCTGTGTGAATCTGGGATCATAGAGTGGTCGCAGATTTGTGACTTGTAAGAAATCGTAAGACGATATGGCACTCGATCTGCTGCAACAGAGCGTTGATGAATTTCATCAAGAAGCCATTTCGTATTCCAGGGGTGTTGAACGATAAAATGCGGCAGATTTATGCGAAGTCGGGACGCTTTCCGAATCTGAATGACTTCGCGCACCATGCGATAGAAGTCGCGGCGGCGAATTTTGATGTTCTCAAATCTGATTACTACAAGCCCTTGTTGCCTTCAACGGGCCGCAAGCCGATGGTTGTTTTTGCAACTTCGCTTTCCAGAGAACATTTCAGAACGCTATCGGATTTGGTTGCACGCCTTTCTGAGATTCGGGATGCAAGTGGCAAGACGCTCCGGCCCACACCTTCCGTTGCCCGGGTTTTTCGCGCCGCTTTGCAAATACTCGTTAATCGCTGGGATGCAGATCCAGAATTCAAGAACGGAAAATTGCGGCATTTTTTATCGACGCCGCGGTTGGTTTCCAAAATTGCTACCAACCGAATCGAAAAATGTCCGACCGGCACGAATGTAAACTTTTCGATGCGGGATGAGTTTTCAAGGGGGCAATGTTTTTTGGTAGATTCGACGATTCTCCTTGTGGCAACGCTTCGCACTAAAAAAGGGAATTTAGATCCTGTTTCCAGAAAATCGGCTCAACTGTTGCGCGGGGCCGAATTTGGAAAACCACGAGTGCTTCTATACCGAGCGGAAGCAGAGGAATATCTTCGGGTTTTGTGGAAGAGTCTTCGATCCGACGAAAACCTCAGTCTGTTTGATGGTGATGAAGGCGACCGGAAAGATAAAGCCGAAGATGAGGCAAAAAGGTTTATAATAGACGTCGTTGCGGCATTTAAGGCTTCGTCGATCGAGATATTTGACATTGATCCTGATGCTGTTTTTATGGGCGAAAAGTTCCGCGAAAAGTTTCCGTCATTGGAAAACTGCGATCAGGTGGCGCAGGCACTTTTGCTTTCTGCTGGGAATCGTTTTGCTATTGCCAGTGCGACCACAATTTATTGTGGGTTTAGTGGATTTCGCCATGGCAAAAACCGTATTGATGTCTTCCATCCAAATGACATTGACCTTTCGGCCAAAGAGGAATCGGAAGAGGAGATTGCCCGAATAAAAAAAGATAATTACATGAAAACTTCACAAGTGCATCGCCAGGTGGCTCCTCATCGAACTCCTCAGGCACCCGTGCTTGAAATTATAAATCCAGAAACAAAGAGCGAAGCCGAATCCACTGATGGCACGATTGATATCCCTTTCTGAAATCCAAAATAATTTCAATTGCCCACTGATTAGGTTGTAAAAAAAACGTCTCCCAAGGCGTTTTTTTGTTTTCAGAACGTGGCCGCGGCCCGAACCTGGTCTGAAAAACGGCGGCTTCTTAAATTCTAGGGGTAAAAACGGGGACAGAAATTGATCATTCTGAATGGGGATAATACTGGACGATAGAAAAACTGCAAAAACTCGATTCTGTTCGTAAGTTACTTAAATCAAATGGAATGTAGTAGAATGCCGGGGGGGGGACTCGAACCCCCACTCCTTTCGGAACCAGATCCTAAGTCTGGCGCGTCTGCCAATTTCGCCACCCCGGCAGCAATCTGATCAAGACTGACGTTCTCATAACTTCTGGTATGAAAAACCGCAAGTGGATATGGGTGTGATCTCGCCGTCCACTTATGAAGTCGGCATCATCCCCCCCGGAATTCATCGGCACAATTGCCGGGAATTTTCGGATACGGGTTTTAAAAGCTTCTCCTCACTAACGAGGAATCCTTGCAGCAAAGGAGCAGGATCGCTAGTTAATTACTCCTTATTCCCATGCCGTCCAACTACACAGAATCAAGCATCAAAACACTCAGCTCCCTGGAGCACATCCGGCTGCGTCCCGGCATGTATATCGGCCGGCTTGGCAACGGCGCCCATGCGGAGGACGGCATCTACGTCTTACTGAAAGAGACGATCGACAACTCGGTTGACGAATTCATGATGGGGGCTGGCAAGAAAATCGAAGTGGAGATGACCGATCGCAGCGTCAAAGTGCGTGATTACGGGCGAGGCATTCCGCTTGGGAAACTCGCGGACTGCGTTTCAATTATTAACACGGGCGCGAAATATGACAGTGAGACGTTCCAAAAGGCGGTCGGACTCAATGGCGTCGGCCAGAAAGCGGTTAATGCGCTCGCGCAAACCTACAGGGCCCAGGCGATCCGCGACGGCGAGACCAAGGTGGTCGAATTCATCAAAGGGAAGCTCAAAAGCCAGTCGCGCGTCACGAAGACCAGCGAGCGGAACGGGACGCTGGTGGAATTTACGCCGGACGAGGAACTCTTCGGCAAGGATTTCAATTTCCGCACTGAGTTTGTCGAGGACATGCTTTGGATCTACGCCTTTCTTAATCGGGGGCTCACGCTGACCCTTAACGGCAAGCCGTTCCGTTCCCAAAACGGGCTGAAAGACCTGTTGGGGAAGGAACTCAACGGCGAACCGCTTTACCCGATCATCCATCTCGAAGGAGATGACATCGAAATCGCGGTTACGCACGGCAATCATTATGGTGAAGAGTATTGGTCTTTCGTCAACGGCCAGCACACCACCATGGGCGGCACCCACCTCGCCGCTTTCCGCGAGGCATTCGTCGAGACGATCCGCAACCATTTCAAGAAGGACTTCGATGCCGCCGATGTGAGGCAGTCCATCGACGCGGCAATCGTCGTGCGCGTGCAGGAGCCGGTATTCGAGTCCCAAACCAAGACGAAACTAGGCTCGACTGTGACCGGACCGAAGGGACCAACGCTGAAAGAGTTTGTCGGCAAGTTCGTGCAGCAGGCCCTTGACACCTATTTGCACAAGAACCGCGAAACCAGTGAGATCATCCGCCGCAAAATCGAGGAGAACGAGCGCGAGCGCAAGGAGCTTGCCGGGATTCGCAACATCGCCCGCGAACGGGCAAAGAAAGCATCCCTGCACAACCGCAAGCTGCGCGACTGCCGCCTGCATCTCGGGGACAAAAATCCCCGGGCCGAGGAGAGCACGATCTTTATCGTTGAAGGCGACTCCGCCGCCGGATCACTCACCGCCACTCGCGACGTGCAGACCCAGGCGGTCTTTGCGCTCAAGGGCAAACCGCTCAACACTTACGGTCTCACAAAAAAGGTTATTTATGAGAACGAAGAGTTTCACCTGCTTCAGTCCGCGCTCAACATCGAGGAGGGTCTCGACGGCCTCCGCTACAACCGCATCGTCATCGCCACCGATGCCGACGTGGACGGGATGCACATCCGGCTGCTGCTCATCTCGTTTTTCATTCAATTCTTCCCTGACGTGATTCGCAACAATCACCTTTTCATCCTGCAAACGCCGCTCTTCCGCGTGCGAAACAAGCGGGTGACGAAGTATTGTTTCAGCGAGCAGGAGAAGCAGGCCGCCGTCGCCAGCCTGGGGGCGGGCCATGAGATCACACGCTTCAAAGGCCTGGGCGAAATTTCCGCTGGCGAGTTCAAGGATTTCATCGGCGCAAACATCCGCCTCGACCCGGTGAACCTTCATCACCTCCACAGCACCGATGAATTGCTCTCGTTCTTCATGGGCAAAAACACCCAGGAACGGCAGGATTTCATCATCGATAACCTGCGCGTCGAAAAGGAGCTGATCGAAGCCTGATTGGCCCCCAAGCACACCACCCCTTTCCATGCCGAAGAAGAAACCCATCAAAAACCAGGACGACCAGCCACTGCTCGCGCTATCCAACGATGACATCGCGCCTGCTCCGACGGTACCTACGGATGATTCCGCACCTGCGGCAATTGCGTCGGCACCCGCACCCACCAGGACCGGGAAGGTTCAGGAAGACGAAGCGCCCCTGGCGGCGAACTATCGCAACTGGTTTCTCGACTATGCCAGCTACGTCATTCTCGACCGGGCCGTCCCGCATATGGACGACGGCTTGAAACCGGTGCAGCGCCGCGTGCTGCATACGCTTTGGGACATGGACGACGGGCGCTTCCACAAGGTGGCGAATGTTGTGGGCGCGACGATGAAGCTGCACCCGCACGGCGACGCCTCAATCGGCGCAGCCCTTGTCGGCATTGCCCAGCGCGGCTGGCTCATCGAGCCGCAGGGGAACTTTGGAAACATCCTCACGGGCGACGACGCGGCGGCCCCGCGTTACATCGAGGCGCGGCTTACGCCGTTCGCAAAAGACGTTCTGTTCAATCCGAAGACCACGACTTGGCAGCTCAGCTACGACGGGCGCAACAAGGAACCGGTCACATTGCCGGCGAAGTTTCCCATCGTGCTGCTGGATGGCGCGGACGGAATCGCGGTCGGCCTCTCCACGAAAATCCTTCCGCACAATTTCAACGATATCTGCCGGGCGGCGATCAATCATTTACAGGGAAAAAACTTCCGGATCCTGCCGGATTTCTCCACCGGCGGCACTGCTGACTTCTCAGCCTACAACGACGGCGAACGCGGTGGAAAAGTGAAGGTGCGCGCAAA
>Ga0364919_10458_pt1 | contig 11922 bp, 5 predicted proteins | sample SorcelJu500001C7_2_FD_206953 | JGI IMG/M metagenome (GOLD analysis project Ga0364919, IMG submission 206953) | Enriched cells from Trout Bog Lake Hypolimnion, Wisconsin, USA - BchlTB.June20.5000.01.C7 | ecosystem: Environmental > Aquatic > Freshwater > Lake > Hypolimnion/Profundal zone | place... | reverse complement strand
CAGCGAAACACCCTCTGCGCAATGGCGCTTTGTCTCTTCAGCATTCCGTTGCTGGCTGTCGAGCCTTTGTGGGATGACGGTTGCGAAATGGTGGGTTTGAGTTCGGGGGGCTCGATCTTCCAGCCCAGTTGTTCCCCCCACAATCCCAAACTCCTCACAGTTGCTACGGACATGGGCGGGGCATTCATCACCTATGACGCCGGTGTCAAATGGCACACGATTCATTTCGAGCAACTCTCCGGATCGCAATACGCTTCGGCAGCCTTTCATCCCACCAAACCGGAAATCATTTACTGGGTCAAGTGGAACGAATTGCGTGTGTCGCACGATACGGGCATGCATTGGGAGCCTGTGGGTGCGGCACAGCCTTGGAAGAAAGAGGGGGGCCGGGTCATTCGCATCTGGCTGGACCCCGACTATCCCGAGCGAATCTTTGTTGGCACGGAAAAGAAACCTTACTTCAGCATGGACGAAGGCAAGACCTGGGCTGCATGCGCCGGCGTGACGGGTTATGTCTATCGCGTGGTGGCCGAACATGGCAGTTCTGCCGGAGCCCGCGTGTACATGATTGGCACGAGTACCGGGTTTTACCGCTCTGACAACAATGCGGCGACATTCACCAAGAAAATTAATGGGCTGCCCAGCGAGAAGCTTACCGGGTTTGCCGGCGGCTCAAACGAGAAGGGCACAATCCTCTACGCTTCTGTTCCATGCGCACTGAAGGATGGCAAGCTGATGGGCGGTATGTTCCGATCCAGTAATCGCGGTGAGGCATGGGAATCCTGCATGACCACCGGGATCAACCGGGAGACGCAGAAGGGGGATGAATACGGGATGGATGACATTCCGCAGTATGGATGGATGGCCTGCGCAGACAAGATGCCGGAGCGGGCCTATGTGTTTTGCGAGGGCACCAGTTACTGGCCACCCAACAATGCCACCCTTTACCGCACGGACAATGGCGGCGATTCCTGGCAAGCCGTGCTCTTTACAGATCCCCGTTTCCAGGCATCCGATCCCCAGCTCAAGGACAAGTCCGGTGTTTGCAATGTTGAGACCGATTGGCAGACCGAATGCTGGGGGCAGCGCGAGCAGGGGGGGATGCGCGGCATCGAGATCAACGCATCGAATCCGGACATGGTGGTGATCGATCAGGAGCGGTTCATTCATTACACAATGGATGCCGGCAAGACCTGGAAGTCTCCCTACCGCGGAACTTTCCGGATTGATGCGAATGGCAGAAAGAATTGGGCCACATCCGGCGAAGTGGTGACCAGCACATGGAACTACTATGTTGATCCTTTCGACAAGGACCGCCACTACATCTGCTATACGGACATCTGCCTCGCCCGCAGTTTTGACGGCGGCACGACCTGGGTTCCTGAAGGGTACAATTTGCGCAAGATGCTGCCGGAAAAATGGCTCAACACTTGTTATGAACTGGCCTTCGATCCAGAAGTTCCTGGCCGCATGTGGGCCGCTTTTTCCACCATGCACGATCTCCCCAATGACAATGGCCTTTTCCACGGCGGCAGCATGAAACGACTCGGTGGAATCGCGGTCTCCGACGATCACGGTGAACATTGGAAAAAGCTGAATCTGCCCGTGCAGGGGCCTGGCATGTCAGTAGTGGTTGATCCGAAGAGCCCCAAGGAAAAACGAACCCTCTACGCGTCGCTTTTTGAGCGCGGTGTATTCCGCTCTACCGATGGCGGCGAGACTTGGGAAGCCAAAACCAACGGATTGGATCCCGATGGCCTGAAACGCTGTTTGAGACTGCTCCTGCACCAGGATGGCACATTGTTTGTTTCAACCTCCGGAAAGAGCAGGGCGTCGTCGGAAGGAACAGGCGTCTACCGCTCCACGGACAAGGGTGAAACGTGGACCAAGATCACCGAGGGACAGCCGTGGTCTTGGATTCGGGATTACGCGGTAAAACCAGACGACAGCAAAACGATCCTGGTGGCATCATCCCGTGTTGATCCCGGATTGCATCGCACCACAGACGGCGGCAAGACGTGGGAAACCATCTATAAAAACAAGGAGCAAGGATGCTTCTTCGGCGCGACTTATCATCCGACCAACAAAGGATGGATCTATCTGACGTTGGGCGAGGAAGCCACCTTGGCCGGAATATACTTGAGCAAGGACAACGGCAAGACCTGGACGCCGTACAGCAAAATTCCATTTTCCGCGATCCAGCGTGTGGCCTTTGACCCCAACGACCCCAAGCACATTTACCTTTCGACATTTGGATCTTCCATTATCAAGGCACCCGTAGAGCCGTGATTCACGCAGAGCAAGCAGGGTTCAAGGCGAAAAAGTTTTGCTCCCCCTTTAACCTCTGCACGGATTGCGAGAACTGCTGTTTTTGAGGACAAATCCGATGAAAACAACTCAACGTTCTTCCTTTGGAGTTGCCGACCACGGCGTTTCCTGGGCCATGTCGCAATTTCCGAAATCGGTCAGCGTGTCCATGGCTCCATTTTCGAAAGCCCGTGGCAAAGATGACTACGCCATTCGCTCAGCCAAGAATCAGGTCATCGTCGAGGCGAATAGCGCAGTTGGCGCAATCGCCGGCTTGCTCGAAGCGGCAGAGGCATTGAGTGACGGCCAATCCTGTCGGAGCGGGGCCAGAGGGTTGCAGTTTCGCACTCGCAACTACAAACACGAAATCCAGTTCGAGGCATCCAATCCACGCAGCATTTTGTACTACACGGACGAGACATGGGAGGCGCTCTGTCGGCAAGTCGTTGCGCACCAGTTCAACGGCCTCGTTTTTTACTCGGATTATCATTTCTTTCAGTATGTGCTCGATTACAAGGAATGGCCCGGCGCGGTTTCTTCATCCTTTGAAGAGCGGGCGGCAGCGCGTGCTGCGCTGCAACGCGGTCTTGCCATGGCGCGCAAGTACGGCCTCACGACATTCATTCAGCACTACGTCGGACATTTCACCCCTGAACTCGCCACATCCCTGAAGATTCCAACAACCGGCCGCTACAGTGCCGTCGATCATCCTGATGTTCTCCGTTATTGCCGTTATTGTTACCGGGAAGTATTCAAGCAACTTCCCGATTTGGATGGGCTCTACTTCAATTTTGAAAGCTACAACAATGCGTGGAAACATCTGCTGGCGACCGCGATTCCAGAAATGAACCGGATGAAACGCAAGCCCATTGCCGTGTTCCGGGTTTGGGGCTTTAACGAAATTGAGGGTATGCGCCGGATCATGAAGGCCTACAAGGGGCGCATCATCCTCAGCCACAAGATTTCCGATACGAACGATACGTATTATTTGCCTGTTGCCGACAGCCGCGCAATCGAGTGGAAGAAGGCGCTTGGTCAGGGCATCGAGTGGATGTATTGCCTGGGGCCCTGCCACAATTGCGCGACCAATCTGACTGCGCACCTCTGGGCCGACTATACGTTTGTGCAGACGATTCTCAAGGACGCATGCAAGAAAAGGGCGGATTCGATCTCCTTCCACGCTGTTCAGGAGTTTTTTGCGCCTGGCGCGCCTCACGCTGAGCAGATATTTTCAGCGCGTGAACTGGACCTTGCGCGATTCAATTCCTTGCACATGCGGGCGGCCGTCGATTTCGTCAACAACCGTGTGATGACGACGCAGGAACGCGCCTGCTATCTGGCCGGGCGCGTTGGGGTTCCCGCCAAGGCCGGCAAGCCGTTGGTTGATGCAATCCATGCATCGAGTCAGCTTGTCCTTTTGGCGTATCAGCAGTTCTGCATGGGTTCGGATTATGATGGTTTTCTCCATCGCGGGCGTTATTCCCATATTCAAGAGCCGTTTTTCTACTATCCCTGCACCTGGATGAACAAGCAGGCCTCCAGTCCCATGTGGCAAATCGGCCCCATGGTCAGTTGGATCCAGAAACGGATCGACACCCGCGTCACACCTGATAATTGGACGCAGCCCATTCTCGATTATGTCGACCCTTCCAAACCCAAAGCCGCTTTTACGCCCCTGGAATTGGCGCGGCAACTGTCCATGAATATCGCCCGCGCCAATCGTTCGTTCGATGCCTATCGCCGGGAGGCCGGCGATGCTGCAGCCGATGCGCTTGCTCCCTATTTGCGGCGTAATCTCATGTTCGGCGAGTATGTCGCACGGGAGATTCGCGCCGCCATCCAACTCTATTCCATCTACTTCGCCAAGAGTCGTCCGGCGATCATCACTGCATTGCGGAAGGGATTGGAGGAATTAAACGGCCTTGCGGTGCTTGCCGCTGATCGATCCGGAGCGGATTTCAAGTCTGTGGCCCGTGCGTCGCTTCTCTCCCGCCTGAATCCCGATCCGGAGATTGGCGAAGCGCAGGACATGCTTCGCCTGGCGCAAACGCAGGACTTTCCCATGCCTGCCTACCGAGCTTGGCTCGATTCGCGCCGCATGTACAACGAGATTCGCCGCGTGGTGCGCCCCAATCGCAAACATGTGCCTGCAACCCGGCGGCATATTGATGTTTGCCTGGCTGCCGCCGTTGAACGCGCCGAGGCCTGCCTGCGTTTGCTGAACCGCCCTGCGCTCGCCGGGTATGTAGTCCATGTTCAAGCCTGGCTCGATTTTCTGCATGACGAGCAAAAGCACACTCAGCCTCCTTCGATCACTTGCCCAGGCAAGCCGAGTGACAACTGGCAGGATTTGCATCACGATCATTGTTTCCGCGCCGGCGAGAATTTCCTTGATGATTTGTCCGGATTCTTCAAAAACTTCGACTACCTTCGTCCCGCGCGGCACTCTTTCAAGGTCTGGCACACAGGTCGTGCTGTTGCTGTGACTCTTCGCGAGGAAGGCGTGGACATGGCACAACGCAAGGCGATGTGGGCCAAATACGGGGCCAGTGGCGACACCTCCTTTGTTTCACGGATATTTTTCGATGTCGAAAACAAAGGCCGCCGAAGCGTCATGTTTATCGTCTGGCCTTTGGGCGAGATGGTGTCGCAAGGCGACAAACCCAGCGTACCTGTTTCAACTGAATTTTCCTGCACCGATACAGCCTGGCAGGTCACCGCGCACTTCCCCTATAAACTGCTTGGGCGCGTTCCCAGAAAAGGCGAGGTATGGGGACTGAACGTCACAGCCAATCCGGCAGTTGCCTCTGTTCAGGCCCGAATATGGGCGTCGCAGTATGATTTCGAAGCAGGCGATCCGCTTCTGTTCGGAAAAATGCGGTTTGAATAGTCGCGTTTTCAGGATTGCTCCCATAAACACTTTCAATAGGAGAATATCGATGGCCATGTATGGCAAGACACGTGTGGTGGTTTGCAAAGATGCCCATGACTTGGGGAAAAAAGCAGCCGAGCAGGTTGCCGCAGAAATGCGGGAATATCTACGCGCGAAGAACGAAATTCGCATGGTGTTTGCCGCAGGCGAGAGCCAGGATACGTTTTTTTACGCCCTCGCACGGGAGCCAGACCTCGACTGGCGCCGGGTTGTTTGTTTCAATATCGACGACTTTTGGGATGTTCGGATGCCGGAGAAGTTTACCTGCGGTGCCCAGACCACGCGTGGACTTTACCGTTTGGTGAACCCCAAGGCCGTCAACCTTGTCCGCTTTAATGCCGCTGATCCGGATGCGGAATGTGCCCGCTTCGAAACTCTTCTTCGGGAGAAGTCGATCGATATTCTCTGCCAGGGTATCGGCACATCCGGGCATTTGGCGCTGAACGAGCCAGGCCAATGTTCATTCAAGGACAAGAAATGGATGCGCCTTGTCGAATTGGTGCCACAGTCGAAAAAGCAACTTATTGCCGATCCGAACTTCAAGGAGCTCGGATACATTCCCGAGAAGGGTTTGACGATGACGATCCCTGCTATTCTCTCTGCGGCACGTATGCATACCATTGTTCCGCTTGCGCTCAAAAAGCCCATCCTGACCAGGCTGGCCGCGCTAGCGTTGTCTGACGAATCGCTTCCGGCATCGATCCTCCACGACAGGGAGGGGATGCTATATGTGGACGAGGATTCATGTCCTGACATTTGGCGCTAAAGAGGCGAAACCATGCAACAACGGCCCATTTGCTGAGGGGCGCGATTTTCTTCTCATGAACGGTTAAACGATAATGGTTTGTATGACTGTTGAGCAACGCATCACTGATTTTGTCACAGCCAACATGATTGCCACGCATGCCTATCAGGTCGCGCTGTTCCGCAAGCATGGCAGGGGAGATCCGTCATGCTGGATGGCTGACGGTGTTTCCGACGCGGAACTCCAGCGCCTGGTTGCCCATCAACAGGCATTACTTTCAGAGCCTCCCGATGCGGTCCGCGCGTGGGCGGATGGACACGCAGGATCATTTGATCCATCTCGCGACATGCGTCCACTCTGCGCTTCGCCCTTGCGCGCTTCATCCCCGAAGCTGCCGGTTCATGTTTTGCGCGCGTACTTTGCGTGCCAACCCGGGACAACCGCGTTGCAGGCGCAGGCATTGGCCGGCGTTCTCCAGATGATGCTGGATATCGATCGCGACGGCGATTTGTTGCATCGTTTGTTTGCGCACTACGTCCGGCTCGGGTTGCCCGTGCATACTGGGCAAATCGGGATAGCCGCGCGCACGGACGAGGAGTTTCTGGCCCTTGCCCGGATGCTTACACCGGAATTTGCCACTGCTCCATTCGACACGGACGACCTGACATTGCGCATGATGTTTCGGAAACTCTGGACGTGGGGGCACCGCCATACCGGTGAACGGAATGCCCGGACTGTGGCGCAGGAGCTCTTGCAGGAACCCGACGTACAAAGGTTGCTGCCCCGTTTGCGAGCCATCCCGCCGCAGCGCATTGCCCAGATTGGGCACTCCTTCTCCATGGAAGTGCATTGGCAATCGCCCTCGGCCTTTGTTCCGTTCGTGCGAGAAATACTCGCCAGTGTCAACCCCAGCGTCGCCATTCGGCAATGGACTGCGGGCGGACTGAGCCTCTCTCGACCGGTGGCGGAGCAGTATTACCAGGATGCGCTGGAATGGAAGCCGAATCGCGTGCTATTTGTAGTGGCTTTACATAAGGATAAGGACTATGTCGCGCTGGAGCGCATGACATCCGGGTTTCGCGCGGCTGGCGTGAAGGAAGTTGCGGTTTTTGATCACCTGCGTCCGACGCAAGAGAATACCATGTACGAAGAATCGGAAAAGCAGATGCGCGCGGTGGCGCAACGCGCCGGATTGACGATTATCAAAGCGCGTGCGCGGTTGGACGCTTCACCGGATGTGGCGAACTTCGCTGCTCTCGATGGCATTCACATGGCCGAGCCGTATCACAGAACGATGGCCACGATTTGGTTGGAGTTTCTGGCAGATTCGATGACGACGGGGAGAGCGTGATGATGACGCCCAACGAGACACTCTGGCAGCGGATCGTCCGCTTTCGTCAAAACGTTGCCAGCAACAAAAAGGTCTATGCGGTCGGCACGCTGCGCTACTCCGTTTTCGGGCTCGTCATGTTGTTCTTCTGGCTCCTGTGGGGCGATTTCATTTCGACCCTTTTGAATGGATGCATACCCAGCATCCTGCCACTCAAACTCAAGGATCTGGGCGCTGACGACAAGACCATGGTTCTGCTCAACCGAACGCTTGCCTACGGCATTACCTTTGTCTTTGCGCCGATGGTGAGTTTGAACAGCGATCGCCACCGCGGGCGCTGGGGACGGCGCATTCCGTATCTGGCCTGGTCCACGCCGTTCGTGGGACTTTGCATGGTGCTGATCGGATGCTATGGCGACATCGTTCATTTCTTCATGGGCGATGCGCCACAAACCATACTGCTGGGTTTTATGATAACCCGGAAGGTGTTTACTCTGCTGCTTTTCGGAGCCCTGTTTGTTGGTTTTGATTTCGCCAATATTTTTGCAGGCACTGTCTATTGGTATTTGTTTAATGATGTGGTTCCGCAGCAATTTCTTTCGCGATTTCTTTCGCTCTTTCGCATGGTCGGCATTGTTGCCGGAATGCTTTACAGCAAGTTGATTTTTCCGCATTCACTCGATCATTTTCGCCTGATTTTTGTGGCTGGCGGCATCGCATACATCATCGGGTTCCTCCTCATGTGCATTTTCGTCAAGGAAGGCCAGTACCCTCCGCCTCCGGAAAACGTGGATAAACGCACGGGTTTTCTCTCTACGGTCAAAACCTTTGCCACAGAGTGTTTTACGCACCGGTTCTATTGGTATTTCTTTCTGACCAGCACCTGCCTTTTCGTCGCGGGACAGTCGGGCATTTTTCAAGTCATTCGCAATCGGGATTCGCTCGGGCTGACTTTGAAACAATTGGGCGACATGGGGTTCTATATTGCGCCGCTGAGTTTCATTCTCCAGTACCCCGCCGGCTGGCTTGCAGACAAGTACAACCCGATCCGCGTTTACCTCGCCGCCACGCTGGTCTGTGTTTTCAGCAATGTATTTCAATGCGTCTTTATCTTCCACGCCTTTACACCGGCCACCAACCTCATCTTGCTCTATTGCATCTCGCTGCTCTTTATGCCTTTTACCGCCGTGCAGGAAGCGGCTGAACTTCCCATGTACATGAGGTTGTTGCCCAAGGAGCGCTATGGTCAATTCTGTTCAGCCAACTCCATGCTGCGTAGCTTTGCCATGATCTTTGGAGGCCTCGGAGCTGCATGCTTCATGGAGGTCCTGAAGATTCATTTTCACATGGGGGATTGGCGATATCGTTATTACCCGGTCTGGAGTCTCACCTTCCAAATCTTTGCCGTCGTCTTCCTGTTGCTGATGTTTCGCGAATGGCGCGCACGTGGTGGTGACAAGGGCTATACGCCGCCGACGGTCTAGGACAAGATGACTTCATTTGCAAGCCAGCAATCTCGAAACAGCCTTTGTCGTTGGTTTCGACGCTACGATTGCGTGTTGCAAAATGACGCATAAATTTAAATCCCGTGCCGCATTTTAGTCAGTTGTTTGTCACACAGGGATAACGCAAAATATATATTAAGTCCCATTTTGGACGTGCAATGTAGTGGAAGATGCTGGGCGTGATGCCAGACGGATGGTAGGAGTCTTGAGGCGAATGAAAAGGAGATCCATGCAGGTACGCCAGGCAGTCTTTTTGCTGTTGGCTTCCTGCCTTGCCGTTTTACGGGTTGATGCGGCGACGTTTACCGGCAATGCAGGCACAACGGGCAGCCATGCCAATTGGTCGGCTCCCGGCACCTGGCTTTCCGGCGGTTCGGCTGTCAATGTCTATCCGGGACAGCCGCAGACCATTGCCAATTGCGCCAATAATGGCAGTGGTCTGATTCGCATCACACTGACTTCGGCTCCGACACCTGCATGGGTGACAGGAGACAAGGCGTTGATCAGTGGTGTCGTGGGGACAACAGAGGCCAATGAATTTTACACGGTTACGCTTGTTGATTCCACTCATTTAGACCTTCAGGGATCATCCTTCACGAATGCTTACACATCGGGCGGCGCTGCGGTGCGCAACGATATTGTCGTACTCAAGGCCAACTACATTGATGTTGATGTTTCGGTGGGTATTGGCGCAGCCGCATCCAACAATAGTCCGTATGCGATCGAATGCGACAATCCGGGACTTTTGACCTTGGACTCCGGTGTCACGCTGACGGTTCGCGGGATTTTTGCCACCTTTGCGGCCACGGGCTTTCAGATGAATCCGGGCAGTTCGCTGGTGTTTGACGATGCCTTGGCCTCGTTTCCGTATCAGTGGCGGCATTACAGTGTCGACGGCGAGACGATTGCAATCAGCGGCACTTCGACACAGCGCTGCTCTGTTTCGACAACCACAGCAAATCCGGCCAATGCCGCTTATTACAACCCCAATGGTTGTCAGGCCAGTGTTGGCATAACGAACTGCGATTTTTCCAATTTCGGAGGTTTAAGTTCGTCTATTGCGACATCTACGCAGACGTTTTCGATCGTCAACTGTACGTTCAATCATTGTGGTGCGATTACGCTCGCCGGCAATTTTTCGCCTACAGCCACACTCCTTCTCCAGAACAATATTCATTCGAATTCAGCCACGGCATACGCCGCTTCGCTTCGGTTCAATGCATTGACGTCGGGTGGCGGATCGCGCACGATCAACCAATGCTCGTTCGATGCAGGATTGGACTTTCCCGCAGGCCTCTACGATTGCGCGATTCAAAATTGCTATTTGAACAGCGGATTTTCGGACGAGGCTCAAGCCGTGGGGCATTGGAAGGCGTTCTCCGGCAACTTCTATCATCAGCCTAACCTCAACAACTGCATGCTGGTGGCGGGCGATATTATCAACAACTACTACTTCTCGGATAACGCGACGATGACCGACCCGAATGTAGTGCAGGTGCATTCGAATTCACGCGGCACCAATAACCTGATAGGAAACATTTTTGAGGCCAATGCCAACAACAACAATGGCGCCTGGCTCTACAGCCAGACCGGTTGTGCTCCCACCAGCTCCGTGGTGGTCAACATTTCCAGCAACCTGTGTCTGCCCAGCGCCAATCCGGCTACGCCAGGAGCTTCGTCCATGCTCTGGACGTTGGTGTCTGGCACCACCAATCTTGTCGTGAACATTGAGCACAACACCGCCTGCGTGACTGCGGGTAACAGTGGCATGGGCATGGTGCTGGTCGGCGATATGAGCACGGACACGTCGAGTGGGCAGGTTGCCCGTCTGCGCTCCAATCTGGCCTGGTCGTCGCTGAGCAGTCAGCCCAGTCGGTTTCTTCGCAACAAATCCGCCTCGCTCATCAACGATTGCGTCGTGCCAGCGAATTGCGGCTACAATGCCGGCTGGAATTTGGTTGCTTCTTCTGCGCCCGCGCACACCACGAAACCGGGTTATATTTCAGACTCCGTTTACCTGTTCTCGACCACTCCACTTGCCGACACTACGGATGTGTCCTTGGATGCAACCGGTGGCCCCAACTTTGTTGATTCGACTCGCTGTCTTGCCAAGGCCTATACCGCGCTCTTTGGACAAGCGACAACCGGATCGGTTGTTGGAGATCGAACGGGAACTCTGGGGCTACTTCAGAATGATCCGTCAAAGATCGCGACCTTGTTGAGTTGGGTAAAAGCCGGATATGCGCCGCAAAACACGCTCTTGCAGGGGGCTGCCCATGATGCTGGCACAATTGGGGCTTTCCCGTTTGCCAGTACGAACGGCTCCGGTCCCAGCGTGACTTCGTTCACAGCCTCGCCGACCGCGATTCAGCAAGGAAGTTCAGCGACTCTCTCATGGAGCACACTCAACACGACCAACGTGGTTATTAGTCCGGGTATCGGGACTGCGGCGGCGAGTGACACGACATCGGTTTCGCCCACCAACACGACAACCTATACGTTGATTGCCTACGGATCGAACATGGCAGTGACGAATACCTGTATCGTCGCGGTCTATGGGATCAGCATTACCGCCGCCAGTGCGACGCCGACTCATGGTGTGATGCCGCTGGCTGTGCAGTTTACGGTTGCTGCGAGTGAACTGGACGGTACACCTATCACGTACCAGTGGAGTTTCGGGGATGGAGGGGCATCAACCAACCAGAATCCGATCTACACCTACACCAATGCCGGCGTTTTCACAGCCACGGTAGTCGCCAATTCGACCGGCCCCGTGGGACTTATGAGCGCCACATCAAGTGTACAGGTTGCCGTGGCCACGGACCTGAACACCCTGACCGTAAATCTGGCTGGGAGCGGCACAGGCACGGTGACACTGAATCCATCCGGCGGCGTGTATGTCACCGGTACGGTGGTGACGCTGACCGCGATATCCGGAACTCTCAGCGCATTCACCGGTTGGAGCGGCGATGTTGTCGACACGAATAATCCGACGACGATTCTTATGAACACCAACCACGCCGTAACTGCGACATTTAAGGTGCTCCTGGCTCCTTTGGGTACACCGCTGTGGTGGCTGGCGCAATACGGTTGGACCAACAAC
>Ga0364919_10457_pt1 | contig 11927 bp, 8 predicted proteins | sample SorcelJu500001C7_2_FD_206953 | JGI IMG/M metagenome (GOLD analysis project Ga0364919, IMG submission 206953) | Enriched cells from Trout Bog Lake Hypolimnion, Wisconsin, USA - BchlTB.June20.5000.01.C7 | ecosystem: Environmental > Aquatic > Freshwater > Lake > Hypolimnion/Profundal zone | place... | reverse complement strand
ATCTCAAACCTTTCGGCAACTTCTTCTCCATTAATTTTTTTTACTTTAGAAAGCGCCGCCTGGGATCTGGGATAATAGTTTAGAACAAAGGGCATATCTTTCCCTAGATGGGGTTCTACCAGATGTGTCATTATAAGATTTAATAAAGTGTCTTTATCAAAAAAAGATTCTCCGGCAAGAGAAATATGTTTTTTTGAAAATTTATGAAGAGTATCTCTGTCTGCTTCAAGATAATCTATGTTTGTGTGTTCGAAGAAGGTTTGTCTATAAGACTTTTTTGTGTAGCCCTGGCTTTTAATAAAAAGATTTATAAATTCTAAGACTTCCTCGATAAAAACATCATATGAAATATTTTTTCTGTACCATTCAACCATGGTGAATTCGGGGTTGTGAATATCTCCGATTTCATTTTTTCTAAAAACATGGCCAAGAAAAAAAAGATCGTTAAGTCCATGAGCAAGGAGGCGTTTCATTAAATATTCGGGGGAAGTATGAAGATAACCGACCTCATTTTCCAAAACGCAAGTCTTCATCACTTCGATATGTACATCGATAGATGGGTTTTTGGTTAGGGCAGGGGTATCTATTTCCAGAATTTTTTTTGAGGAAAAATAAGCTCGGGCTGTGGATAACATCTCTGCCCGAGCTTGTAAAATGTCTTTATTGTACACGAGAAACGTATTCACCGGTTCGGGTATCTACTTTTATTATCTCTCCTTCGTTTACAAAGATTGGTATCTGAATCTTCGCTCCGGTCTCTACGGTTGCCGGTTTTAAAACTCTTCCGGAAGCTGTATCGCCTTTTGCGCCAGGTTCAGATTCTTTCACTTTTAATTCTAAGAAAGTTGGAGGGTTTACATCGATGACTTGACCTTTATAAAAAATTACATCATACAAGGTGTCTTCTTTTAGAAAATCCCTGCTGTTTCCCGTAGAAGCAAGAGGCACATGAAATTGCTCGAAAGTGGTGTCATTCATAAACACCGCATCATCCTGTTCAGTATATAGTAATCTCATTTTCGATTCTTCTACATCAGCCAAATCCAGCTTATCACCGGATTTGAAGGTTTTTTCAATAACTTTGCCGGAAATAATATTTTTAATTCGGATTCTGTTGAAAGCCTGACCTTTTCCCGGTTTTACAAACTGGTTACTAACAACAAAATAGGGTTCATTATCTATTTCTACCTTCATTCCAGGTTTTATTTCGTTGGTGGTTGCTTGTTCCATATGCTTATCCTCGATTTTTTTATCTTATGATGATATTTTCACCTATTTATCTTTAAAATTCAAATGATTATAGGAGCAGTAACCTTATAAATATAATTTTATTTTAAAAATACCTTGTTAGATCCCTTGACTTCACATAGAACGCTACAATATATTGAAGTTAGTTGATGATAATTTTTAACAAGATGCACATATTTTCCTCCACTTGCTTTAGCTGGTGCAGGAAAATGTGGTCTAGTATTAAATAACTATAAAAGATAAAATTATTTCGTGCATTGATTAATGCCAGGTTTAGTTTCATGTCTACCTCCATGAAACACCGGAAAGGCTAAGTCAGATGGCCTATCGCAGTCCCATGAAAAATGAGGCGTATTGTCGAGTGAATGGAACTGCAAGCATAAACTTTCGCCTTTAGGCAAGAGTAGTTGATCATTTAGTAAATGAAGATGACCAAGGTGAGATCTTTAAAAGTAAAAGCATGTGAAATATATGGAAGACAATGATTTTAAAACTCGGATTGCCCTGGAGACTTTAGAAAGATATTCCGGTTCTCTATCTTCCGATTTTTGTTCAAACTTGATAATTACCAATTTTCCTAAATATGTAGAGTATTTTGCCCATTCCAGAGGATTAAAAACTCATGAAGGGGCAATGTTTGTCACGGCTCATTGTAAAGAGGAAGATGTATCTATCCTGGATTTTAAAATAGGATCACCCGCAGCTGCTCTTGTTATAGATACATGTTCTTTTTTGCCTATACAAACCTCTATCTTCTTGGGTATGTGCGGAGGTCTTAGGAGAAGATATAAGATAGGGGAATATTTACTTCCTGTAGCAAGTATAAGAGCAGAAGGTACCTCAGACTATTACTTTCCTCCGGAAGTGCCGGCTCTTGCAAATTTTCTGATGCAAAAAGCCGTGTCGGAAGTCTTAGAGATGGAAAGATCAGCATATCATGTGGGAATTACATATACTACGAACATGCGCTTTTGGGAGTTTAAAGAAGATTTTGTTAGTAAATTAAAGGCTTCGCGCGCCCAGGGAATAGAGATGGAGTGCGCTACTTTGTTTTCAGCTAGCTATAAGTATAAATTTAACCTTGGGGCGTTGCTCCTCATATCTGATTTGCCTTTAGAGCCAAAAGGAATAAAAACGAAAGAGAGTTCTGAAAAGGTTTATGGAAGCTATACAGCAGACCACGTGGAAAAAGGGGTAAGAATACTCAAGGCCGCAAGAGATATGCTTGGCAAAAAAGTTAAGGGCTATTACAGCAAAGAAGATGTCTAGTTTTTCGGTTTATCCGATCGTATAGGTAGAGAATAATCTAAATTATCACAGAAAATTTTTCCTGACTTCTGCCATTTAGTGCGGTTTTAGGACTTGAGCAAGTTTGCTTTCGTTAAAGTCCTTAATATTGGTTTGTAATATAATGCATTTTCCCGTTAGCGCGTCTTTGATATGAGCTTCTTGAACATTCCAAAGGATATCGCGAACTGTCCGCAAAGATAGTCCCGTTTTAATTTCCAAAAATTTCCCCATCATAAGCCCTATAAAGCAAAGCAAAACATGAGCTCTAATAGCATCATGCACATAATGAAAAATCAGACGAGTCTTAAAGTCTGTTTTCGACATGCGGAATGCCTGTTCAACATGCCAAAGTCCATGATAGTACTCAACAGCTTGAGTATGGGAACTACCGATATGGCGCACAATAATGAGCTTGCCTTGAGTATATCGGATTACCTGCACAGCGATCGCCCCGGATGCAGTGCGGACTTTTCGAATAGAAAAATTTCCTAGCATCCGATAAACATAGTGCTTAGTGCGGTTTTTTTGCACTAATAAAAACTTAAGTGTTTGTAAATCAGCGTGTTTTTTTTGGCGCTTTCGCGTTTTTCAGATTTTGGCAGAAGTCAGGAGAAGATGTCTAGTTTTTCGGTTTATCCGATCGTATAGGTAGAGAATAATCTAAATTATCACAGAAAATTTTTCTTGGATGAAGTTTTACGCTTCTGAGCACATCTAATTCCATTTATCTAAAATAGCTTTTGTTTTTTGTGTTCTGCTTTTTTTTTCAAAAAAAACAGAAAAAGGAAAAAATAGAAAAAGTAAATAAAGAAAAAAAAGGGGATAAAAGGGGGCTGGCCCCCTTTTAAAACCCCTGTTTATAATTAATTACATCTGAAAAGTATTTTTAGAATCTCCTGGGACTTCCCGAAGGACGATAGGCCTGCCCATAAACTTCTGCTGGTGTTTGTCTGTGTTCAGGATGATCAGCAAGAAGAGCTTCCGAACCTTGTCCATAAGATGGTTCAGCAGCAGCAGCTGCTGGACGACGACGAGCACGCCATTCAGAGTACTGTTGCGAAAGCGCATTATATTTATCCGAAATATATTGAACCACTTCATCGAGTTTTCCTGCAACTGTTCCTCCAATTCGTTCAATAAGTGCAGGCGTGTAGGGAGTTAAAACTTCGATGCCTTTTATGAATAATAGAGTTTCAATCATCGGAGTGAAAGTAAAAAGAGTGGTAACCCCTAGAAAGTAAATAGGGATTAATGCAGCGGCTAAAGAAGAAAGATTTGTAAACTGAATGGGGCAAAACTCTTTTATAGCGTGAACAGTAGGTGATTCCCCACGCTTAAAATAAAACCTATTTATAAAAAATGGTTGTGCATAATGTTTAACAATTTCATAGGCTCCGATGCCCAAACCTACTCCTATTGGAGAAAATGTAGCAATGCCCACACTTCTCATGGTCCACCATGCAGAAGCTCCAATTGCAGCTGAAGCAATTGTTGGTACAGTATCTCGTATTAATCCTTGAATTGATGCTGACATAAACAGTCCTTTTGTTAGGGTTTGAAATAAAGTGACTGAGAGTTTAACGATTCAGTAGATTTCTTGCAACATTATATTAGAAGATTATGTTGGAATACTATAATTGAAATAATCAATTATAGTTTCTTGTTAAGTGTAATATATATCTTTCATGAATCAAAATTTATGAACTCTCTTAAAATCAATGTTAAACACTAAAAAAATGTTTTATTATATACCAAATATTTTTATAATGTTTATCCATGCAAGAATATAAAATTAGATATAAATCCAATTCTAACATTGTCTATGATGCTTGGTAAAAAAGTTAAGGGCTATTACAGCAAAGAAGATGTCTATTTTTTCTTTATCCGATCATATAGTTAGAACAATCTAAATCTTTACAGAAAATTTTTCTTGGATGAAGTTTTACGCTTTTGAGCACATCTAATTCCATTTATCTAAAATAGCTTTCGTTTTTTTTTCTGCTTTTTTTTTTAAAAAACAGAAAAAGAAAAAGAAAAAAAGAAAAAAAAAGGGGATAAAAGGGGACTGGTCCCCTTTTAAAATTCCCATATATAATTAAGTACATCTGAAAAGTATTTTTATTATTTGAGAAAGAGGGTCTTCAAGGCCTCTAAAATCAGAGTGGTGTTAATTCAGCAGGTTACTCAGCAGCTACTACTCGTAGTCGGGACCAAGGATATCATCAATAAAATCAGGCACCCTGTCAGATAAAAATTCGACGCCTTTTATGAATAATAAAGTTTCTATTATCGGGTTGAAAGTAGAAAGGGTGAGAACCCCTATATAGTAAATAGGGATAAATGCAGCGGTTAAAGAAGTAAGCTGTACAGCAAGCGCCGCATAATCTCTTTTTTTAGCGATAGTATCCCTTGGAATAGAACATTTATCAGAAGGGTTCGTGTTAAAAATTTTATCAAAAAATGGTATTGCTAAATTTTTAACAATTGCATAGGCTCCGAGGCCCAAACCTACTCCTATTGGAGAAAATGTGGCAATGTCCACGCTTCTCATGGCCCACCATACAGAAGCTCCAATTATAGGTAAAGCGACTACTTGTGCGGCAGTGTTAATTCCTTTTTGTATTGCTTGAAGAGCCATAAACAGTCCTTTTGTTAGATTTTGAAATAAAGTGGCTGAGATTTTAATGATTCAGTAGATTTCTTGCAACATTATATTAGAAGATTATGCTGGAATGCTATAATTGTTAATAATCAATTATAGTTTCTTGTTAATTATAATATATATCTTTCGTAAATCAAAATTTATGAACTCTCTAAAAATCAATAGACCTCTTGTATAATAATTTATATGCAAAAGGTATTTACTTGAAATGGGGAATTTTTAAAGGGGACAAGCCCCCTTTGAACCTCTTTTTTTTCTTTTTATGTTTAAAAACATAAAAAGAGAGAAAAAATTATTTCAGTTAAGGTTATGCAAGAGGTCTACTAAAAAAATGTTTTGATTAAAATTTTATCTTATGTGCATTTGCAGAAATGAAATTGCAAAATTCCTGAAATATACTAATTTCTTTCTCCCTATAGTCCCACAATCCAATAGAGAGATTGAGGAAATGGATGAAGAAGCGGTGATTTATAATCCTGGAAACGGCACGGGTTTCAGAGAATAAAGGATTTGATTTTTATCTTTTAAACATACATGAGATAGCAAGGCGACGCATAATAATCTAAAAAAAAAAGAGGGGTTTTAAAAGAGAACTGGTCCCCTCGGGGGTAAGCCCCCTTTTATCTTCTTTTATATTCTTTTTGTCTCCTTTCTATTCCTTTATATTTCTCTTTTTTATTTTTCCCTTTATATTTTTCTTTTTATTTCTCTTTTCCCTTAACTCTTTTCTATTTCATGTTTTAAAGATCGGTTTTTCCGCAAATGAAATGCTGTTGAAGCTGCCAAATTACATATTCCTCAAAAGATTTTGGGTCTTCCTGAAAGGATTTAGGTAAAACAATTGTTTTTTGAGTGGATTTTTTCCCTTCTTGTTTGGTTGCAGCAAAAGTAATATTTCCAAATTTTAATGAGGTTATGTGATTTGCATTAGAGAAAATCCGTAACTTTGCCAGGGAAAAAAGCCAAAGCAGTTCAATTGGCAGAGGGCCGAACCTGTCTAGCAGTTCATCTTTTAAATCGTTTACTTCTTTATTGGAATTAGTATCTCCCAGTCTATGGTATATTTCCATGCGGAGGTTTGTTTCTCCAATGTAATATTCGGGGATTAGTGCAGGGAATGAAAATTCCATTTTGGTTTCGATGAAATTTACAGGTCTCTGATTTTGTATAGAGGTGAGGGCTCTTTTCAGCAGTTTACAGTATAAGTGGAATCCTATAGTCGAGATCTGTCCGGATTGCTTGGCTCCTAGAACATCTCCGGCGCCGCGTATTTCTAAATCGCGCATTGCGATCTTCATTCCTCCTCCATATCCTCCGGCTTCGATTAAGGCATTTAGTCGTTTTGCTGCTATTTCAGTGGGCTTTTTATTTTTAGCAATAAGAAGATATGCATATGCAGCTTTATTCCACCTGCCAACTCTTCCTCTAAGTTGATAAAGATCTGCCAGGCCAAAAGTATCTGAATTGTCTATGATGATAGTATTTGCGTTTGGTATATCTATACCGTTTTCGATAATGGTGGTTGTTACAAGGATTTCCGCTTCGCCCTTTTTAAAGGAATGGAATATGGAATCGATGGCATCAGCAGACATTTGTCCATGGACTATAAGTATTTTTGCCTGGGGTACAAGGGTTTGAATATGGGCTGCTCTTTGAAAGATAGATTCAACTCTATTATGAATAAAAAACAGTTGGCCTTCGCGTGCGATCTCTCTAAGAATAGCATTTTGAATTATTTCGTCTTCATTTTCTGCGACAATGGTTTTTATTGGCAACCTATCCTGCGGGGGGGTGTTTATCACTGACATATCCCTAATGTTTATCAAAGACATGTAAAGTGTTCTAGGTATAGGTGTAGCTGAGAGGCTGATTGAATCCACATTTTTTTTAAGTTGTTTGAGGTGTTCTTTTGCCCTGACTCCAAAGCGTTGTTCCTCATCGACTATTATCAAGCCGAGGTTTTGGAAAGAAATATCCTTGGAAAGTATCCTGTGTGTGCCAATAGCAATATCTACTTTCCCTTGTTTTATGAGGTCGATTATCTCTTTATTTTTTTTGGGGCAGTTGAAACGTGAGAGCAGCTCAATCCTTAAGGGAAAACCCTTCATCCTTTCAGAGAACGATTCAAAATGCTGCATCGCTAAAACAGTTGTAGGAACGAGGACAGCCACCTGTTTTTTCCCATCAAATACTGCTTTGAAGGCAGCTCGCATTGCCACTTCAGTTTTACCGTAACCTACATCTCCGCATATCAGCCGTTCCATAGGTTTTAAGTTTCTCATGTCTTTTTTGATCTCTTCTATCGCCAGGAGCTGGTCAGGTGTTTCCTCATAAGGGAATTCCATTTCAAAAAGATGCATTTCATCAGAATCTTCAGGAAAGGAAAATCCCTGTTCTAATGAGCGTTCGGCATATAGATGAACTAAATCAGAGGCATATCCGATAATATGTTTTTGGGCGAGGTCCTTTGTTTTTTGCCATTTTGAGCTTCCAAGTGTCGACAGCGAGGGTTTTTCATCTTTTGATCCAATATATTTAGATATAAGGTAGGCTTGGGACAAGGGAACAAAAAGTTTGGAGCTGTTGTCATATTCGATGACTAAAAATTCATCGTCTTTTCCTAAATGGTTCTTATGTTTTTCTATGCCAAGATATTTTCCGATACCGCTATGGTAATGTACTACAAGATCTCCGGGAAGTAGCTTGTGGAATTCTGCAGCGGGAGTATGATAAGTGCTTCTATATTTTTGCCGTCTTAGTTTTTTCTTGTGGGTGAATTCACTGTACGGGACAAAAGCCAGAGGTAGGTCTGATATGATAAAAGCCGAAGAAAGATATCCCTTTTCAAAAGAAAATAGCGGTGATAATGGAATATTTTTTGCTTGTAGATGCTCTTTTATTACATCTTCTTCTTTCATTGTTTCATTTAAAAAGATAATAGGAATATTTTGTTTGGATAAACTGTCTATCTCATCAAAAATATCCAGCTCTTCTTTTTCCATAAGTTCCGGACAAAGGTAGTTTTCAATAAGACCGAAAGGGTGAAACCATCTTTTTGTTAAAATTTTCCGGTTTATAAAATCAAAAGAGATATTCTCGAAGAATTTTTCTTTGTCAGATATTTTTATTTCAAATAGCTGGTCTATCGGATCTTTCGAGAAAAAAATGGTCGGATGATTTTTTATTTTTTGGAAGAATTCATCGATCGATAGGAGATATTTGCTGGTTTGCTTAGATAATTTTTTTAAGGTTATATATACATCTTCTATGGAGACAAGGTTATCAAAAATAATAATTGAATTATCAGATAAAAAATCCAGTAAAAACCCATCTGATTGATTATCTGAAGGAATGTTTATGTTTTCATTAAGAAGACCTTTTCCTTTATCAATTATGATAAGCTCATTTGCCGGACAGATAAAGGCCTTATCTGTTTTTTCTATTGTTTTTTGGGAGACATTATCAAATTTTCTAATGCTTTCAACCTTGTCATCGAAAATTTCAATCCTATAAGGAGAAATATCTGCAGGAGAGAAGATATCCAGGATTCCTCCTCTTATTGCATATTCTCCTTTGTCTGCAACCACAGAACTTTTTTTGTAGCCTAGCTCCTGAAGGGTTTTTTCAAGTGTAGCAAAAGTAACAGGAGTTTTTTTCCCCCAAGTTAAGAAGCTTTTCTTAAGATCGCTTTTGGAGACGGTTTTTTGAAGGGCTGCTTGTAGAGGAGAGAGAATTATTTTATTTCCTTTGGAGTGAAATAATTTGTCTAATATGGAAAAACGTTCTCCAATTACATCCGGGCTAGGTGCTATTTTTTCATCAGGTAGGGTCTCCCACGATGGAAATTCAAAGACATTGCTACTAAAATAAGAGATATTTTCAATTAAATCGTCTTCTCGGCTTCCCCCTGAAATTATAAGGATATCTTTATCCAATAGATTAGATAGAAAAGAGATGAATAGAGCTTTCTCTGGAGCATTTGTTTTTTCTAAAAGCAAGGAGAAAGGTTTCTTCTCTTTTTTATCTGATAATAAGCTTTCTAAAGCGGAAATTGATTTGCTTGGCTTCAGTTTATCTAACACTTTTTCTCCACAAAAGAGCGTAAAATTTTAAATGCCTTATCAATTCCTGAAGGGGATTTTCCTCCGGCTTGGGCCATATCCATTTTTCCGCCGCCGCCGCCATTAATTGTTTCCGAGATTTCCTGTATCATTAAATCGGCAAGTATTCCCTTTTCAATAATGTCCGGACTTACTTTTATGATGACCTGGCATTTATTTTCTTCCGCTATAGCTAATACTATTACTCCGCTTTTTAGCCGGGTTAAGAGATCATTTACGAGAGGAGTAAGTTCTGAAGCTGCAACATCTACCTTTGAAAAAATAATATTTATGTTCTTTATCTTTTCCACTTTTTCTAGGAGGTGTGCTTTAATTGCAATGATCTGAGCTTTCCTTATTTCTTTAAGCTGTGTTTGCAGGCTTTTATTTTCATTAAGGAGACCTTCAATTTTTTCCGGGATTTTAGATTCTGCTGTTTTAAGGATGTTTTCAAGTGTCATTACATATTCCTGTTTGTCATAAACAAAATTTTCAGCGTTCAGCCCTGTCACTGCTTCTATTCTTCTGACGCCTGCTGCAATAGAGCTTTCTTTTGCGATTTTGAAGAATCCTATATTTCCGGTAAGGGCTGTATGGCTTCCTCCGCACAGTTCTTTTGATCCTTCCATCTCCACTACTCGAACGGTCGATTGGTATTTCTCTCCGAAAAACTGTTTTATTTGAGGGTCTTTTTGAGCTTCTGCAAGGGATATTTCATAGGTTTTTACTTTTATGTTTTTACGGATTTCTTTATTCACCAATATTTCAACTTTTTTTTGCTCTTCGTAGGAAAGCTGCTGCTGATGGTTGAAATCGAATCGCAGTCTGTTTTCGTCTACTATAGATCCAGCCTGTTTTACATGTTCTCCCAGTACATTTGAAAGAGCATAATGCAGTAAATGAGCAGCGCTGTGGTTGTTACTGATTTTTTGCCGTCTTTCACCATTTATTTTTGCAAATACCTTTTCATCTTTTTTGAAGTTTCCACTCTTTACATAGCCTACATGAACAATTACTCCGGGATAGGGAGATTGAGTGTCTGTGACGACGAAAATATTTTCTCCAATATAAATCTCTCCCGTATCTCCGACCTGTCCGCCCATCTCTGCATAGAAAGGTGTTTGGTCCAGGATTATTGTGCCTTTTTGCTCTTTTTCTAATGTGTCCACGAATTGGCTCTCTATAAGCATTGCAACAATCCTAGATTTTATTTCTTCGTCTTTATTGTCACAAAATTTTGTAGGGCTGTGTGTTTTAGTAAAATCTGTGAATATATTTTTATCAAAAGTCTGAGATTTTACTTTTTGCGCTTTTCTAGATTTTTCTTTTGCATCTTCTTCCATCTTATTAAAACCTGCTAGATCCACATCTAAAAGAGCATCTTTTGCCAGAAGTAAAATTTCTTCTATAGGGAAGCCATAAGTATCTTTTAATCTGAAAGCATCAGCTGCTGAAATTCTGTTTTTGGAGTTTTTAATGATATCATTGAGCAGAGATCCGCCGCGATGAAGAGTTCTAATGAAGCTTTCTTCTTCGATTGTAAGGATTTCTTCGCATCGGCTTTTAGATTGTTTAATTTCTGGATAGTCTTCTCCCATTACATCGACAAGTGTCGGCACCAGCTCTGAAAGGAATGGTTTTTTGAAGTTTAGAAGCCGTCCATAGCGAACCGCTCTTCTTAATACTTTTCTTAGAATATAGCCTCTGTCCACGTTGCTCGGCATCACCCCATCAGATATGGCAAAAACAAGGGTTCTAATGTGGTCGGCGATAACGTTGAAGGCAGGGGCCAGATTTTTATTATTTGGATCATACTTTATTCCGGATAGCTTTTCAGTAGCGGTTATTATTGATCTAAGAATATCTGTTAAAAAAACGTTATCCACACCTAATTTTAAGGAGACTACTCTTTCAATTCCTGAGCCTGTATCTACAGATTTTTTGGGAAGAGGTATCATCGAGCCGTCAGCTATTCTGTTAAATTGCATGAACACAAGGTTCCAAAACTCTAAGAATCGTTCTCCGGAAATATCTTCAATAGGGGACGAGGCATCTGAATATTTCTCTCCTCTGTCATATAAAAGTTCTGTACAGGGACCGCATGGGCCGGTGTCTCCCATGCTCCAGAAATTTTCTTTTTCTCCGAATCTTACTATTCTGGAAGAAGGTAAATGAGATTCCCAAAGACTGTGAGCCTCATCATCATCTTTAAAAACTGTCACCCATATTTTTTTTGGATCGAAATCGAAAACATGTGTTGCTACATCCCAAGCAAAGCCTATAGCATCTTTTTTGAAATAATCTCCAAAAGAAAAGTTTCCAAGCATTTCAAAAAAAGTAAGGTGGCGTGTAGTATGCCCTACGTTTTCAAGGTCATTGTGCTTTCCACCAACTCTTATACATTTTTGTGAAGTAGTGGCTCTAGTGTATTCTCTTTTTGATTTGCCTAAAAATACATCTTTAAATTGATTCATCCCTGCATTTATGAATAATAGGGTGGGATCATCATGCGGCACTACCGGCGATGAGGGAACAATAGTATGAGACTGTGTATTAAAATACTTAAGAAAACGACGGCGGACTTCTTGTGTTAACATAGGTTTCCTGCATACTTATATAAGTTTTTA
>Ga0364919_10356_pt1 | contig 11928 bp, 11 predicted proteins | sample SorcelJu500001C7_2_FD_206953 | JGI IMG/M metagenome (GOLD analysis project Ga0364919, IMG submission 206953) | Enriched cells from Trout Bog Lake Hypolimnion, Wisconsin, USA - BchlTB.June20.5000.01.C7 | ecosystem: Environmental > Aquatic > Freshwater > Lake > Hypolimnion/Profundal zone | place... | reverse complement strand
CCGGAATCGCCTCTCCGCCGGAAAAAACCATCTGGGATGAGGTCACGCGCCGTTACTACTATCTTGAAAACTGGCACTGGTACGCCTTAGTCGGAGTTTTCGCCCCGCTTATTCTGTTATTCGGTTTCAGTTTTATGGACAGGAAGGGTGAACCGGCTGCTTTTCGCTTCGTGAGCAGGCGTATCGCCGTTTTCGGGGTCCTTTTTTCCGCAATCTCTCTGACTCTGGGCATGCCGCATTTTGAACGGCTGCTTGGAATCCAGCCCATGCGCAGTTTCCACCTCGTTTATGTGCTCCTGTTTCTCTACCTCGGAGGGCTGCTGGGAGAAATGATTCTGAAAAACAAGCCCCTCCGCTGGGTCCTTCTGTTCCTTCCCCTGTGCATTACGATGTTTGCGGGGCAAAGATACCAGTTGCCGGCGAGCGACCACATCGAACTGCCCTGGATGCAATCTGGAAACCAATGGGTGCAGGCTTTCCAATGGGTTCGCGAGAATACGCCCAAAGATGCTTTCTTTGCCCTCGATCCGTACCACATGGATCGGCCGGGAGAGGATTCCCATGGTTTCAGGGCTTTGGCGGAGCGCAGCATGCTGGCCGATCAGGTGAAGGATCCGGCCGTAGTCAGTGTGCTGATCACCGCGAATAAGCTGCTGGCCGATAAATTCGAGGACCATTCGGGAGTTGCCGCCGCCTGGCACGAGCAGGTAACGGCCCTTCGCAACTGGAAAAACTTCCGTATCGAAGATTTCCACCGGCTCAAAGAACAATTCGGGGTCGACTGGGTGGTGATCGAGGGGCCGCCCGTAAACGGCCTTACCTGCCTCTACGAAAACAAAGCAGTCAAAGTCTGTCGCATAGATTGACTTAGTTCCCCGTCCCTTTATCAACGTGAAACCGTTTCCCCCGACTAACGTAAACCTGTTTTCCTCTGACGAGAGCCCGTCTCCCCGTTAACGTGAACCTGTTTTCCCCTGACGTGAACCTGTTTTCCCCCAACGTGAACCTGTTTCCCCCCCTTTGGTAAAGGGGGGCAGGGGGGATTTGGGTCGCCGTTTTTATGTAAGCCGTGGTGGGCAAAAGCGAAGCGTTGCCCACCATCGTGCGGGGCACGAAAATTCCGCTCCTGCTCTGAATTTGGCTCAGAAGTACCCCAAAAACGGACAACATCGGTGGCCATTATTGGCAAAATCTTCTTAATGGCCTCCGTACAGGTTTCAAATTCAAGGACTGAGGTTGGTCAGGAGTCTTCTTCTTGCACACGCTAAAGCTGTTCTTGGGCTTATTGGCCCTGAGCAATTGCCACATGTTGCTATCCAAGCCTTAGAGGCGGGATTGGATGCTGGAGCATTATGGATGCTGGCGGGATTGACCAAGGTTGATATTAGTGATGCACCAGAGCTTTTCGCGCACGCACTAAAGGATCTGGGTTTGCCCTTGCTCACTCGCCTGGCGGCCGCTCGCGTCTACTCTATCGCCATTTCCAGGCAGATTTTGAAAGGAGAGATAAGCCCCCGGGACGGCGCCAACAAGATTTGGGATGCTGTAGTCCTGGCGGTTACCGACTCCCACGATCTCGACCCTTTTATATACGCCGCAAGCGAGCTTGAATCTCGCCCGGAGGACCGGGACTTTTTTGAGGCTGCTATCCTTAAAGAAGCTGCATTATGGGCAGCTAAAACTGATGAATTGCCACAGTCGGCCTCGTGAAAAGATGGGGCGTTTTTTGAGCGGAAATTGATCTAAGCAAATCAAGACGGCACTTCCTCACCCGGCGCCGTTTTCTTTGTCTCTCGAAAGGTCCAGCGGGAGTTGAGAAAATAGTTCACCACAACGGCTGGAACAACACTGACGATCTGATGAACATAGGGCAATACATTCGGGAAAAGGTGATTCAGGACGAGAAAAGTCGAAAAACTGAGGCACAGGGCCAAAAGAGACACCAAGTTGAATATCACCCCCCTGGTGGAGATTTTGAAAAGCACCTCGCGAGCGCGGAATGTCCACAGATTATTGAGGAAAAAATTCCAGAGAATGGATAGTTCGATCGCAAGAGGAGAAGCAAGATACTTGTTCATCCCGAAACCAAGAAGGAGGCCAAAACAGCCCAAATTGACCACCAGTCCCGTCGCCCCCACGATTGAAAACTTAATGAAAGATCGGGAATCATCAAAACGGATCATCAAGGCGTGCAGCATGAATTCACGGATATCCTTCAATCCGAGCTTCGAACTGCCCTGCGTCCTGTCGACAAATTCGACGGGTATTTCCTTTACCTTGGCTCCCTGGACAATTGCCTTATGCAGGAGCGCGATCTGGAACGCATAGCCCTGCACTTTGAGATCGTCGAGATTGATTTGTTTGAGCACACGGGACCGTATTGCGCGAAAACCCGCTGTGCAATCCCGAATTCTGTAAAGACCCGCCAGGTACCTGGCTACCACGTTCCCGTAGCGGGAAATGCTTTTGCGCAATAATCCCCAGTTCTCGGGAATCTTTCCTCCGGGAACGTACCTGCTGCCGATCGCGAAATCGGCGCCGGCCTCGATGGCCGCGAGCAGGCGAGAGACGTCCTCGGGTTTATGGGAGAAATCGGCATCCATCTCGAAGACCACGTCGGCCCCAAGCACGTCCACAGCGTGGCGCATGCCGCGAATATAGGCCGCCCCGAGGCCCGCCTTCGCACCGGTGAGCAAATGCAGGCGCGCGTTGTTTTTCTGCATCTCGCGAACGGTCCCCGCTGTGCCGTCCGGGGAATTGTCATCGACGACCAAAATGTGCATCTCGTGCGTTGCGATGACCTGGAAACGGCATTCCAATTCCGCCACCAGTCTTCCTATGTTTTCATTTTCGTTGTAAGTGGGGACGATGATGACGATCTTCACTATGCACGCACCTTATTACGACCCCCTTTTCAAAGGGGAGTCAGGGGGGATTTTAACCGCGCCTCGGGTTTAAAGGGAACAAAGCCGGCCGCCTGGATCCGGTTCATTCTCCAAAAATCTCAAAAATCTACTCTCTACTTATAATTTAACTGCTGTGTCAATTGCTATTTGACGTGCGCCGGGATGGCAATAGATTCTAAAGCCCCGAAGCAAGGACTGCTACCCCGGACCACGGATTCACTACCGGATACTTTTAGCTGGACATCGGTCAGGCAATATTGCAGGTTACGCTAAAATCAGGCTGAAAATAATTGAAAGATGAGAAGAACATGTTTTGGGAAAAAGAATTTGATCCGGGAAAAGCCACCCTCCGACTCATTGCCGTCACAACTGTGCTGAGGTTGGCCATCGCCGGTTTGACAGGTCTTGGAATAGGGGAATCCTACTATTTTCGGGGCGCCTTACAGCCACATCTGAGTTATTTCGACCAGCCGCCCCTATTCTTCTGGCTGAGTAATCTCAGCCTCAAACTGTTCGGTTTGAATAATCCGGCCATCCGTCTGCCGGCGGTCATTCTCTTTGCAGGCACAACAGGGCTTTTATATCTTGTTGGAAAGAGGCTGTATAATCCGAGGGCCGGTTTTTTCGCGGCCCTTCTGCTGAACCTCTCCTTCATTTTCACGCTGAGCGTGGGCGCCTGGTTCCAGCCTGACGCGCCTCTGATGTTCTTTTGGATGGCGACGGTATATTTCGTTGTAAGAGCTGTCTTTCCTGAGGAGGAATCCAAATATACATGGCTCTGGTGGCTTCCCGCCGGTTTATCGCTCGGACTGGCCATGCTGAGTAAATACCACTCGGTATTTCTTGCTCTGGGGATTCTGATATTCCTTCTCGTAAATAAAGATTACAGGCATAAATTATTACATCCGGGTCCTTATATCGCGGTATTGATTGCGTGCCTCTGCTTTCTGCCCGTTCTGATCTGGAATATGGATAACGGGTATGTTTCTTTTATTTTCCAGGGGAGCAGGGCAGGAGGCAATCCTTTCAACATCCACATCTGGTGGTTGATCAGGAATATCCTGGGCCAGATGGCCTTTATCACCCCCTGGATATGGTTCCCGATTCTGGGAGCGTTCTTCGGTCTATTGAAAAAGGAGAATAGTTCTCCCGCCTCGTCATTCATTTTTTGGCTTGCCGCCCTCCCCGTCTTATTCTTCACGACTATTACCCTCTGGACCGATACGACGCACCATTTTCATTGGCAGGCGCCTGGATACCTGATGCTTTTTCTGCCTCTTGGAAAGATTACCGCGGACAGGCTTTCAGGTGAAGCGAAGATGGCTCTCAGGACAGCGAAGTGGCTGAAAACGTCTGCAATTGTGATCCTGGTCCTGATAGTCGTCGGGGAGCTTTATGTGATGACCGGTTTCTGCAAGTTCCTGGAACCGCGATGGCTGGCGGATAAGTTCGCCAACCAGACGGATCCTACCATGGAGGGTTACGATTATGATGCCCTGAAGACGAGATTTGAGAAAGAAGGCTGGCTCGACGACAAGAACCTCTTTGTTGTTTCAACTTCCTGGATACATGTCGGCAAAATTGACTGGGCTTTAAAGGCCCGGAAAGACGTTCTGCTTTTCTCAAACGACACGAGGAACTATGCTTTCTTCTTCGACGCGAAAGACTATCTTGGCAAGGATGCCGTTGTCGTCTCGAAGGATCCTTTTGACGGCTTCGCGCCGTTTTTCGACAGTCTGAAAGAAGTGGAAAGCGCGCAGATAAAGCGAGGCGGTATTACCGAACTTACCTTCCATGTTTATTACGGCCATTGCTTCAGGCTCCCGAAAAAAATTCCGGGGCCGCTCAAGGACGAAACTTTTGTCCGCCAGATCGAAGGGAAATCACCCTTCCCGCAATGAACCCGACGTGTCCACAATCAATACTATTCCTGCGTTCAATAAGCCACATACCCGTATGGACCGTAGGATGGGTGAAGCGGAGCGCAACCCATCCTACGGGGTTATGTTGAGCAAAGATGAAGACCCGCGAAATCGGCAACGCTCCGGGTTCTGGCTCAGGAAGGCAGCGGAAAACGGCAATGAATTGGCCGGGGTTTTGTTGAAGAACACGCCGAATAATTAGGCGACATTACCAATTGAGTTTAACGTCGTTCTTACGTTGATCTGATTCCGTATCTACCGACAGCCCCGGGTTGTTCCCGTCAGCCCCCGGCTTCTTCCCTGCAGGTTTTGATTGCAGCGCTGCCTTCCCTGTACACGTTTCTTACGATAAAGAGCGGCCGGCCCCGAACCTGTTCGTGCATGCGGCCCAGGTACTGCCCGATAATCCCCAGCACAAACAATTGAATGCTGCCCATTAAGGTCACGACCATCATCAGGCTTGCCCAGCCCTGCGGGGTCTTCCCGACGTAGAGCCACGAATAGAGAATGTAGCAGAGCAGAACCACACTGCCCGCGGCGAAAACGATTCCGGCATAGCTTGCCAGGGCAAGGGGCCGTGTGGAAAAGGCCACGATGCCGTCCAACGCCAGCCGCATCAGGCGCCAGAAGGGATACTTCGTCACGCCGGCAAACCGGCTGTCGCGGTCATAGAGCAAAGCCGTCTGGCGAAAACCCACCCAGCTCACCATGCCGCGAATGAAGCGATGGCGCTCCGGCATTTGTAGAATCAGTTCCAGAACGCGCCTGGAAATGAGGCGGAAATCTCCCGTGTCCAGGGGAATGGGGGTTTCAGAAAGCCCTCTGAGAAAACGATAGAAAATCGAGCAGGCTATGCGTTTGAGAATACTGTCTCCCGGTCTGCTTCGGCGTTGCGCGTAGACGACGTCGGCCCCTTCGTCCATCAGCTCGAGCATCCGGGGCAGCAGTTCGGGCGGGTCCTGCAAGTCTGCGTCCATGATGAGAATGCGGTCTCCCGAACAGTAGTGCAGCCCGGCGGAGAGGGCAAGCTGATGGCCGTGGTTGCGCGAAAGATCCAGCACGACCACCGAGGGATCGTCTCCGCTCAATTGGATCATCTGAGGGAGCGTGTCATCGCTGGAGCAGTCATTCACGAAAACGATCTCGTAGGCCCTCCCGAGTGAATCGCCTACCGCCTTGACGCGGCGATAGGTTTCAGGAAGCACCTCCGCCTCGTTATAGCAGGGCAGCAGGAAACTCACGAACGGGCGGGAAGTATTTTCAGAACTGCATACGGGCATCGGACACCCTCATTTCTTAGCGGACAGGCCCGCAAACGGGCTGTCGGGACGCCGGACCCAAGGGACCAGCATTGCGAAAAAAACTATCGTCATCACCGGATTCCAAAACAGCGCAAAGTAATTTCCGAAGACGGGGTGAAACAGGTTGGGCAGAAGGCACATGGACAAGCTGATGGATGCGGTCTGCAGGCCGAAGAGACGGGTCGGGGCCGCCCCGAGCGCCGCCGAGGCCCATAGTCCCAGGGCCGGAGCCAGGATTACGTAACTGTTGGTTTCGTTCATCGGGTTGAACAGCATCAGGTAGCACGCGGTAAGAGCCAGCAAAAACATGGCGCGGAAAGGTTCCACGAGCCGCTTCGCCCCCATCAGCCAGAGCCCCAGGGCGATTCCCCCCGCGCCGACGCGCGCCGCTTTGGATATACCCGGCGGCAGTTCCAGGCCGAAGGTCCGGACGATACCTCCGATGTCCGCGAAACGGTGTTCCGTAACCGCCGCGCATGCCTGGATATTCGCGTAAAATGCCCGGTGCTGCATTATAACATAGTCGGCGGGAGCAAAGAGAAAGGGAAGCAAAGCCAGGGCGGTCAGAGCCGGAACAAGCCGCCACCGCAGGGGAGCGTAATATACCGCCGAGAGAAGAAAAAGCACTACCCCGAGCGGTTTTACACCGATCGCGAGCACCATCAGGACCGCCGCCCAAGACCATTCCCTGCGCGCTAAACATGCCGCAGCATGCAGAGTGAGCGCCGCAAACATTCCGTTAGCCTGTCCGATTCTCAGGGCGCCGAGGCACAGCGGCATCGCGAAAAGCGACGCATAAAGAAAAGCGCGGGAAGTATCGGCGCCGTATTGCCCCCGCTGAAAACGCCAAATACCGGTTGCCAGGAGAATCGTCGTGGAGAAGCGCCAGAGAATATCCCCCACGGGTGCGGGCAGGCTGTGAAAAGGGAAAAACAGCACGGGGAATTCAGGCAGGTAGTTCATGCCGCCCGAGCCGTGGTAAAGGTCTTTCCCCTCCCGCCAGTCGGTGCTCGCCTGGTGGTAGAGAGGAGTAACACTGCGCTCGGAAGGGGTCAGAGCAACCAGGGCTGTGATAACCAGCAAAGGAATGAGCCAGACCAAAACGCCAAGTCTTATCCGCGCCTGCCGGTCGTCGAGCCGCGTCCTGATCCGCGCAACTATTTCGGGCATATATCTTCCCCTGGTTCCGCCGTTTGCATGACCTGCGCGCGGTCGGCCGGAGGCAAAGCGGCAGCCCGAAAAGTCCATAGCTTATTTGCAGCAAAATTCCAGACGAAGACACAGCCGGTGGCGACAACCTGCGCGAATACGTACCTCAAGTGCAGGACGTTGAGACATAAACTCATTCCGGACGCATTGAGCACAAGGCCTGCTCCCATGGTCACTCCGAATACCACGATGGTCTTTTTGTGAGGCGTCGTAGCCTTGAAGGTAAACTTATAGTTCAGATGATAGTTGAAACAAAGGCTGATCAGGTACCCGGTTACGGAAGCAACAACGGGGTTGACGCCGAACAACTGTACAAGCAGGATCAGTATGCTGAATTGAATGAGCGTCGCCACGGCGCCGACGCAAGCAAATTTCCACAATTGGAAGACAGTCGCGTCCAGTTTGAAAAACCTCTTTGAAAAGCCCGGCTTGGGGCTTGCAGAAAGTGTATTGATCGGAACGGTTTCCATGCAGGATTCCGAACCCAAAAGCAATGACCGCGAAGGCCGGTGAGGCGCTGGAAAAGATAAGAACAATACCGCGCGGTCATCATACTATCCACTCGCCAAAATCCATACGCAGTCCTGGCAAGCGGATTGGGGCCTCCTGTTGTCGAGGTCGAGGCGAAGGATTCCATCTCTCTCCACTGATGGATTTTCTTCTATCACTTGACCCTGGCTAAGGCAATTGATAAGTACCATAACCCGGGGAGTTCATCCAATCCTGAAATGACCGGCGGTTCGGACGCTTTGGCCTGTCTTAGCAAGTTATTATGGACAAAGTAAGTATGGCGGGGTAAAAGAAGGCTCCTATTAAGCCGGAACTAATGGAAATATTGAATGACGGAAAAAGAACCTCTCGTTTTCATCATTGATGACGATGCCTCTGTCAGGCGTTCTCTGGAAAGGCTATTCAAATCGGTCGGCCTGAAGGTGGAAATCTTTGCTTCCGCCAGGGAATTCCTGAAACGGGAACGTCCTGACGGGCCTTCCTGTATTGTGCTGGACGTTCGAATGCCGGGGTTGAGCGGATTCGATCTCCAGGATACGCTGGCCGAAGCGAACTTCAGAGTGCCTATCATTTTTCTGACGGGGCACGGGAATATCCCCTTGAGCGTCCGGGCGATGAAGGCCGGGGCCATGGATTTCATCGAGAAGCCCTTTGAAGACCAGGTCCTTCTGGAAGCAGTGCAGAGGGGGCTGGAAAAAGACAGGCAATTCAGGCTGAAAGAGGCCGAAGTCGATGAAATCAAGCGACGGATGGAAACTCTCACCGCGCGTGAATACGAGGTCTTCACTCACGTGATCCGGGGGAAACTGAATAAGCAGGTAGCTTACGACCTGGGGATTGTCGAAAAAACAATCAAGGTGCACCGTGCCCAGGTTATGCGTAAAATGCGCGCCGATTCCCTGGCCGATCTGATTCGGATGGCCGGGAAAGCCGGGATCGATGTGCCTGTGGAATGATCTGCGCGGACCGCAATGACGACTCCCCTCGATCGATCCCGTGGCATTGTTCGGCTGTGACTCATCAGACAAGAAGCGAAAACTAATCCTCCAATTCCGATTGTGGCCGGCATGAGCAACAGTGAAATCACCATATACGTGGTCGATGACGATGAATCGGTTCGCCGGTCCTTGAAAAGACTTCTTGCCTCGTCCGGTTTTCAGGTAAAAGTCTTTGGTTCGGCAAAGGATTTTCTTGATCACGGGAAATACGAAAGGTGTGTACTCATCCTGGACGTGCAGATGCCGGAAACAAACGGCATCGAATTACAGGAAATCCTGGTATCGTTAAACATCGAAATCCCCACAATATTCATAACCGCCCATGAAAGCGCAAAGAATCTCGTATTAGCAATGGGTGGCGGCGCAGTCGCTTTCCTCCAAAAACCCTTCGATCAACAATCCTTACTGAACGCCATCGCAATGGGAATCGAAATGGTATAGCCGGTGTCAGGCTTTGACATGGGACAAAGCATTTTGCCCCTCCATAACCCTCATCCCGGCAAAAAGTCGTCACTCCGGAAATCTTTAGTCCGGGGCGGGTTGCAGTTCCCCCCTTTGGCAAAGGGGGGCAGGGGGGATTTAGAATTATGAGAACTAAGTTGACGATGTGCCACCATCGGGCCGTTCTCTTGGTTTTCTTACAAGATGTTTCTTAGTGTCCTTCACCCCGTTTCGGTCCCCTTCTTCGTGCTCTTCGTGACCCGCTTTTTGTTTTTCCGCTTCTCCCTTTGCGGCCCAGCTTCGCCGTGCGCTTCCCTTTGCCCGGAGCTTAACGAAGTTGATTTAGCGAGTCATTCTCGAATATCGTTGCCTGCCTCTTTAAGCTCTCAAGTATTTCAACCATTTTGACGAAATACAATAGCGTGTGTGCAATATTTTCCGACCGGCAGGATCACGAGCTGGTTTCACGCTCGTTTATGGGGAGTAAAGAGAGCCCCCTCGGCAGGACATTCTCCCGGCCCTATGGTTCAGGGCGCTTGCTATCGGGTTGCAAATTCTTTTCAACGTACGGATTCGAGAAAGAGAGGGAATCATGACGGAGCAGGCAAAGGTGATGGCGCAGGCGGTACAAAGAATTGCTGACCGTGAGGGAAAATACCTCACATTCTCTTTGGATCAGGAAGAATATGGAATCGGTATTCTCAAGGTCAAGGAAATCATCGGAATGATGAAAGTGACGCCCGTTCCGCAAACGCCGGAATTTGTCAAGGGAGTCATTAATCTCAGGGGAAGGGTAATCCCGGTCATAGACCTGCGGCTTCGCTTCGGAATGGCCAGGATGGACTATACCGAGCGTACTTGTATCGTGGTTGTCGAAATCGATTCCGATGAAAAAGGTAAACTCCATATCGGGGTCGTCGTGGATTCCGTATCCGAGGTCCTCAACATCAAAGCTTCCGATATCGAAGATACTCCTGCTTTCGGTACGGCCCTCAACACCGACTACATTCTTGGAATGGCCAAGGCCGGCAACAGCGTTAAAATTCTTCTGGCTATCGATCGTGTGCTCAGTGCCGACGAAATGGGCATGCTGGAGAAGGTGGCCTGACGTTCTCGCCTTGCCGGGACATAGCTTGCTTCAAACTTCTTCTTCACACCGGGCGCCCGGTCTCGACCGGATTTACTCAGATAGGGACGGCGGGCGCCGGTCGACTTGAACCCAAAAAAGTATGAGACTTACCGGGTTTGTCCTCCGTCCCGGTTAAGATCCAAAAAAGAGGGCGGTCCCCAACTGCCCGACTCATACGTATGAAGCATGGCGGCCCGGTCCCCGCAGACTTCACATCCCTCAAGTATTGGAGTCAGAAAGGACCAGCAAAGTTCTACTGCGTCCTCCCTCAAAAAAAGCGTTTGATCTCCGCGAATGCAATCAATCAGAACTTTTTGATAAGCGTCCAGGATTGGGCCGCTGTAGTTTTGGCTATAGCAAAAATCCATCGCAACGGGGCGCAGGCGGACCGTCGCTCCGGGATTTTTGGCTTGAAAGGTCAGAGTGATCCTTTCTTCCGGATCGATACCGAGCGTCAGCCGGTTGGGCGGTATCCTCCCCGGCAGGTTGTTCCGGAACAGGGAGTGGGGAATTTCGTTGAACTGTACGGCGATTTCTGTGAGCTTTCCGGCCAGTCTCTTGCCGGAAGTGAGGAGAAAGGGGACTCCCTGCCAGCGATAGTTGTCGATGAACACTTTCATCGAGGCGAAGGTGGGGGTCAGGGAATCGGGATCGACACCGGGTTCTTCGCGGTAGCCGGGGACTCGCTTGCCCTGGATGAGCCCCGGTCCGTACTGTCCGAGTACAATGTTATCCGTGAGGCGCTCGACCGCAAAAGGTCTGAGCGATCTGAAAACTTTCGCCCTTTCGTCCCGTATCTGCTCCGTTTCGAACAGGGCCGGCGGCTCGATGGCCATCAGAGACAGGAGTTGCATCATGTGGTTCTGAAACATGTCCCTTACGATCCCCGACTTTTCATAATATCCCGCCCGGTGTTCCACCCCCAGGCTTTCGACTGCCGTTATGCTTACATGATCGATATATGCCCTGTTCCATACAGGTTCGAAGATCGAGTTGGCAAAGCGAAACATCAGTATGTTTTGAACCGTCTCCTTGGCCAGGTAGTGATCGATTCTATATATCTGATGCTCCTGAAAATGTTCGTGCAGACTCTTGTTGAGCTCCAAGGCGGTCTCCAGGTCGCTGCCGAACGGCTTTTCCACGACGATCCGCGACCAGCGGCGATCCCTCGCTTCTTCTGCCGCAAGCCCGACCGTGCCCGTCATCCGCGCTACCGGTCCGTAGAGCTGAGGCGGGATGGCAAGGTAGAAGATCCTATTTCCTTCCGTCCGATGCGTTTTGTCGAGCTCCACCAGCACTTCCTGAAGCTTGTGAAAAGACGAAGGTTCTCCATAGTCTTCCATCACGCGGTAAAATAATTTCTGAGCGAATGCCCGCCAATCCGACTCGTTAATCGAGCCGCCCGCCAAAATCGAATCCTTCATTCTATCTCTGAATTCACCGTCGCTCAGCTCCGTCCTGCCGCAACCGAGCACTGCGAAACGCTCGGGCAACCCCCCTTCAAGGCTCAAA
>Ga0364919_10441_pt2 | contig 11953 bp, 8 predicted proteins | sample SorcelJu500001C7_2_FD_206953 | JGI IMG/M metagenome (GOLD analysis project Ga0364919, IMG submission 206953) | Enriched cells from Trout Bog Lake Hypolimnion, Wisconsin, USA - BchlTB.June20.5000.01.C7 | ecosystem: Environmental > Aquatic > Freshwater > Lake > Hypolimnion/Profundal zone | place... | reverse complement strand
TCGACGGCGGCGGAGACCACCCTGGGGAAGGCCTCGCCATAGGGAGCAGCAATGCCGGGGTCTCCCTGAGGCGCGGACTTGGGAACGAAGAGACCGCCGGGGCCAAACTTTTCTCCGAGAGGGGCGCGGACGTGTAAACGGTTATAAACGTTGAGTCCGACGAAATCGATCTTGCCCACACATTCGGGGACGCTGGAGGCCATCATGGCGAAGGGCAGAGGCAGGGGCTCGCCTCGCAGATAACTGAGCGCTCCCCGGTTGAAGAGAGTGTCATAGATGGAAGTGAGCTGGCGATCGAGAACGTTGTCACGCGCGGGCTCAAAGACCACGTAGTTGATTGCGAGGCCGACGTTGGCCTCCGGCTGCTCGCGATGGAGCACATCATAGGCGGCGGCGTGCGAGCGCATCATGGCAGCGAAGACGCTGAGGGTTGATGCCAGCTCGTTGAGGCGTCCGGGAGGAAACTCGCCGAAGAGATAGCCGAAGGCGGCGTAAACATTGGGTTCGTTGAAGGTGACCCAGTCGGTGACAAGATCGGCAAAGGAGCGCACAGCCCGCTTGGCGTAGTGGCGGAAGAGCTCGGGGGCCTGCGCATCGAGGAAGGCTCCGCGCGCCTCAAACCAGCTGGGATGGGTGAAGTGGTGGAGAGAGACGAAGACCCGCATGCCACGGCGGCGGGCTTCGCGAATGATCTCGCGGTAGCGAATGACGGCGGTGTCGCTCCAGTGGCCGAAGGTGGGCTCCATACGGCTCCACTCCAGCGAGATTCGGATGGCGTTGAGACCGAGCGAAGAGCAGAGCTCAAGATCGCGCTCGGCATTGCGCCACCAGTCGCAGGCCGAAGCGCAGTGATGGCCTGAACGGATGCGTCCGGCACGCTCCCAGTCATGCCACTGGTTCAGCGTGTTGCCCCCCTCGAACTGGTGCGAGGAGGTGGAAACACCCCAGAGAAAATCATCTGGAAACGAGATGGGAACGGCGAGCATCCTGGAAGATGCCAGACTAGCACAACGCGATTGCAGGCATCTTACATTTGCCACGACAGGGGGCGGATAGATCATCCGCCACGGGAATGCACTTAAGAGTTATATCGAGTCATGCCGGTAACGGGGCGGCTTGGCAGAGAGCTACGAAGTTGGAGAGGATCTGCATTCCATTGCTGGTGAGGACGGACTCGGGATGGAACTGCACGCCTTCAATCGGCAGAGTGCGATGGCGTACCGCCATGATGATTCCATCGGCGGTGGAGGCGGTGACCTCAAGGACCGGGGGACAGGAGTGCGGCTCGATGACGAGGGAGTGATATCGCGCGACATCGATATCGCGCGGTACGCGGCTGTAAACCCTCCGTGAACATTGCATGAAAGATGGTGCAGGTAGCTGTCTTGTTAACCCTGGACGTCGCGCTCAGCTCGCCTATCATCAAAAATTTACACGGATTCACACAAATGTCATTGCCTGTTAAGCAATCTCGGGCAAAATTGTGGAATGCAACTTCGCGGCGCAGTGACAGAACACTCTCCAGCTCCGTTTGCAAAACTTGGGAAGCAGATTCCCTGGGCACGTCCCTTTCTTCCCATCCGCCGTCTGGATCGTATCTATGCCGGTGCGCTGGCCCACACCGAGGGAAGCGTCTTTGACGCCATGCTCAGTGAGATGGAAGTCGAATACAAGGTGCGCGAGGCAGATCTGAAACATGTTCCTCTCCAGGGCCCTGCCGTCGTCTTCGCCAATCATCCCTTTGGCATGCTGGACGGAATTCTGATGGCCTCGCTCCTCCTCCGCTTGCGTCCTGACGTGAAGTTGTTGGCCAACCAACTCCTCGCCTGCATGGAGGAGCTCGCGCCCTACTGCATCCTCGTGGATAACATGATGGGCGAGGGCCATGAGTCGGCCAATCGCCGCGGCATTCGCGAAGCCTTGGAGTGGGTCAAGCAGGGTCATCTCCTCATTGTTTTTCCCGCCGGTGAGGTTGCCTCCTGGAGCCATCATCACCGCCGCGTCCTTGATCCCCAGTGGAATCGCAACATGGCGCGTCTGGCGCGCATGAGTGGCGCCGCCAGTGTCCCCGCCTTCATCTCTGGAACCAACAGCGTTGGCTTCCACCTCGCCGGAATGATCAATCCCCGCCTTCGCACTTTCTTCCTGCCTCATGAGTTGATCAATAAGCGTGGGCGGCACATGGAAGTTCGCATCGGAGTTCCTATCGAGGGCGAAACTCTCAAAACCATTCGTGACGATGACAAAGCCATCGATCTTCTGCGCTGGAACAGTTCTTTGCTATCCTTGCGCGATCGCATCGGTTCACCCCGCGTGCGTTTCTTTCCCGCCAACTGGCCGCCTAAGCAAGCCGTCGCTCTACCGGAAGATTCCAACGTTCTACTCGGAGAGTTGCAGTCGCTGCCCTCCGCCGCTTTGCTGCATACGGTCGGAAAAATGTGCGTCTATGAGCTCACCGCGCAGCAGGCTCCCTGCGTCGTCCGTGAAATCGGACGTCTGCGCGAGATCACCTTTCGCGCCTCTGGTGAAGGCACTGGCAAGCCGCGTGATCTTGACCGTTACGATGCCTATTACACCCACATCGTGCTCTGGAACAACGAGCGCCAGGAGATTGCCGGCGCCTATCGCATCTGCAATGTGCAAAGTGTCCTGCGCCGCTATGGCCTGCGCGGACTCTACACTTCGTCCCTCTTCCGTTTTCAGCCAGAGTTCTTCGCCAAGGTTGGTCCAGCGCTCGAACTCGGGCGTTCGTTCGTGCACCTCGATTACCAGCGCCAATACGCTCCCTTGCTTGTCCTCTGGATGGGGATCGGCGCCTACATCGTGCGTCATCCGGAAACTCCCATCCTCTTTGGTGCCGTCAGCATCAGTGCGGATTATTCGCCGGCTTCACGCCAGGTGCTCACCAACTATCTCAGCGCGCACACCGTCGATGCCGAGCTGCTCAAGCTCCTGCGCCCCAAGCATCCGCCTCGTGCCGCCGCCGAAAATATGAATGAACCGGAAATGTTCGCGCGCGTCTTCTCCCTCGACGACATCTCCGACTGGATCAGCATCTTTGAGAGCGACGGCAAGGGCGTTCCCGTGCTCGTGAAGCATTACATGAAGCTGGGCGGAAAATTCCTCGGCTTCAATGTCGATGCCAAGTTCTCCAACGTTCTTGACGGTTTGCTGTTGGTCGATCTCCGCCTGGCCAAGCCGGAGTTGCTGGCGCGTTATTTTGGCAAGCAAGGAGTGGCTGATTTTCTCCGCCTGCACGCCTCCGCCGATACTGCTAAGCCTCCAGCTGAAGGCGCGCAGTAGTCTGCCCATCCGGTGCGGAGACAGATTTGCCCCCGCCTCTTCGAATGGCGTATCGTTTCGCGGTAGTGATAGGCCCGTGGTGAGCGGCAGCAAACCCAAGGCATCCGTTTGCGCAGACGGTCAATCTCTTACAATGATTCATAAGGCAGGTTAGACCATTGGCTACTTTGGCCGCCGTTGATATCGGCGCAAACTCGGTGCGGCTAAAGATTGCGCGAGTGGTGCGCAAGCGTCTTCAGGTGCTCTTTGAAGATCGTGAGGTTGTGCGCCTGGGCGAGGGCGTCTTTCTCAATGGCTCGCTGGATCCGGCGGCAATTGAGCAGACCGTGCGCGTCCTGCGTCGCTTTCACAAGGCAGCGCAGGCTCACGGAGCCACCAACGTGCGCGTTGTTGCCACCAGCGCCCTGCGTGACGCCAACAACGCCTCCGCCTTCGTGCAGTGGGTACATGCCGCCACCGGTTGGCGCGTCGAAGTCGTCAGCGGTGTTGAAGAAGGCCGCCTCATCCACCTCGGCGTCATGGCCAACACCCGCATCGGTAGTGGACGCGTCCTCCTGATCGATTTAGGCGGCGGAAGTTGCGAGCTGATCGTTTCATTCAAAGGGCAGATCGAGCACATCTTCAGCCTCCCGCTGGGAGCCGTACGCCTCACCCGCGAGTTTCTCCAGCACGATCCGCCCACCCCCACCGAACTCGATCAGCTGCGCAGCTACATCGGAGAAGAGGTTGGCCGCGTTCGCCGCGAGCTTATCGAGCATAAGATCAATCTCACCGTGGCCACCTCGGGAACCCCGGCTGCGCTCAGTGATCTTTGGGCTGCGGCACAGCCCGGCATAGTCGCCAGCGTGCCTCGCGCCGGTCTGCTCCGCCTCACTCGCAAGCTCTCCGCCTCAACCATCGAGCAGCGCCGCTCGCTCAAGGGCATTGGCCCACGCCGCGCCGAAATCATCGTCGCCGGAGCCCATGTCTTTGCCGAACTCCTCACCGAACTGGAGCTGACCAGCTTTCGTTACCTGCCCTTCGGATTGCGCGACGGTATTCTGGCGCAAATGGCCGCCGATGAGGAAGACATCGGCCTGCGCAAGCAGATGGAGAGCGAGCGTCACAATGCGGTTCTCAACCTTGCCTCGCACTATAACGTCGATCTTCGCTTCGCCACCCGGGTTGCCGATCATGCCCAGCGCCTTTTCAAGCTCCTGGCTCCGGTGCATCATCTTCCGCCCGAGTATGCCAACCTGCTCAACGCCGCTGCCATGCTTCATGAGGTCGGTTCATTCATCAGCCGCGCCGGACGCCGCCGCCATGCCTTCTACATCCTTGCGCACTCGGAGTTGCTCGGCTTTAGTCTCTCGCAGCGTCGCTTCATCGCCGCCGTCGCCCGATTTCTTGGCAAGTCGAAAATTACTCCAGCCAGTCCATCGGTCCGCGTGCTTACCCCGGCTGACCGGATTCTGCTGCCACGGGCAGTTGTGTTGCTGCGTTTGGCGCGGGCGGTGGAGCAGGGAAGGCGCGCTGCTGTACTCGGCCTCCGTGCCAAGCTTGAGCCCACCTGCGTGCGCCTCACTCTCGTCGCCCGTCCCAACGGTGCCGAACTGGAGTTATGGGCGCTGCAGAGGGAGCGCGACTACTTTACAGAGGTCTTCGGTCGCGAGCTGACCTGTGTCGAAGTGTAAACGTTCTTGATTAGCCTGGGATTCATCAGCCAGTTGAGCACAGCGCGTTTGGCTCCCAATTCCACGCGGGCCACGCTGCCTTTCTTCATCTCGATACCACGCTCGCTCAATCCGCCCGTCACCAGCAGCGAAAGAAACCTGCTCATACTCGGATTGTGGCCCACCACCATTACCGCTTCCAGGCCGCCTACTTTGCGCAGTAGCTCGCGGAAGCTCTCATAGGTAGCCTCGGGGCGCAGGGCTGGGGTCGTTTCGATCTTTTGCTCGCATGCAATTTCGTTTGCAACCAGCGCGGCCGATTGGGTGGCGCGCTTCAGAGGGCTGGAGAGAATCAGGTCCACGTGCGTATCCAGCGAGTTCAGCCATCGCCCCATGTAGCGGCATTGCGCAATGCCTTCCTCGTCAAGCGGACGCTTTTCGTCCTGCTTTGCGTTGAGGCGCTTCTGTCCTGCATTTGCGTGGCGCAAAAAATATATGATCATCGCACTATCACCTTGAATGCGTTACTTTGGCGCGCGGCCTCACCCTGCGGCGTGGCGCTCTGGGCGGGGCCACGGGAATCGCCGAAATATCGCGCTTACCCTCTGCCGCCTCAATTAGAAAATCCTGCGCGCTGAACGACGCGCTCCTGATCTTCGCGCTTTCGCGGACGTAGCTGCCTCCGCGCTTAAGTTCGCGCGACTTGGCGTTATCCGCCAGGTACGCCGCCAGTATCTCATTTCTCACGCGGTCGCGTAGCAGCGGGTCGCGCAGTGGGAATACCACCTCCACCCGCTCGTATAGATTGCGCGGCATCCAGTCCGCACTGCCCAGGTAAATCTCCTCCGCACCGCTGTTCTGGAAGTAATAGATGCGGCTGTGTTCCAGGAAGCGGCCCACGATGCTGCGCACCCGGATGCGGTCGCTGATCCCGCGAATCCCCGGATTCAGCGAGCAGATACCGCGCACTACCAGGTCCACCTGCACCCCAGCCTGCGACGCGCGATATAGTTCCTGAACCACATTCTTGTCGAGCAGGGAATTGACTTTAGCAATGATCCTCGCCGGCTTGCCTGCCCGCGCGTGGTCGGCCTCCCGCGCAATCAGGTTTGCCACCCGTTCGGCAAGGTCCACCGGAGCAACCAGCAGCGGGTTGTAGTTCGGCTGTTCGGAGTACGCTGTCAGGAAATTAAAAACGTTGTGCACCGCAAAGGTCATCTCCGGGTTTGCCGTCAGCAGGCTCAGATCCGTATAGAACGCCGCCGTCGTGGGATTGTAGTTTCCCGTCCCCAGGTGAGCGTACCGGCGCATCGTTCCATCGGAATCCCTGCGCACAATCAGAGTCAGCTTGCAGTGCGTCTTCAGCCCCACCAGTCCGTGGAAGACCTGCACCCCCGCATCCTCCAGCTCACGTGCCCACTTGATGTTAGAGGCTTCGTCGAAGCGCGCCTTCACCTCTACCACAACCGTAACTTCCTTCGTCGCTGCCGCCTGTACCAGCGCTTCCACAATCGGCGAATTATCATTGGTGCGGTACAGCGTCTGCTTGATCGAGAGCACAGCCGGGTCTTCCGCCGCCGCTTCAATAAATGAAACCACGCTGTTATAGCTGTCAAACGGATGGTGCAGCAGGACGTCGCGCTGTCGCAGCGCCGCCCAGATGTCGCTCGTCCCCTTGGGCAGCGACCATTCGCGTGCCTGAAAGGGTTTGAACTTCAAATCAGGACGATTCACCGCGCTGTATAGGTGCATCAGCCTTGAAAGATTCACCGGCCCTTGCGTGCGATACACCTGCCAGTCCTCCAACTCGAAGACCGTTTGCAGCCGTTGCACAATGTCGGCGCTTGCGTCGGATTCAATCTCCAGCCGCACTGCGTCTCCCTTGCGGCGGTTGTGCAGCTCTGTCCGCACCGATTCCAGCACCGAGCGCGATTCCTCTTCCTGCAAATACAGGTTGCTGTTACGTGTGATCCGGAATGCACCTTCGCTCAGAATCTCGTAGCCACGGTACATTCTGCCCGCGTGCAACCCAACCAGGTCAGCCAGCGCGATGAACGAATCGCCCCTGCTGTCGGGCAATCTCACCAGCCGCGGCAGTGAGCGTGGCACCGTCACCACTCCCATGTAGTTTGCATTGGTCGCCGCTGAGCGCCGCCGGCGCCGCAGCAGCAACGCCTGGCACAAGGCCTTATGCAACACGCGCGGAAACGGATGCGCCGGATCGACCGTCACTGGAGTCAGCAGCGCATCCAGCTCGTTGCGGCAGTAGTCGTCAACAACTTCGCGCTGCTCTTCGTTCAGGTCTGCCAGCGAGTGTACCCGAATGCGATGCTCGGCCAGCTCCGGCAAAAGCTTTTTGTTCAGGCAGTCGTACTGCTCCCGAACGAACTTGTGCGTCGCCTCTGCCACCAGTTCCTGCTCGTCCCTCGGAGTCAATCCGTCGGGTCCTGGCTCGACCTGTCCCTCTTCCAGGTGTTGCAGCAGTCCGGCAATGCGAATCTCAAAGAACTCATCCAAGTTGCTCGCCGTGATCGCCAAAAACTTCACCCGCTCCAGCAGCGGATTGCTCTCGTCCTCGGCCTCTTCCAATACCCGGCGGTTGAACGCCAGCCAGGAAAGGCTGCGATTAAGGTAAAACTCCGGATTGGCTAGAGAACGGGGCGGCATCGTTATTCAGTGTACCGCTTTATGGCAAGCTACCAATGTTACAGAATTGTGAACATGCCCCGCCGCCAGTGTGCTTCGACAGGTGGCCCAGAGTTGGTTCAGTTCCAACTCTGGGGTTTTGAGCTGTCCAACAGGAGGCATACATCCACTCTCTTTTGGCGAATGTGGGATGACAGCCATTGCGCCGCTACTCTACTCTTTGCCATGTTCGTGCCGCAGGTAGGGCGAAGTATGCTTGTGCGGCACCCCGCCGTGCAGATGCCTGTGTGAGTGAATGAGGTTTGCCGCTTCCAGTAGTCCGGTGTTGGCCAGTACCTCGGCCGGCGTCGCGTCGGCCACCACCGCGCCATGATCCAGCACCACTGCCCGTCCGGCGATCTCGCCCAGTATCTCCAACTGGTGTGTTGCCGTGATGATCGTCTTCTTCCCGTCGTTCCATGATTCCAGCAACTCGATCACCTGGCTCTGGCTGCGCGGGTCCAACTGCCCGGTCGGTTCGTCCAGCAGCAGCACGTCGGGGTCCAGCACAATCACCGAAGCCAGCGCCACCCGCTTTTTTTCCCCGCCCGAGAGCCGGTACGGCGCACGATCCTTCAAGTGCTCCACGCCAATCCACTCCAGTGTCCGCTGCACTCGCTCCAATATCTCCTCACGCCCCCAGCCCATCTGTAGCGGTCCAAAAGCCACCTCGTCAAACACCGTGGGATTGAATAGCTGAATGTCCGGATTCTGAAAAACCAGTCCTACCTGTCTGCGGAATTTCAGCGCGAAGCCGTCGTCCTCCATCGCCTTTTCGCTCAACTCCGCACCCCGGAAGTGCAACGTCCCCCCGCACGCAAAGTGCAGCCCATCCATCAGCCGCAGCAGAGTGCTCTTGCCGCTGCCGTTGGCTCCCAGCAGCGCGATCCGCTCTCCAGCCTTCACCCGCAGCGAAAGCCCTTGCAGGGCCGCAACGCGCTCATACTCATAGCGCACATCGACGGCTTCGAACTCCAGCGTTTCGCTTGCTCGCAAGAGTGGCACGCATCCGCTTTCTTTTGGTGAATGTGGGGTGCGATCCGGCACTCGTTCTTTCTCTCTCATCTTCCCGCCACCGCCGCCGTTCCTACGGCAACAACAAAGCCGCATATCGCCGCATAGTCCCAGCCCTTCAGCCGGAATTCATCCAGCAATCGCACCTCGCCGCGAAACCCTCTCGCCTGCATCGCCAAGAAGACCTGGTTCCCCATCTCCAGCGTCTTGCTCAGCAGCACTCCGCCCGTATTCACCATCAGCCGTCTCTGCTCGTGACCGCTCAGCCGCCCCACCATGCGGCTCTGTCTGGACTCGAACATCGCGTTCGAGGTCTCCACCAGCAGCACCACATAGCGATGCGTCATCGCCAGCAGCATAATCACCTCTACCGGAACCAGCAGCGCGCGCAGCGCCTTTAGCAGATGCATCCAGGGCGTAGTCAGCACCAGCAGCGTGCTCAAGGTCACCGCCGTCTCGACCCTCGCCACCAGCATCAACGCCGTTCGCACTCCCTGCGCCGTAATCGTCAGCCATCCCAGCCTGTACACAACCTCGCCGGGCGTCAAGAACACCGCCGGAGCCGCAATCATAAACGTGAAGCCAAAGGCCACCAGCCACACTCGCTTCGCCAGCGACCACAGACTCAGCCGCGAGGCCAGCGCCAGCACAATCGCCAGTCCAAACAGCGCCACTAATACCGGAAGCTTCCGCGAGAGCGCCGCCGCAACCACCAGCGCCAGCACCCCCACAACCTTCACCCGAGGGTCCAGCGCCTGCAACAGCCCGTGCTCACGCGCGGAATCCTCCGCCTCCAGGGTCTGCGCCAGCGCCTCGGTAAATCCCCGCACTGTCCTGCCGATCACGCTTTCGCTCACGGCTCGCCTCGTTCTGCACTCTCCGCTGCTTTAGCTCCTCGTGCCAGCCGTTGCACCAGCCAGCTCGCCGCCACAATCAACCCCACCCCAAACATCGCCGAAAGCAGATACCCAAACGCAGCGCTCTTGGCAAAGTGCGGAGCGTAATCCGGCATCGGCGCGGTCCAAAGATTCGCCAGCCGTGCCAACCCTGAGGGCACGCTCGTTGGCGGCGCTACGTTTCCGCTCGCCGCTGCAATCCGTGCCCGTGCCGCAGCTTCCCCAAAATCCTTCGGAGCCCACTCGCCCCACGCCGCGCCTCCCGCCAGAATTCCCAGCGGCGTCAGCAGCAGCACTACTGCCAGAGCGCCCCAAAGCTTAGTTGCTGTGCGCACTCCGCCCGCGGCTGGTGTCAGCACCGTTATCCCTACCAGCCCCGGCTCGCTCCTCCGCAGATAGCTGAATAGTCCCGCGCTCATCACCGCCTCGGCCACTCCCGCAATCGTCAAATGCCCGATCATCATCGCCGGGATCGCAATATGCAGCGGATACGGCGCATAGAGCGGTGCCCCTGCCGCATCGTGAAACAGCATCGGCTGAATGCCTAATTCAAACGCCGCCAGCAGCGCCGAAAGGTTGATCGCCCCATAGCCCGCCAGTGCCGCCGCAATCACCCGCCGCCGCGACTCTGCCGCCGCGCCCAAGCTCGCCAGCCGGTAAATCCCCCACGCTGCAAACGAGCCCGCAATCGCCATATTGAAGCAGTTCGCGCCCAGCGTCGTGATCCCGCCGTCGCCAAAGAACAGCGCCTGGATCGCCAGCGCCAGCGAGATCGCCAGCATCGAAGCCCACGGCCCTAGCACAATCGCCGCAATTCCCACTCCCACCGCATGACCCGTCGTCCCGCCCGGCAGCGGCAAGTTGAACATCATCACCACGAATGAGAATGCGGCAAACAAGGAGAGCAGCGGCAGCGTTCGTCCAAACAACTTCCGCCGCGTCCGTCGCAGCGCCGCCCACCAGCAAGGAGCGCTCGCCGCATACATCACGGCGCAGGTCGATGGGCTCAGATATCCGTCTGGAATATGCAAGCTGTGCGGCTCCTCTGCCTAGTGTAGATGATTTTTGCCGTAGCTCTTTCCAAGCAGTCATGCTTTCACCATTCCCCGCCTCCGTGTTAGCCTTCGGCGAGCGCTTCCAGTTCATCGTCGCCTAGCCTTATGACCCTCTCTCTTCTCGATTGGCTAACCATCTTCGGCTATCTCGCCATCACCATCCTGCTTGGCTTCTACTTTCGCAAGCGCTCTTCCCGCAGTGTCGATGACTACTTTGTCTCTGGCCGCAACGTCAACTGGTGGCTTGCCGGAACCTCCATGGTCGCCACCACCTTCGCCGCCGACACGCCCCTGGTCGTCACCGGACTCGTCTATGCCCAGGGCATCAGCGGAAACTGGCTCTGGTGGGGATCGCTGCTCTCCGGCATGATGACCGTCTTCCTCTTCGCCCGCCTCTGGCGTCGCAGCGGACTCCTCACCGACGTGCAGTTTGCCGAGATCCGTTATAGTGGCCGCCCTGCCGCTTTTCTCCGAGGCTTCCGCGCCGTCTATCTCGGCCTCCTCATGAACTGCGTCATCCTCGGATGGGTCACCAAGGCCATGACCAGCATCGTCGCCACCACTCTCGGCGGCACACCTCTGCTCCTCACCGTCGGCCACTGGATCGCCCCCCTTGGAGGCGTCTGGGCTGGCCCCGATGGTGCTGCCCTCGCCGTCTGTGTCTTCTTCCTCATCCCCTTCACCGGACTCTACGTCTCTCTCGGCGGCCTCTGGGGAGTCCTATGGACCGACCTCTTTCAGTTCGTCCTCAAGATGTCCATCGTCATCGCCATCGCCTACTACGCCGTCCGCGCCGTCGGAGGCACCTCCGCCCTCATCGCCCGCCTGGCCCTGATGCAAAGCTCCATGCAAACCCCGGCGCACTCGCCAGCCGTAGGCAATCCGCTCTCATTCTTCCCCAACCTCACCGCCGGCCTCACCACGGAAATGCTCTGGACCATCCCCGTTGCGACCTTCCTCGTCAACATCGGATTGCAGTGGTGGGCCTTCTGGTATCCCGGAGCCGAACCCGGTGGCGGCGGCTACATCGCCCAGCGCATCTTCAGCGCCCGCGACGAACGTCAGGGCCTGCTCTCCGTCCTCTGGTTCAACGTCGCGCACTACGCCATCCGCCCCTGGCCCTGGATTCTTACCGCCCTCGCCGTCATCGTCCTCTACCCCGGCCTCGCCCATCCCGAAGTCGGCTTCATGCTGGTCATGAACAACTATCTGCCTCACTCCATGCGCGGCCTCGCCATCGCCGGATTCCTCGCCGCCTTCATGTCCACCGTCGCCACCCAGCTCAACTGGGGAGCCTCCTACCTGGTCTCAGACTTCTACCGCCGCTTCCTGCGCTCTCGGCCAGATC
>Ga0364919_10454_pt1 | contig 12010 bp, 5 predicted proteins | sample SorcelJu500001C7_2_FD_206953 | JGI IMG/M metagenome (GOLD analysis project Ga0364919, IMG submission 206953) | Enriched cells from Trout Bog Lake Hypolimnion, Wisconsin, USA - BchlTB.June20.5000.01.C7 | ecosystem: Environmental > Aquatic > Freshwater > Lake > Hypolimnion/Profundal zone | place... | reverse complement strand
CTGCGGAAAAAACTACGGCGGTTCGGATTTTTTCGTGTCCGTAAATGGATCTTCCGATGAATTGGCTCTACGGACGGATTGGGATCCGCAATATTTCAAGATTTTTGGGAAAAAGATAGAGAAGGATTTCTCCCGATACTACTTCAACCAAACCACCGGAGGATGGGAGGTTACCGACACGCAGGGCACCGTCCATTATTATGGAAGTAGTGCTGCTTCCAGGCAATCAAACAGCAACGGGACTTTCAAATGGTTTCTCGACAAGGTCCAGGATATAAATGGTAATTTCATGACCCTGTCGTATTTCACCGATACCGACAATGGCAAAGTCTACGAAGTCTACCTTAGTGAAATAGATTATACAGGCAATGGCGACCAAAGTCCGACCAATTCGGTCATTTTTAACAGGGCGCCTAGGGGCGCCGGCGTGCCTATACCCACTTCATACGCCAGCCGGGCGCTTGTCAAGACCGCCTACCTGCTCAGTAGTGTCGACGTCTACGGAAATGTGGGGCTTGCCCGGGAATACCATCTCGATTTCATTCAGAGCTTTGACACCTCGCGGATGATGCTACGCGACGTAATTGAGTACGGAGGCGACGGGGCAACACGACGATCGTCGCTTGTTGACCATGCATTTTACCAGTTGTCATGCGGGAACGCTTTTGGGACCGCATATACCTGGGGAGGAGTAAACCGTTTGGGGCCGGACAAGGTTGCCTATGCATTCTCCAGGGCGCCGTCCAGCCCGGGCGGCCAAAGCAACAAAATCATCTATGACGACAATCCCGGGGGAAATTCCGGGGATTTTTATGCCCTATCCGCAGACGGCGCGGACGTGTGGGTTGGGCACCGAACAGTACCATACCACCCCAAATATCAGTCCTTCTGGCTGATTGACCTCGGGACGGGCGTCCCCAGCATTGTCTATTTCGATGAAAACGATCAGGGCGCCCCTAATCTTTACTCAATCAATGCCCAGGGGTACCAGTACGTGCTGCACGCCCTCTCGAATAATGTCCATGACGCAACCGGACATGCGAGGTTCGCAGACGTTGACGGCAATGGCTATCTCGATTTTGTCTATGACGCCGTGCCTTATAGCACGACGGAAATCCACGTCCTCACGAATAATGGCGATGGGACCTTTGGCTCGGACACCGTGTGGGGTACGCGGACAAGCACCACAACCTTCAAAATGGCTGATGTAGACGGTGATGGCAAGGCTGATTATGTATACGAGGACGACTCCAACAACGTCAAGGTGATGCTGAGTGTGATCGTGAATAACGGACCGGTTTTCAATACACCCGCAGCCACCTGGGCGACTTTCTCGGCCGGCACCAGCTTCAACCTCGTGGACGTAAACGGCGACGGGCTGCCGGACATTATATACTTGAGCGGAGACAACAATTTCAAAGTGCGGCTCAACACGGGGACCTCCTTTGCTGATGCCGTCGCGTGGTGTTCCGCCTCCAATCAGCCCTCGCCGGGTTATGCGTTGGCCGATGTTAACGGCGACGGTTTACCCGACCTGGTTTATGACTCCGTTGACGGCAACGGACTTAACATGGGGATAAAGGTCCAGCTTAACACCGGCTCCGGTTTTACGGCCGCCACGCAGCAGTGGGGGACCAGGAGCAATCATTATTCGACCGGCACATTTATGCTGGTGGACGCCAATTCCGACGGTCTTGCGGATTTTCTCTACGACGCCAAGGACGACTCCGGCAACCACAGCTTTACGGTATTCCCTTCCGGAGCGAACATTGTCGGCGGGAATGTCTCGGACCGGCTCTATGGATATGAGAACGCAATAGGCGGGGAGTACACCATATTCTACGGGCCAACCGAGGTGGCGCCGAGCAGGTACTCCCCTTTTTCCCTCCAGACCCCCACCTATGTGACCACATACGACGGCAGGGGCAATGTAGGCACTACGTGCTGGTCCTTTAGCGGAGGGAGCTATGACTTCAAAAGCAGGGAATTCCGCGGGTTCTCATCTGCGAAAGAGATCCTGCCCGATTCAACCATCGTGGTAACCTCCTTCAATCAGGACGACATCCTCAAGGGCCTCATTTCCGAGCGAACCGTGACGACATCCGACGGGCCCTGCACAACCAGCGGCGCCTGCTATAACGATCAAACCTTCACTTACCAGATTCGAGCGGAGCCCTCCACCGGCGTTAACTTTCCTTATCTGCAAGAAATCGACCTGGACACCTACGAGAAAACGGCAACCGCATTACGCTCCTCGACTACCTTCAGCTACGACGCTTACGGCAATTTGCAATCGAAGTACCAGCAGGGAGGCGCCGGCGTTTCGCGCTACGACTACATAGATTATGTGACGAACGACCCCAACTCCCCCGATCAGCAGCACTGGCTTGTTTCCAGGCCCCAAGTGATCCACACCCGCAATACCGATGCTGAAACAGACAGCGACCTCGCCAGGACGACGCTCACATACTGGCCTGGAACCTACAACACCGGGACCAACAACGTCCAAACAAAAACTTTCTGGTTCAGCGAGAAGACAGGGACTCAAACCGATCCGGTGATCAGGTACGACTATGACCAGTACGGCAACCTTTGGAAGCAGTATGATCCGAATGGAAATCCCCCCACTGTTATTACCTACGATTCCACCAACACTTTTCCTGCGACCATAACCGACCCTGCGCAGCACACAACGTCGATGACCTATGAATATAGGTACAGCAAGATCTTCACCAAGACGGATTGTAATCTCGTCGAAACCGACTACAGTTACGATCCTCTCGGCAGGGTCGCGGGGGAGATCGATTACCCGGATGGCGGCAACAAAACTTATTCCTATAACAATTACGGGAGCAGGATTTGGGGGCCCATGGGTCAAAATGTAACCATGACGGCATCGATAGACAGCGGAACATACACCAGGCAGAAGTATTTCGACGGGCTTGGGAGAAAAATAGCGGAGGTCTCGGATGGGCCCCCGGCGCCCCCGAGCACATCTCTGAGCCACATCGAGGTCGATACCACCTACGACGCAAGCGGTCGGGTGTATACAAAATCCGCGCCGTACGTGCAGGGCGTCGAGCCGGCAAGACTCACCCAGTACAGCTACGACGGCCTGGGAAGGCTGCTCACTCAGGTCAACCCGGACCTGTCCTCCTCGAGCACAGCCTATACGAATATGATTTCTGTAAATAAGATAAATATAATGGGGGCGATAACCGACTACCATGATCCCGCCGGGCACAGACGGACGGAAGTGCGGGACCCCTACACGCAACTCCTGTCCGTGATGCAGTGGGACGGCGCCTCCCCCCCCTCCCCCTACACCACGACCTACGAGTACGATGCCCTGGGGAATCTCAATGAAATTACCGATCCGGAGGGTAACCCCACTTCGATAGTTTACGACTCCCTGTCGAGGCGGACAAGCATGAGCGACCGGGACATGGGCACATGGTATTACGCATATGACGCCAACGGAAATCTCACGAGCCAGATGGATGCCAATGACGGCAAAGTTGGCCCCGACGTCGGATTTAGCTACGATGACCCCCAAGCGCAATACGGCAAAGGGCGGCTCACGACTGTTTCGGATGCATCGGGCACGACCAATTTTGACTACGACAGGGACGGCAGGGTGGTATACCAGAGCGGCACGGTCAATGAAATTGAATACGGGATCAGCTCGACCTATGACTGGCTGGGACGCATAACGAGCATAACGTACCCGGATTCCGAGCGCGTGGCCTATGCTTATAAAGCCGGAAGTCTGACCGGCGTCACGGGTTATGCGAGTTTCCAAAACTTCACGGGCGCAGGGCAGCCCCGCGAAGTGGACTACGGCAACCAGGCAACGACACTCCTCACGTATAACGATGGAATCAACGGCAGGACGAATGACGGCAGGCTGCTTAGCGTGGAAACCAAGTCCCAGGCTCAAGAGGACCTGCAGCATCTCACCTATGGCTATTATCCGGACGGGAGCGTGGAAACCATCACCGACGGTGTCGACTCCACCAGGAATCTTTCCTTTGGTTATGACGGCCTGAACAGGTTGACATCGGCCTCGTCCACAAGGCAGGACTACGGCTCGGTCACCTTCGCTTACAGCCCGTCGGGGAATATTTCTAACAATTCCAGGGTGGGCTCTTACTCCTACGGCCTAACTCGTCCGCACGCGGTCACGGAAGCGGGGAACAACACCTACGACTACGACGGAAACGGCAATATGACGAACCGAAACGGGCAGATCTTGGCCTACGACTACCAGAACAGGTTGATCAGCGCCGGCGACTCGACTTACACCTACAACTATAAGGGGATGCGGGCTATCAAGACCACCGGGACTTCGACCACCACCTACTTCAGCAACCTCTTTGAATGCACGGACGGGACCTGCACGAAGCACATCTTTGCCGGGGGGCAGAGGATTGCGTCCAAGACCCTCTCGCCCGGCTCGACTGTCCCGACTATCTATTACTACCATCCGGACCATCTGGGCGGCTTGAATGTCGCCACCGACAGCAACGGCGCCCTTGCCAAAACCAACTTCTACTACCCCTACGGGGAGGACTGGATTTCAACGGGCAGCGCGGATCTCCACTACAAATTCACGGACCAGGAGAAGGACGCCGACACGGGTATCTACTACTATAAAGCCCGGTACTATGATCCGGTGATTGGGAGGTTTTTGACGCCAGATCCGCTTCTGCAATCTGCTTACGATCCCGGGACTTCCGCGCGGACAGGGGCATACCGCCCCGCTGCTCCCCCGGATTCGAGAAGCATGGTCATCGGCGCTAGAGTTGCGGCTCTTTACAGCCGAGTGGGGATAAATCCTTACGCATATGCCCTGGATAATCCTGTGAATTGGACGGATCATACGGGCCTCAAGGCCGACCTCATTATTCTCTATTCACAGGATGATACGAACCTTTTTGCCAATACGCTCGCTCCCTATCCAGGCGCTTTCACCGTCGTAGCTCACGGCGAGCCAAGAGGCCCCATGTATCAGAATGGCTCACCTATAAATGTCGAGGATTTAGCGTCTATGATACAAAACACGCCGGGCTACGTACCAGGCATGACCGTCTACCTATTATCCTGCTATACCGGACAGGGATCATTTCCGCAGGCACTTGCCGGTTTGCTAGGTGCAAATGTGCTGGCGCCTACAAATTACTTGAAGTGGTGGACAACTCAGAACGATACGCAAGCCTACTATGGAATAATCAATGGGAAGTTGGAACCCTTTTCGCCAACATCAGGCGTCTACAGCCAGCCAAACTTAGACACCATGGTGGATAATGCGCTCAACCAGGTTGATGACGCCAAGAGCTATATAGGCGGGTTAGACACTAGCGCTTTAGGGAATATATATACGCCGGAACTTCCTATTTATACCTACACGGAGTTCATGACCGGGAATGGCATGAGCAGCGGCTTGGGCGGCGGTGCAGATTGGTGGGAAGGAGGAGGGACTGATGACTAGGTTGGGTTCAGTTGTGCGACCGGCGCGGGGCATCTTCGAGCCGCCCCGACTATGGGAACCGGTTGACCGTGGGTGTCGCGGAATTGGTTGGCCAGAGCCAGATGCAAGGTTGGCCGGTAGGATTGCGTTGCTCTTGCTCCTGATGGTTTTTTGCCTTTCGGGCTGCCACGATGCACGGATCGATGTTTACCAGAATGCTAAAGCGCCTGCCTCGCCCGCACCAAGCTGGAGAGAGGGGCCGTCTTGCGAAGAATTATACCTCTCGGCCGGTGCGGTCTCGGTTTTGGAGCCTCAGGCCCTTGACGGTGGCCCGGAGCAGGCTTTGAAAGTATCCGTTTTCTATGCTACATGCGGAGGCGATCCCGCGCTGTCTGATTACTGGCTGGAGATTGCAGCCGAGAACGGGGACTACATGGGGCAGCACAACTTGGCGCACTGGCTTCGTGAGAGCAAGGGCGCGAGAGACCGCCTGCGCGCGGGATTCTGGCCGGTGCCGTCGACGGACGAGGGTGAGGTGCTGCCGGGCTGTGAGCGGGTCACTCCCGCAGAGGGGGTGGGCGGGAAGCTGGAATGCGAGGCGTTACGGGGTTCTCGGGAAGCATCTTTACGTCTCCATTACTTTTATGAGTTCGAGAGGAACGACCCGGCTGAAAGCCTGTATTGGGCGCGCATCTCGGCCCAGAATGGTAATCCCATGGGGCAATACGAGTATGGGCTCATGCTGAGCAAGGACCCGGACCCGAAGAACCAACGGCGGTCATTGTTCTGGCTGAGAAAGGCCGCGGACAAAGGGATCGAGCCTGCCCGGCTGTTCTTGAAAAATATGCCGAACAATTAGTGCTGCATCTCAGCGTCGGCGCCCTTGTGAGCCGACGCCAAGGGGGCCGCAGGCACGGGCGCGAGGATCCGGGATGGCTTAAAGGGACAGAATATATATCTGGCGGGAATTACGAGAAGCATGGGCACATTGTGGAAAACCTGGATGGAGCAAAGGACTTACCATCTGGCACTTATCTACGGGAGATTGCCCCAGAGTGGTTTATTCTCTATCAGCGAACTGACGACCAGGCATCATAATGCGGGTGGCCCTGGCGATGTGTTTTGGTTGCCTCTGCCAAGGGCCTATATCAGAGACATAGTCGCACACTGCTGAAGGGCCCTGGAAACTACGAGGCCGTCGCAACGATAAACTTTGAATGTCATGACTTGGTGATCGTCATATTTACGTAAGGCGCTGATCTCCAATTGCCATTTTTTGAAAGAACTAAAGACGATTGCATAAAGTACGACTCGCGAGATGTGATGACCTCTCAATCTCATAACCAGGGGATAACATGAACAAGCACCGTTCCGCACTGGCCTCCATTTCTATCTTTATCCTCTTGAGCGCTTTTGCATCAGCTTTCGCATCCACGATCACCTACGAGTACGACGAGCTCAACCGCATCACAAGGATCCATACTCCGAAGGGTTCCCTCACTGTGACGATCAATCCGCAGGGAGCGGTAAACGCGGGGGCGCAGTGGCAGGTGAACGCAGGGCCTTGGCTGAACAGCGGGCCTCCGGCTCAAAGCGTTCCCGCCGGGATCAATTCGTTAACCTTCAGCAGCGTAGCGGGATGGGCCCCTCCTGCCCCTCAGCAGATCACCATTACCGATGGAGAGACGACTACGGCCACCGGGACATATCGGCAGGCCTATACGGTTACGCCGAGCGCCGGGCAGGGCGGGTCCATCAGCCCTCAGGGAGCTCAAACGGTTGCCGGCGGCGATTCAATCTCGTTCACGGTGACCCCGGACAGTTCGTATCAGATTTCCTCCGTTACGAGCGACTGTGGAGGAATACTGTCAGCAAATACCTACACCGCAGGGCCGATTACGGGCAACTGCGCCGTCACGGCCGACTTCGTCCAGGCATATCTGATCACGGCCTCCGTAACCGGCGGCAACGGCACGATCAGCCCCGCATCCGCTACGGTGATTTCCGGCGGTAGCCAGACCTTTACGGTTACGCCGGGCGCCGGCTACTACGCTTCCGATTTCAAGGCGGACGGGGTTTCACAACCCCCCATCGTCACGAGCTACACGTATTCAAACGTCACGGCAAGCCATTCTTTATCGGCGAGCTTCGCAAGCCTGGCAAACGGCGGACCTGTCAAGAACGCAACCAGTGGCGCGTACTTTGCGACTCTGCAGAGCGCCTATAATGCCGCAAATACCGGGGATGCTTTATTGGCGCAGGCGTTGCTGTTCCCGGAGAGCTTCGCCGCGAGCCGAGGCGTGACGATCTCCCTGGTCGGCGGCTACAAAAGTGATTTTAGCGCTGTGACGGGCGTGACAACAATCAAGGGCGCGCCGGTAACGAGCCACGGCGGGGTTACATTGGGGAATTTTCGAATATCCAAGTGAGACGACAGGATAAAAAGTATATTTGACTGAATATTTGGCGAAACGAGCAATTCTCTACGAATTAAGGAGCGAAAAGATGAAGTCGGCTATTATCATGCTCGTCCTGTTACTGAGTGCTCCCCTCCTCTATGCCGGGGACGGCGACCTGACCGTCGATGGCAACCTCAGCATCGGCACACCAGTCACGCCTTCCGTGCAATTGACAAGCAGCACAACCATCGACCCCTCCACGCTGACAAGTGCCACCAGCTTTCCTGGAACACCCACATCGCGTTTTACGCAAACAACCCTGGACGGACCTACTGCGGTACACCCTCCGTACGACCCGAACCTCGTTTCCGTCAACAGCGACTACGTGAACATACCAGGCGCCACGGTCGATTACGGCGGCCTTTGGGTATACCTCTATTCGCAGTACGCAACAAACTACAATCCTTTTCTTTTTTACCTGCAAGGAATAGGAACTTCGGTTAACAACTATGCGAACATAGCGACAAGCGCACACCCGTGCTTCATGGGCGCCAGTATAAGTGCCAGTCATTTGGGCACAGGGACCGCGCAGAATATAAACGGATTGCAAGAAGATGCAACGATCCAACCGCCATCCGGCTCAGCGTCGGCTGTTAATTTGTGCGGCACCCTTGGCAATGCAACCATCAGTGCCTCGGCGCCCTCAACTACGGTCTCCGTTTCAGGCGCCACCTACGGTGTGAAAGCAGCATCTACCATACAAACGCATAGTTCCAGCAGAGGGGCGGCCTCGTATGCTTCAGCTTCCAACGCATTTGGTGTGCTCAGCAATGTCTCAACCAATCATCCCGACGCTTCAGTAGGTCAGGCCTTCGGTCTGGAAACGCAGATCGACGCCAAGGACGGCTCTTCGATAGGCAGCGCAACCGGCGTCGCCATCAGGAATGGCTGCAACAGTACCGTCGCCGGATCATTTACTACCGTGTACGGTGTCAACATTAACAACCAGACCAGCGGTACTTCAAAAACCTATGGGATCTATTCCAATAACGGGAACAATTACTTTGGTGGCGGCAATGTCGGAATCGGGGCGGACATTACGTGGACCGGGGGCAGTAATGCTCTTGTTTTTTACACCGGCGCCAAGCCCACCGCCCTCCAAAATTCGGCCGGACTTTATGCCAAGGACGACGGTGGCACAACGAGGCTTTGGGTATTTGACGAAACAGGAAACGATCAACTGGTAACGCCACACTCCGTAAATGCTCCCGACACACTCTATGACGCAGAAGACGGCCTTCCCATGATAGTGGAGGAGGTGCAACATTTTCTCGGCTACGTTCGCTATACCAATGTGACAAGGCAGTCCAGGATCGCCTCTATACCCGATGCCGGGAAGTCGGCGCTGTCCGCTGGCCAGCGCACCTGCGTCTACATGGAGTCCTTTGCCGACCATAACGCGAGACTGGGATTGACAGATTCCCAAGCCCTGGTCAAGCTGGACTGGTATGATCAGCAGCAGGTGATCAAAGCGAGGCGCGACGCGGAAATAGCTGCCGCGACACAAGTGCAGGCCAAACTCACTACGGCTCTTGCCGCCTGCGCGGATGACGATTGCAGGGCCAACCTGACGGGCCAAAGCCTTAATATCGTGATTCCGCCTGCGTATGTGATCAAAGATCCCCCGCCCAGGCTCAGGGCCGCCCTGGATGCCGCAAGATGGTAGTCTGACGTTATCCGGTCATGGGGCGGATTAATGCTCTCGTTCCGTGGCCGGATGCCTGTCTAATCGAAGAATTATCACCTCCCGCCAGGAAATATTATTCATTCGTGACGTGTTGTGAAACGGCACAGATTTACGGCGACTTAACGTTGACTTAACGTTTTGAGTTAACGTAAAACATTGCAAATCTAACACATTGTCACCGGCAGCAAGCCCGTTTGCGCTTCGCGCGCCGACAACTAGCTGCCGGCGCCACCCCCCGGTCACGATGACGGGCGTTCCTGCAAGAGCTAAGATAGGGGGAACGCAAATTGATATTACACGCAGGCGGTACATTTTTGTACCACCTGCCCCTTGTTGAGAACATGGTATACGAAGAAATATTAAGTTTTTTGAAGAAAAAAGGCGTCCCGTTCAAAATTCACCGGCACGAGCCGGTAGTGACGATCAGGCAGGCCGAGACAATAGCTCCTGACCTCATTGACGGGTTGCTCAAGACGGTGGCCTTCCGAATCAAGGACTCGTTCTGGGTGCTCGCGGCGGTCAAATGCCGGGACCGGATCGACTACCGCAAACTTGCCGCCGCTCTTGGCGTGAACCGGCGGGAGTTGCGCAGTCTTTCGCCCGAAGAAGTCCTGAGGGACCTGGGATATGAGGTGGGCGGGGTGGGACCTATACCGCCGAGGGAAGGCGTGCTCACCGTATTTGACGAAGGTCTTCGGAATGCGAAAATTGTTTATTTCGGGAGCGGGAAGAATACCCTCACGCTGGAAGTCGAATTCGACGAGTTGCTGAAGGCCACCGAAGGAAAGTTATATCCCATCGTGCATGATTCTCCGCCGGGTAGCGATTCCTGAATACAAATCACCCAACGGTTTATTTGAGAGTATTTCATCCGTCCATTTTTTGCATTATCGCTATTATGCGCCGGGTATCCACCGGAACTGAATTGGGATAATGGCGTTACGTCGGCTTTAAATCCCCCCTGCCCCCCTTTGCAAAAGGGGGGAACTGCAATTTACCATTGCCCCCTTAAATAGGCGTAATAACTGCAATTTAACACTTACACCCATGCCAAAGGGGGGGTAACTTCTCCGGCCCCACTCTTTCGCAAGCGGGGCCGGAAGGATTGTTCGAGGTCTCAAACAGGTAGAGTTAGTTGACGATGCGCTAACTGGCGGTAATGGGCGGCCTTGCAATGATCTTTCTCTTCGTCTTGCTGCTCTGAAGGAGCAGGCATCCAACACCGAGCACGAACCATACGAGAGTGGCTACGATTGCTATCATCGCGGCGGTCTGCGTATCGCCCCCGCCCAGGATCCCGAGATAGAGGATGGCGGCCAGCATCGAAAGGTTGGCCAGGGAGCCGAGCACCGGAACCACGACATGGGACAGGGTTTTTCTTTTCGGACTGCTCCAAAAGGCCACAAGCGCCACCAAATTGGTCATTCCATAGAAGATGAAAGTGCCGATATTCGAGATGAAAGTGATGGCAGTCAGATTGGTGATGGACAAGACTCCGTAGCTGCCGATAATTGCCGATACGACAATGATAGCAAATACGCATGTGTGGGGCGTTGCGTACCGGGGATGCAGCACTCCAAGAAAACTGGGAATTTCCTTATCCTTGGACATGGCGTAGGTCAAACGCACGCCGGTATTCATGGTGGCAAGCGCTGAGCCGCTCAGGGCAATAACCACGGCAACCGAGACGACGACCAGCAATGCAAATCCCATATTACCAAGCAGAACATCTCCAAGATTTTTGACCATGTCGCCTATCGGCGCGCTGGAAGCGGCAGCGGCATCGATACCGGTGACCACGGCATCTTTGGCGTCTTTTCCGGTGTAGGACGTATTCAGCCATGCGAGGGCGCTTACGTACTGCAGGATATAGCAGAACAATCCCTGAATAATCAACGAGATGACGACCCCGCGACTGACATGTTTGGGGGATTTGGATTCAGCGGTGAGCGCGGATGCCGATTCGAAACCCACCAGCAACAATATCGCGATGGTAGCCTGAAACATCACATTGGTGAGACTGTGCGGCAGCACGACCGACGATAAACTGGTATGAATAAACGTCACGTGTTCCGGGTTGGTGAACCGGTATATAAATGCCAGAATGGATACCACCACGAGACAAACGATTTGGGTGACGTTCGTAACCATGCTGGATATGGTCGAGCCGGTTATTCCACGATAGGCTATGTATCCGATCAGGCATGCGAATATTATCGCCGTAAATATCTGCCAGCCGGCTGAGAGTTCAATGCCGAACTGGCTGAAAATATAGGTTATAAGGGTGGCCATCATGGCCACCATGACCCCGGCCATTGCCCAGTAATAGAGATGGGAAAACCAGCCGACGACAAACTTGGATAACCTGGCAAGTGGTGAGAACCGGTGTTCGTT
>Ga0364919_10453_pt1 | contig 12082 bp, 7 predicted proteins | sample SorcelJu500001C7_2_FD_206953 | JGI IMG/M metagenome (GOLD analysis project Ga0364919, IMG submission 206953) | Enriched cells from Trout Bog Lake Hypolimnion, Wisconsin, USA - BchlTB.June20.5000.01.C7 | ecosystem: Environmental > Aquatic > Freshwater > Lake > Hypolimnion/Profundal zone | place... | reverse complement strand
ATATTCGTATCAATTGTCGTATTATTGGGTTTAGATATAGCAACACAGTCATTTTGATGGTCATAAGCAAACGATCTGGCAAATGAAGCTCGTTCCTTATCATCCTGAAATAGCCAAGAAAATTCACCGTGAGCTTCTGTATAAATTAGAGCTGCTGATCTTAACGCTAATGCAGAACTATCTTTTTCTACATCCTCTCCACGTCTTGCTGCACGCATTAAAACGCCACCAAAAAATATTTTATTTAAAAAGTTCGGATCATCATTCATCTTTTGAGAAATCCAATGGGCTATTTCAGTACTTGGTGCATGTTTCAAGATTAATAAAACAAAATCAATTGAAAGTAATGCCTCTCTCAACCCATTAAGAACAGAATGATTCGGGCGGGTGACAATAGAATTTGTATTTCCAAAAGTTCGTTGAATAGTTTGATTTTGATCAACGTATGAGTGATTAAAATATTTATAAAAAGCTTGTTCAGCAATATCTTGATTAAGAGCATTTTGATTTTCTGGCCAATCTTTTGATGCTGTTTTTTTTAAAAGTGGTAAAGGAATTACAATAGCAAATAAATCATCCTTACTAAATTTACCATGAATACGAATTTGCGATCCTTGAGGCAAACACTCTTCAGAAAATACGAATGTTTTAAACCGTGAGTCAGCAAGAATATGTTTTATATCATTTTCGTGATTAACTTTAAGTATTGTCTGTTTTCCTCTTTGATGGAGTGAATCAAGCTCTAAAGGACTTACTGGTATGCCCCCAGTTATAAAATCTATTTCCGTTTTATTTGCGATCAATTTATCGGGATGAAGTAAGGTGACATTTTTGTATGTTCTTAGAGAAGATTGCAAACCCCGTAGACGAAAATCAATAGAATGGTAAAGTCTTCCAACAGTACGAGACAGGCATAAAAGAGGGTAATCCAAGCATGATGTGACGTTCATAGGCTTGGGAATGAAATGATTTGGTAAATATTGAGAAATAAGCGATTGACCAAATGCAGTCATGCGTAAATGCATTTCTTGTAATTTATCTGGATCAACTTGTTCAAAATCGGTTTTATTAACGGAGTTAATTTCTAATCTAGTAAGATCTTTGATAACATAGAAGGTCTTGTTACCAGGTTGTTCAGAAAATTTAATTATGATGCTTGGATCAACAAAAGCGACATCCCCTTCATAAATTTCGTTTTCCGCCAAAAACTGACGTACCGTTGGATTGGTTAAATCCAGTATTTTTGTTCCTTTAGGAAGAGTAATCTTAATAAGAGAGGGATTGTTGCGCAATACACGGTCTTCTCCATAACTCGCCAAGCCATTAAGTTGAGCTAAGTCAATAGCATATACACCTTTTCCCATTCGTTTATGTTCAATTTGACCAGGAGAGTTGGAGCTTCCTTGGTAAAATTCAATATCTGAGGTACAGAATTCTCCTTGCTTTATTTGTCTTGCAGCAACATCTGTTCGTGTAAATCTAACGAGTGCATGCTCATTATCTATAGATTTAGCTAAATTTTCTAGAGTGTTTCTTTTAATTAAATCACTAGGAAGTAAAGTAGACTGATGAAAAAACTTTGGAAAAATCGACAAAGATAATTTATTGTTGTATAGCCTTTTTGCGATATAACTAGAGAGTGCACCCAATGCGCCTGCAGTTATATATCCGGATGCAGTTGAAGAGTTTGTCAGAGCCATAGAAAAACAAGCAGATGCAATTTCAAGTGTATTTGTGGTAAGAAAAGATTTAGCTAAACTTATATACGAATCATCTGTGGAAATAAAATGTGTATTTATATTCATATTGTTAATAATAAAAGTTTAAATTTTGTATAAGGGTAGCTACTCCAAGTCCGTGAATACCACCTATCATTCCTCCTGCAACAACATCTGTAAACCAATGTTTTTTTGACATATAACGACTGGCACCCACTAAACTCGCCAAAACTAATGCGGTTATAGATAGAGGATCTCTATGACTAAGAATTCCAATTGCAAACCCTGCACCTAAAAAGGCTCTAGCAGTATGTGAGGATGGAAAAGAATCAAAATCTTTCTTTGGAATGGATTGACCTGGAATATATGGGGCAGGCCTTTGTCGAGGGAACGCATTTTTGATAATTCGCACCTCTCGTTTAAGCAAATAGCCTACAAGGGCCAAGCTTGCAGCCTCAAATGGTCTTGCGTTGACTAATGCGTGAGCTCCCATTGATAAAGGTATTCCATACGAAGCTAGATCCGCATATTTTTCTAAATACAAATTATTCATATATAAATATAATATCAGAATTAATTTATTATGTCAATTAAAATTAAAGTAAGTTAATTTAAATATTAAATTATTGTTAATAAATTAGAAAGTAATTAAAACAACTTTATTATTAAAATTTGAGGTATCCGTTCACGGGGGGGACGGTTTGTTGCGGATGGCCGCTTGGCCCCCAGCCGCGAATGCGGCGAAAGCATGTAGCCCCACGCGAGAGGGTGGGGTATATTCCACCATAAATCATCAAAGCCGTGAAACGGCGACAGATATCAACACTCTGCCGCCGTTTCTCGGCTTCATTTTTTACTGCATTTATCCACAGGCTACCGCCTGTGGCTACATGCTTTCGCCGCATTCGCGGCTGGGGCAAGCGGCCATCCGCAACGAACCACCTACCCCCCGTGAACGGGTACCCTCCTATTGGAATAATTACATGAAAAAGGATACTAACTCGCTTGCCGTGTAGAAAGATTAATAGCTATCAGTCCAAGTGCCGCAATATCTGTCCCTTTCTGTCTAAGACCCTACTCCTCTAAAAAAAGGAGAGGCCAAAGAAAAAGGGGCAATCTCGCCTTAACGAGTGATCGCTTTGGGCGGAATGACTGATCGCTTTAAAATGGAATAGGTGATCGCTTTGAGTGGAATACGCATACGAATGTCAGAATGTCAGGCCTGACCCCTTGCATTAGCTGTGAACAGCATTGCAACTTCTTCTCGAAAGAGATCTTGAAGAAATTTGTAATCGAGTCATTGAAGAAGCCAAAGCTGGTAATATGCAAGCTGTGAAAATGATCCTTGATCGAATATTGCCCCCAAAAAAAGATTCTCCGATTGCAATCGATATCCCTTACTCACGATCAAGGAGAATTGATTCAAAAGGCTGTTAGCCAGTTTAACGCTGAAAGTGTATCTTGGGTTTTTCATTGTGGGGATTGGGTTTCTCCTTTCATCCTTCATTTTTTTACTGCAACCTTTAGCACACTAGAGCCGTTTTGTTCCATATAGCTAGAAACAGCCTTAATGCGCTCTTGAATAGAAGGATGATTAATAGGACCAAACCAAAGGCCAAAATTTCCTATGTCTTTTGGATCTTTTGCTTGAGTCATTTTAATCGCAAAAACGAAAGTTTTACCTGACTGATCTTGGAAAAGGTAGGTAGCTCCAATCAGGTCAGTAGAAATATTCTCACAATTTAAGGGAACATCAAAGAGATGGGTGGGATAATTCGCTAACTCTTGTTGATAAATTTTTTGCTGCTCCTCTGTGCGTTTTTTTAATCCGTCTTTGGGATAAATGACATATAGATCCCCGCCTTTAAAAAGGTAATCTCTGATAATGGTCGTTCTTGCTTTAACGGTAAAAAGACGTGAGGGGTCGCTTTCAATAGATGGATCTACCAACTCTGTAGAAATGTCACCAGTCGTACAAAGAGGAGTTGCAGGCATAGGAGTATGAATGACGCCCTTGAGAGCTGTAACTTCTTTTTGTAATTCAGAAGCTAACACATGTTCAACAACTCCTTGAAGAGCAACAAAATAAGGTCTTATATCTTTATCTGTGCCGCTAACTTCTAACACACCGTTCTCTATTAGAATATCCCAAGTCTTTGAAATTTCAGTTCTTAATGCAGAAAATTCTTCGGATTTTAATCCAGGGATATCTTGCGAATATTTTATTGTTTCTAATACTTTGAAATGCATTACTGCGGTGAGGTTCGATTCTGCCATCTCTTTTTTCTGAACGGATCCTTTTTCAGAGGCATATAAGCCAACAGAAGTTAAAAAAACTCCACCCATCAATAATAATAATCCAATTTTCCTTGTTTTGCTCATTGTAAATCCTTCTTTACTAGGTTTTGAAGTCGATAAGCTAAAATCATGACTTGTGGGTTAGAAGATTTCATAGAAAACATAAAATCATGATAATCATTTTGGCGGCAGACTCTCGCAAATTCGAAAGCTGATTCTACCATTAAGATCCAATAAATTCCAGTAGCATTTTAAGCAAAATCCTTCTAACATCTTGGATGCCAGATCCGACTCTATATGAGCCTATCGTTCTAAAACTGCTAATGCACATTAGATGCACACTTTCTTGCTTCGCCCTCTGTATGCAGCGGATTCTTGAGAAGCTCCGCAATCTCTTTAGCAAATGCGATGTCCGCATCCTGTTCAATTAAGGCCTTCAATAATTTGTCTAATAGGATGCCAAGAGAGAATTGATAATACTCGTCGTCCCCATTTTCAGCCGCAATCACGGCATCTGCCAATTGCATGGCGCCAAATCCATTTTTCGCAATTTCCACTAGAATAGAAAAATTAGTTGTCACAAGCTCTGAATTACCTAATATCGCGAATAACGCGACAACGGTTTCCCCGTTTTGCTGGGTGGGGGATTGTTTCCACAATCGCTCTAATAGAAAAATAGTGGATTCTTCTGGCTTGCAGCGCGCTTTTGCTAGTACTGAGAGTATCTGTCCCATTTCTTGCACAATAATATTTGTATCCACCAAATGGCAAAGAATGATTTCCCAAGCTTGGCGAAAGACGGGAGTTAGACTAGAAAACGACTCGGGTGGCGTCAATAGCCTTTGTAAGGCGGGCTGAACCAATATCAAAGCTTCAGGATCTTTTTTCTTGACGAGTCTTTTAAGACAGTAAAGTGCAGTGAGCCGTGTCCATAGATCCTCGCTGGCTAAATCGGCTTGACTGGGTAACGTTGTTTGCCACGGCCAACGCATCACTTTGCTTTGCACAGCCGAGGGCATTTTGTGAATATGTTCCCTAAGCCTAGCCTCAAAGTCATCATCCCCGATTTGACAGGTTTTATAAGCGACTTCTAGGACCTTTAGCCCCTGTTCGGCTTTGTTATCTTCGAATAGTTTTTTCGCAGTGTTTTGTAGGTCCGCTGGTGGAATGTGTTTCATGACCCAGCGAGGAGTCGTATCGCGACTCGCTTTTTCGATAAAGTCATTCAATAGCTTCCTGGTTGCCCTTGTGGAAGCGTAATGGAGGAATTTGCGAACCATCAGGATGTTTTCTGGAGTTTCTTCAAGTGCTTTATTGAGTAAACCATCGAAAAGGGGGGACTCCACAGGTAATGTAATACTTTCGATCTTTCCCATCGAGAACTCGGCCATCTCAAAGAATTGGGCCATCGCCTGGGGAATGTTAGCCAGATTGACGTCCCAAGCGAAAGACACTTCATTGCCCCCTATCACGTCCACAGAACCAGTCAGGCGAAGCACCTCAGACTCATCCAGGACTTTTACCCAATCAGCGACCTTGCTCCAGCGATCCCAAATCGAGGTTCCAGTAAATTGAACTCTCATGGATACCTTTTGGGTCTCTTTTTTGTAAACTAGTTGGATCTGTGCACTGTGCTCACGCATGGTGTAATTCGCTCTGTATAGCACCTCATTTTCGGTAACACTTAAACCCACCCGTTTAATATTTGGCTTCCCAGCCTCTTCAATAGACGTGACTATTTGCGTCAGTTCCTTCGGTAGATTTGATGTCGTCAAAGCATTAGGGAGTGACCGCAAATTGAGTACTGAGAGGAAAACAAGCAGGTTTTGATGTTGCAGAGTAAGCACATCTTCTAGTGTCACTGGACGAACATAGTGAAATTGTGTTTTGGAGCCCAGTAATGCGGAATTCACGCTAAAATTCGCACTGGGCAGCAATTGCGCAGCATCCTCATCGGATATGTTGATTAAGATTTTCTTCACGGCTGCCACATAATTCGGGATTTCCCATCCCGTATAAGTGGGAATGGCACCTTGTGGAATCATCCTCAATGCCCACTCAGCCATGAGATGATGATAGGGCATCAGCATGCGTTTAAACAGACGCGTTTGTGTAACCGCATCATCTTTAAAGCCTGGGCCAATTTTCATGGTTTTGCACGCCGTGTCTAGGGTCGTGACCAAGCGTTCCATAGTCTGGAAAGCGATGTTCTGAGTCAGCGGCGAGGCGGATTTAATCCAATTCAGAAACTCTGCCGATGACCAGACCCTTACCTCCTGCTCTAACTCTGTCCATGCCTGCTCGAACGTCTTAGGATGAGCAAACTGGTCCATCTGCTCTTGCAGCTGTTTGATCCGCGTACGGCGATCTGACAACTCGGTGATCAAGGACGCGTCAGGAGTGAACTGTGCGAGGAGAAGCTGCAGCTTGGCCTGGGCGGTTTCTCCTGGTCGTTGATTAAACCTAGAAACGGCAGTTGAAGACGATGAATTGACGCAATCTTTTGGGTCATAACCGTTTCTGGTGGGGGGCGCCTTCACCTTTTGGGAATGATCGCCCCCCACCAGAAGCGGTTCTGACTCAAAATCTTGCATCACTTCATCATCTTGAACTGCCGTTTCTAGGTTAAAGAACATGAAAAAGAAGGGCAGAACCCCCGCCTTGCGCAGGATTTTCATCTGTGCGTTAAATTGTGTCACTTGTGCAGGGGTTATCTCGCCCGATTTCGCCCCAGCTTCCAAATCCAAGAGAAACTGCTTCCATTGGTGGAAGAGCGCGGGATCTGGATTGGGAATGCGTGAGACCTCCATCAGCAGATCAGCAAACTGTGCTGGCGTATCGCCGAGAGTCCTCTGATAGGAGATTAGTTCGGTTGTGGTCTGTGACATGCGCTCCACCTGCATCAGGCTACAACGCCCGACCGCCCCAGGTTCTTCCAGCGGTTCTAGAAGCATGGCCTCCAGGGCCTCAGCATGAAAGAGTCTGAGCAAGCGATCTTCTGTTTCGGCAAGTTGAGACGAACGAGAGAAGACGGCGGTGGCTTGTTTAAACGTCTCAGTAACCGCGGCATCATATTCGGATAGGGCACGGACAACCTCGCGCGTCTTGACCGAAGTATGCGTCTGCTGACTCAGTAGCTGAGTCTGTTGTTGGTTAACCATATGAATGCCGGCAATGAGGGGATGCTCCTGGAGCTCTTGGAGCGCCGCGAGACCTGCCTGTCGTGACTTGGCGCCGCGCATGCGCAGGAGAAGCACACGGATCTCTTCAGGAGTTTCCCGTGCTTTTTCTACACGTAAGGAAGTACTCAACGGCGAAGGGCTGATCTTAGCTGGATGTTTCCCAAAACCCTCCTTCGTGCAGACGCTAGGATCTGTGGCCACGGTGCGATCCCAGAGATGGAGTGTCGCCGTCTGCGTGCAGACCTCTAGAACTTTGTTCGGACTAATGCCGCTCATGAGTTTGTTGACAGCGGCGCTGTCGCGGGTATAGAGACATGGCATTCCCAGGTAGCTGAAGTTGACCACCGCGTGCGACAGTAGCGGGCTTGGCCGTGAGACGACCACCAACCAATGCTGACCCTTCTTGTAGAGTTTTAAGGCCTGTTCGAGGGTTTCCGCCACAACCACCTGATCCCGATTGCTGATTTCGACGACATTGGCTCTGCCTGGGACCAAGGGGTTGGCTTGGACGGAGCCGATCACCGCCTCCTCATGGCCTGTCGTGTCGAAATAGTAGGCCTGGAGTTCCGGTGTATTGCGCGGCCGCGCCTGCACGAAGTAGGTCATGTCTCCGCGACAAACTCCCTCAATATCGGTGGCTTTGTCGCCGAAAAAGGCTTCCATGATAACGGCATTGGAAAAGATGCTGCGCAGCTGAGCCTGAGAGAGCGCTGGGGCCTTGGCAATCTCTTTGGAATTTTTCACCTTCTCAAGCTTCACCGTTCCATCGGCTTGCGCCACAGGAGCCAAACGCACTCGTTTTTTCTTGATATCAGGAATCGCGTAGAGCCGGTGCGGGTGGGTGTCAGAGTGCAAAATGAGCCAGTAGTCATTGGCGACCCCCTTTCCTCCAACCACTCCCTCACCATGCCCACGTGTGGCGCTGATACGCATGACGCGGAAGTGCTCTGTGCCAATGTAGAGCGGTTCGCTACTAAAACAGACAAACGGGGAACAGACTTTCTCGGGAGGTGCTGCGGGAGCTTCCGGCTTAATGACAGGTTCTGAGATCAGATGTTGGACCGCTACAGCCAGCTGGAGAGGTTCCCTAAAAGGGTTTTGCCCGACATCGAGACGATTTTTGAGTGAAGCTCTTGCAAAGTAGGAGGCGACGACAGTGCCCACAGCGCATAGGATATCAGGCTCTGTTGGAGGGACATACTGAACCGTGACGTTACCTCCCGCATTGGCCGCTCCTTGGGTATCTTCAGCACCTGTGCTGCGGACGACGGCGTAGTCACCCGTTTCCCGTAGCGAGGCAATCAGGGCTTTGAGCCCAGGGATTTCACCCAATTTAGCATAGACCTCGGGCTTTTCTGCTGCCTGATGAAATGCAGCGATGATGGTGGCTTGGATTTCCCGAGTCTTCTGCTTGGCCTCGGATAGTTTCAGAAAAGGTTGCGTCTTATCGCCCTGTTCCAGATAGCGGTCATAGAGGAGGCCGAGTTCTTTCCAATCCTGGAGCGCCTCCGGAGCACACTTCTCGAGGAAGGATTCCACTTGCGAGCTGGAAGGTCCAACTGGCGGCGGGACGGCAAACCCAGGTGTTTTTAGTACGTTTTGCACCATCCCCATGCGCGTTAAATTGCCGAATTTGGGCCCATAGGCCCGTAACTGTTCGTCGCTGACACCAGCACGTTGTTTTAATGGCTCTCTCGCCGCGATCATAGCGCGTCGCAGAGCAACCGATAACTCCTCGGCGGCCATCGCCCGCTCCATCGAGGCGCCGGAGTGTTCAATGCATTCGTGGAATTGGGCAGCACATTCCTTGAGATGCTCAACAGGATCACTGGGTGTTGGCCCAATGGGTGGAAGTTGGAAAACAAGAGGAGTAGGGTAACTTGGTAATGAATCCATAGGAAAATAATACCATGTTTATATATATTAGTTCAAACTCTAACTCCGCCAACAGTTACGTAATATTTCAGCAATAAACTCATGATCTTCTTGAGTTTATCGCTGAAATATTACGTAAGGGATCGTAAAGAAATAAAGTATACAATTATCGAGGAGAAATATCGACAAGTTCGGCTAAAGTATGCTTTGCCAAAGAGGGAAATTGAAAACGTCCCTGCTCCATGGCTGATTCCCATCGCAATCTAATTCCGTGAACCAATGACGACAGTTGCCTGGGGTCAAAATTCGGGACATTATTTTTCTTAACAAAATAATCTCAACACTATAAAATTCTTAAATTTGTGAACTATAACATATTACAAGCCATTGAGGATTTATATGAAAAAACTTTTGTTATGCTTGATGCTCGCTTCGTCGATGACTCTATTTGCTGATTTAAACCAAGAATTATTCCAATCAATATCAATGAACGATGAAAATAATGTTGAGTTGGCTTTGAAAAATGGCGCCAATGTTAACGCTTTTGATGATTGGGATAATACAACATTAATGCTTGCTGTTAGGGAAGAAAATAAAGATATAACTGAGCTGCTTTTGAAGCATGGCGCTGATGTTAATGCTACTGATAGAAATGGATATACAGCATTAATACTCGCTGCTCTTAGAGGAAATAAAGATATAGCAGAGCTGCTTTTGAAGAATGGCGCCGATATTAATGCTACTACAAGATATGGGGGAACGGCAATAAGGAGCGCTATTAATGACAGCCATAATAAAGACTTAGTAGAGCTGTTTTTGCAGCATGGCATTAATGTCAATGCTGCTGATAAATATAAAAAAACTCTATTAATGTACGCTGCTGAGAATGGCATGGAAGAACATCAAGACATAGTTGAGTTGCTTTTGAAATATGGTGCCAATGTTAATGCTGTGAATACCGATAGACAATCAGCGTTATTTTATGCTGCATTTTACAGCTACAACCAAGCCGTAGAGTTTCTTTTGAAATATGGTGCCAATGTTAATGCTGTTAATAATAATGGGTATACACCTTTAATGACTGCCATAAGAACAGCTACAACAGTAGAATCAAAAGAGAAGATGGATACGGTCGAGGTGCTCTTAAAACATGGTGCTGATGTCAATGCTCAAGATAAAGATCTCAACACTGCGCTTCATATGGCTGCCACATGTGATCAAAGAGCTATAGCACGATTACTTCTTGCAAATGGGGCTGATACCAATATAAAAAATCGGTTTGGCCAAACTGTACTTTATAACGCTATAAAAAGAACAGAATTTTATAACATTATAGATGGCACAGTCTGGGAAGGTAGTATAGAAATGGTAGAATTGCTTCTTAATCATGGTGTAGATGTCAACGCCATTGTTAGTGAAGCCCAAAAACGAACCGCCCTAATGTTGGCTGTACAGATCGAGGAGAAAGAAATAGTGAAACTCCTTCTTAATCGTGGCGCAAACCTTGATGCTGTAGATTATAATGGTGATACAGCTTTTGATATGGCTACGTATAATCCGAAAATAGCACCATTGTTTCCAAAAAAGCCTTAAAATAGGTACCCCTTACAGAGCCACAAAAGGTAATCAGGCCGTCTCGGCCTGAGTTTAATACTTGGGGTCAAGCCGTCAGGCCTGACATTCTGACATTTTTTTGCATATTCAGACCAAGAAATGAGAGAAAAGTAGTTACGAATGTCAGAATGTCAGGCCTGACCCCTTGCAGAATGTCAGGCCTGACCCCTTGCATGACCCCTTGCATTATTTGTGAAACTGCTTCCCTATTTTTTCCAAATGAGCTAATTCTTGATTGATATCAATGGCTTCATTGGGCATAAGATATGCGAAGAAGGGCCATTATAAAATGACCTTTGTGCGTGATGCTGTAGCATCACAGAAGAGGGTTTACAATGACGAATAAAAGCAAACAATGCGTTGCTTCTATACATATCGAAGGAGCGATTGTGGAAGGGCATCGTATTCCATCGGATGTGCTCAAGCGCATAATAGATGGATTCCAAAACATAGCTTGGAACCTTGGCGCAGCATCTGAAGATGCAACTTATGGAGATCGTTCTCGTCGAATCTCTCTTGATTTGAAGAAAAAATATATGATCCAATGGGGAGTTTCCAGGCCTGGGAGTTACGTTCTTACAGCATATCCACCAGTTGAACAGAAAACTGATGTAAAGATCATGGAAATTCTTGCTGCTTTAGCTTCTGATAGCCTAGAGAAATTTAAAAAACTGATACCTGACTCACGCCTACGCAGCAAAATATTCAAGGAAGTGTTGTGTTTTTTACCAAGGGTTGGAGAGAACTGGCTGATAAAATATTCACAGAAGGACAGCTCTGTATCTTTAGACGCAAAATCGAGCCAAAAGATAAAGATTTGGTTCACTGAATCTCTTTCAGCAATTCAGCCGGACGAGGTTTTAACCATTAAAGGAGAACTTTTGCGCATTGACTTTGAGGCAAAACGGGTCGCCGTCCGCTACCTTCCAACACATCGCTCGATAGATTGCTATTATTTGCCAGAAATAGAAGACTCAATCATAGAAAGTCGCAGAGAACTTATAGAAGTCACGGGTTGTTTTATTCTTGATTGCGAAGGACACCCAGAGCGATTAACTGAAGTTTCAGCAATTCAACCTGTCGATTTATCTCCTATGACCCTCAATCAATATATCCAGCAAGATCAAAGAAAATTACGTTTAACTAACCCGCTAACATTAATTCCTTTTTTAGATCAAGAAACGAAACAATTTTATATAATTCGCAATGAATCATTGAACATAGACGTAGATGCCACTACAAGAGAAGCTCTTATGCAAAATTTAGAGGATCAAATCTTTTTCTTATGGGATACTTATGGCAATGATCAAGTCGATCCTAATACTCTGACTAAGGGTGCGCTAAATCTGCGTAATGCTTTGAGAAAGCAGTTTCAGGAGATTGTAAGCTAATATG
>Ga0364919_10238_pt2 | contig 12152 bp, 8 predicted proteins | sample SorcelJu500001C7_2_FD_206953 | JGI IMG/M metagenome (GOLD analysis project Ga0364919, IMG submission 206953) | Enriched cells from Trout Bog Lake Hypolimnion, Wisconsin, USA - BchlTB.June20.5000.01.C7 | ecosystem: Environmental > Aquatic > Freshwater > Lake > Hypolimnion/Profundal zone | place... | reverse complement strand
TCCGATCAGATGATTGCACCGTGCAATCAGCGTTATGTACCGATATAGTTGATTCGGCAGAACGATGATTTTAGATGAGTTTTTTACTCGCGATGCCTACAAAACGTCTGCTTTGGCTGTAAAGAGGTAGGTACGAAAATTAGTGGCGGTAAACTACGGCGTGACCGCCGACATCCAGCAGGGTCACGTCCTGATAAGTGCCCCGTTCCGTGAAGATGATCCGCAGATCGTGATCAACAACCATTGCCCGTTTTCCGCTCATTTTGCCTGTGAGTGCATGGTTACGCAGGGACGGATGGAAAGGGTTCTCTTGAAACAGCTCGACTGCGAGGATTACCGCTGTTTTGTCAGCCGCCGCCAGCTTACGAAAGGAAGAAGCAAATTTTTCGGAATACCTAAGATTCATCGGCAGCGATTACTTTCAGCTCCTTGATAACATCCCCTGCCGGTCGAAAGGGTTTCCCTTCGGTTTCCTCCTCAGCCTTCAATACGCCATCCTCAAATTCTTCCGTGAAGCCATTATCGGTCAACCGCCGCACAGATACGAGCACCGAGGCATCATCTTCGATGTCCCCACGCAACTGCGGAGGCAGATCTCCTGCCTTGATTGCCTTTTCGATGATCTTACTCATTTTGGCCGCCTTTCCGGGCAACTGACAAAGTGGTCAGTCAGTTATCATATCATCTTAAGATTTTACCTCTACTATATCATAAAATAAATCATCTTCGTGCTGAAGAATCGGCTCGGCTGGTCCGAAGGTAGTTTCCTCCGGGGCAATTCAGCATTTTCCTTCCGTCGATTATCCAAAGATGATAATCTTCCGGCTCGAATAAAATAATAACAGCAAAACCTTAGGTAACACTGTCCGGATTGCCGATTACAAACGCCAACTTCACGGTCGGAGCAACGGCTGCAATGATCCTCCGTCAGGAATTCTCCTTCAGGAACATGATGCCGGATTTCTTTGCCGGCTTCATTTCTCTTTTGATGACGGTAATAGCCAGCCTTTCCTATTCAACCCTGATTTTTTCCGGCGATTTGAGTTCTCACCTTGGTCTGGGGATTTACAGCGCCCTCATAAGCGCGGCTGTGATCGGCATCGTCATGGCCTTTCTCAGTTCTTCGCGTTTTACAATTGCCGGTCCCGACGCCAATATTTCAGCCCTCATTGCACTCATCGCGGTTTCCGTTGCCCCGCAACTCGACTCCAAGCCGGAATCTCTTTTTTCCACAATCTGGGTGATCCTCGCTCTCAGTTCTCTGTTGACAGGGGTATTCCTCTATACGGCGGGGCATTTTCGCCTCGGAAGATGGATACGGTTTATACCCTATCCCGTTATCGGAGGCTTCCTCGCGGGGACCGGATGGCTCCTCATTCGCGGCTCATTCAAGGTAATGGCCGATCTTACACTTACTTCCGATAAGCTCGCTCCTTTCCTGGAACACGACAACCTCGCGCACTGGCTCCCCGGGTTGGCGCTCGCACTTATCTTCGTCGGCGTTCTGAGGCATTTTAAGCACTATCTCATCCTGCCCTCGATGCTCATCGGCGTTATCCTGCTCTCGCACCTCTGGTTCTATCTATCGGGGATGTCCATTGCCCGCGCCTACGCCGACGGCTGGCTCCCTTCACGGCTGCCTGATGATTTTGTAGCCGGCGTTTGGAGTTCCCTCTCTTTTCATCTTGTCAACTGGCAGTCTCTTGCAGCCCAAACCGGGAATCTTGCCGCCCTGATGATCGTGGCGGCAATAGTCATTCTTCTCAATTCGGCCAGTGTGGAAATTTCCTCCAACAGCGACGTCGATGTGGATACGGAATTCAAATCCACAGGACTGGCCAACCTGATGGCGGCCCCTTTCGGCGGATTGGTCGGCTGTATGGCTCTGAGCCGGACCCTGCTCAACTGGAAGGCAGGGGCAACCTCCAGGATGTCCGGTCTTATCTGCGGCCTTCTTTGCGCAGCGGCTTTATTGGCGGGCGCCTCGTACCTGAGCTATGTGCCCCGCTTCATCCTCGGAGCTTTGCTCCTCTACCTGGGATTGAGCCTCGTAATCGAATGGATCTGGGACGGGTGGTTTCGTTTTTCGCAGTTCGATTATTTTCTGGTGCTCATTATCTTTTTCATAATCGCCACCAGGGGATTTCTGCCGGGCATAGGCATAGGTATCGTTGCGGCATGCATTCTGTTTGCCTTCAATTACAGCAGAATCAATGTAATACGGCACGAGATTTCGGGATCGCGGTACACCAGTACTATAGATCGCTCACTTCAGGAACATAGGATTCTTGATTCACGGGCAGATCAAATTTACATTCTGGTCTTGCAGGGCTTTATGTTTTTCGGAACAGCCTACCCTCTCCTGGCTCATATCCAGGATCGACTCCGTACCATCACAACTCGTTTCCTTTTGTTTGATTTTACATACATCAGTGGAATGGATTCCTCATCCGTGCTCATCTTCAGCAAGATGATGCAGATTTGTAAGGCGGCAAAGGTCGATATTCTTTTTGTCAATCTCGAGCCGAGAACCAGATCTGTACTGGAAGAGGGAGGATGCGCCGTCCTCCTGAGCCCGGAGGATGCGCTGGAAAACCCAAAAGATTGCTTTCTTTTCCAGGACCTGGATTACGCAGTGGGCTGGTGCGAAGAAAAATTGCTGGCCATGGAAAAAGTCCGGGATGGGTCCGATCCGTTCGAGGTGATCTTTTCGGACCTGTTCCATGAAGGGCAAACTATTTCCGATTTGAAAAAGTACCTGGAAAAAGTGGAACTCCCCGCATCCGCCGTTCTTTTTAGCCAGGGGGAGAAATCGATGGATCTCTATTTCATCGAGTCCGGCCGAATAACCGTTACACTCGAGTTGAACGACGGAACGAGCAAGCGCCTGCGCTCGTTGAGCGCCGGAACCATTATTGGAGAGATGAGTTTTTATCTTGGAATACCGCGCTCCGGCACCGTCATTGCAGAAAAGCCATGTGTCCTGCATAAACTTTCAGCCCGGGCATTCGGCAGGATAGAGGCTGAGAACCGGGAACTGGCGTTCGCGCTCCATAAATACATCGTGAGCGTGCTCGCCGAGCGACTGGCGCATGCAAACGAGAGATTGTCCCATCTATCGGGCTAGAGTCACATTTTCATAAGAATCCCGATATTTCGGTAAATCAGAGAAAACGGAAATCTTTGATAAAAGAGGCAGGAATGACGGACACATTCTTAGCATACACCAGGGATGTTGAAGGACTACAAGACCGGCACAGGCAAAACACCGCCATGCCCCTCCTCCCAAGGTCGCATAGTATCTTCCTCAAATCAGTATCGCTATTTTTGTTCCTTTCACTTTTGTTCGTTCTTCAGTGCTTGCAACCCGGACCGCTCCTCAGTTCTGAAAACCCAATAGGCCGTCTCATAAATCCTCAGGGTCAGGTATCGGTACTTCCGGCGGGCAGCGTTTCCTGGGAGGAAGCATTGAACGGCAGGGACCTTTCCCCAGGAGATACCGTCAGGACCGCTCAGAACTCACGTGTTTCAATTCTTTGTATAGACGAGACCCAGCTCAAGCTGAACGAGAATACGGTGCTCGTCCTCAAGAGCAGCATGCCCTCGCCCAGGCTGGGAACTGCAACTTCCGCCACCCATACCGGTACTGACCGGAGTCTCTATGAAGTTCCAAAGGGTGAGATATGGCTCCGGAATAAGAGCGAAAAAGTTCGCTTCGACGTTCAAACGCCTGCCGTCACTGCTGCTATTCGCGGGACGGAGTTCAACTTGAAGGTCAATGAGGAAGGCGCGGCCGAACTGGTCCTTCTGGAAGGCAAAATCAGGCTCAGCAATCCGCAAGGCGAGATCGATCTCGATCCCGGCGAAGAAGGCATGGCCGAAATCGGCCGGGCGCCCGTTAAGAGGGTTCTCGTGCAACCGGATGATGCGGTCCAGTGGTCTCTCTATTATCCCGGGATTTTCAGTTTCCGGGATATTCCACTGGGGTCCCGCGCGGGCGAGGGCTCACAGGTTTCTCCCCCGATCCGTGAGGCGGAGGCGGCCTACGACCGCGGAGACCTCGACGGCAGTAAATCCATAGCCGAAGGAGAGCTGGCCCGCTACCCGGATAATGGTCCCGCCCTTGTGATCCTGGGCTGGATATCCTTGCAGAAGCAGGACCCTGAAAAAGCTTTATACTATTTACAAAGAGCCGCCGGACAAAACGCGCGGCCCGAACTCACCATGTCGGGCATTGCCCTGGCGACATACCGCCTGGGTAATCCCGCCCGCGCCTATGAACTTATGGTAAGTGAACTGAAAAAATCCCCGTCCAAACCACTGCTCCTGGTCATGGCCGGCTACTTTTCCATGCTTGCCGGAAAAATCGAAGAGGCCAGCGCATTTCTGAACGCCCCCCATATCAGCGGGCAGGAAGCATCGATGGCGCACTCGCTTCTCAGCCAGATGCTTCTCGTTCAAAACCATAAGAAAGAGGCGGCTGCGGAAGCGGCGCTGGCTTTGGAACTGAATGGTCAATCCCCTCTTGCGCGGCTGACCAACGGGCTCGTAAGGATAGCCTGGTTCGATCTGCCCGAGGCCAGGAGATTCCTCGATGATGCGCTCGCGGCAGACCCTCATTTTCTGCAGGCCTACCTCTACATGGCAAGAATATGGCTGGGATCGGACTACCTGGACCGCGCCCGAAAATGCATAGCGGAAGCTCTCGCTATATCGAAGAACGACAGTGAGGTCTTGAGCCTGGCCGGTTTCATATATTTGGGCTACAGAGATTTCGACAAGGCATTCAAGCTGTTTTCGGAAGCGGTCAAAGCCGATCCCGGATTCGGGGACCCGCATGTGGGCTTGTCGAACATAGCTTTCAAGAACAGGAATTTTAGCCTTGGCCTGACCGAAATGCTGACGGCAACCCTGCTCGAACCGCGCGTCTCATTATACCAGAGCAGCCTGGGCAAGGCTCTCTATCAGACCCGGGCTTTCGATAAGGCGCTCGAAGTCTATGACTATGCAAAGACCCTCGACCCCAGAGACCCGACTCCCTATCTCTATAAAGGCATTGCGCTCTCGGATCTGTACCGCCCCGGCGAAGCCATACAGGAACTGAACAAGTCGATAGAATTAAACGACAACATGGCCGTTTTTCGGTCCAGGCTCATGCTGGACCGCGACCTCGCAGTCAGGAACACCGACCTGGCGCGCGCCTACAACCAGCTTGGGCTGGGAGACTGGGCCTTCAGCAAAGCGCTCACCGCGGTCAAGAACGATCCTTTGAACGCCTCGGCCCACCTTTTTTTGAGCTCCGCCTTCACATCCACACGTCAGAACGTAGGCGCCTCCGGTTCCGAACTTCTTCTCTACGAGTTGCTCGCCCCGGCAAATGAAAACACCTTCAGCCAGGGAACCAACGGTTCAAGCGACTACACGCAGATGTTCGAAATGCCGTATGCGAGACTTCAGGCTAATACCGGCATCGGTACCTGGACCAACCATGAAGCCCCGATTCAGGCTGACTCTATCGAAGTCTTCCTCGGTCGGCCCGGGTTGGCTCTGGATGTTTACGGAGCATATCAAAACGATCCGGGTTACAGGAAGAGCAATGACAACACGGAATCCTTTTTCGGATTTGCACAAGGAAAATACGAACCCACAATCAAGGATTCTTTTTACGCCAATTATACCTATAATAAAATCCTGTGGGGAGGTACGGGCAACCCGGATAATTTCACATTTCAAAATGACCCAAACGTGCAGAACAAAAAAGATAACGACTTTGCCGAGGGCGGATACATCCACCGTTTTTCACCCGAGGCTGTTTTCATCGGGTACTTCAAGTGGGGGAACGAAGACTGGCGGACCAGCGATTCCTATTTTTTTACCACCCTGGGTTACCCCACTTTCGAAAATACGTATGAGCGCCAGCTCCAGGATTTCAATAATGTGCAACTCCAGCAACAGCTCAAGGCCGGCGATCATACTTTCATAGCCGGATTTGATTATTTTACCGGCTATCTGGATTATTATTTTCGAGATTCATTTGTTATTACCGACGTCTCATTTCCTTACAATATTATCTACAAGAACGGATTCTTCAACCAGTACAAACCACCCGATCGGGCAACATCCGTCTATATACGCGACTACTGGCGTATCAGCCCGCAGCTCCTTATGGAGTTGGGTGTTTCCGGTGACTTTCTCTCAAGTTCCCGAGCCAATTTTCCCGATTCCATTTCTTCGGCCACCACCAATCCCTTGGTGGGCTTTAATTATGAAATCGATAAATCAAATACCCTACGTCTTGCTTTACAGAGCTATGTAAACGGCCACTCCCTTTCAGGCGGCAGTATAGCTCCTTCCGAAACGGCAGGGTTTCCATCGCAGATCAATGCCGATGATGGTTCGAAAGTAAAGGAACTGGGCTTTGCGTGGGAGTCGCAGTGGAACCCCCTTACGTTCACAGTTCTCCGCCTGACGGCCCATCGCATAGACAATCCTCAATTCGAATATGTGAACTCCAGCATAAACTCTTTGATCAATTCACAAACAGAGCGCTTCCAGGGCTCCTTTACCGCCAACCGCCTGTTGACCTCATCGCTTGGCCTCTCGGCCGGCATCTCCGGAAAACTGGTGTCCCTGGACGCTCCGCCCAACACCTTTACCACCGGCGATTTCAGCGAGATAGACGGAGCGGCCGCGTTGTCGTATATGCATCCCAGCGGCTGGTTTGCATCGATACGAGATACCTTGGCGTACCAGAGCCTCGGAGACCTGAGCGATAAGAACGCCGCGCAAACACAGGCGGGCATGGGCAATCCTTTCAACCTCGTCGACATCAGCTTCGGCAAATATTTTGACAACAAGCGTGGATATGCTTCCCTGGGAATAACAAATATATTCAATCAACATTTCTACTATCAAACTGAACCAGTCGAGTTGTGGAGTTTTTTCCCTGACCGCACGATAATGTTTCGGTTCGGTCTTTATTTCTGATCGAACGCGATAGAGAACAAGGACCGCCATATCGCTATGGACCCGCACGATCTCCTGAAACCATGGGGACGCACGCTGCTTCTTTGGGCGGTCTCCTCCCTTCTGATCATCCCGTTTGCTTTCTTTCCGCTCGTTACGAGTGTCCAGAATCACGTTCTGGACAGTTTCTATGCTTTCAGAGGCGTGCAGCCCCCCCCCCCCCCGCAATTGCTCCTTGTCGGTATCGACGAGCCTTCCTTTCAGGAACTGCGACTTTCCTGGCCGTGGCCCAGGAGCCTTCATGCCCGCCTGGTCAAGCGACTCTCGGAAGCGGGGGCGCGCCTTATTGTGTTCGATATTCTGTTCACCGAACCATCGAATCCGGAAAATGACGCGGTTTTTGCCGGGGCCATAAAGGATGCCGGGAATGTGGTCCTGGCGGAAACCTACGACTACACGAATGATCCCAATTTTACCCGCCTGATAAAAGTCACCCCCATAAAAGCCTTTTCTGAAGCCGCCAGGGAAACTGCCCTGGCAATGATTACACCGGACAGCGACGGGGTCGTTCGCCATTTCCAGTTGCGACTGGAAGGCGAGAGGACTTTGGCGGCAGCGGCAGCAGCGGATGTCGGAGCAGCCGGTATTTCCACGGAAATTTCCGGTTTGATCCACTTTGCCGGACCCGCGCGAAGTATCGATACCCTATCGTATTACCAGATAATCGATGAAGACCGCGAGCCCCCCGCTGAGCGAATCCGGGATCGTATCGTGCTGGTCGGCCGCACTCTGCAGGCATCCACCTCCCCGGCCGGGCAGTCCGACTTCTTCCCGACGCCTTTTTATTCGAGCACCGGGGCTCTCACAAGCGGCGTCGAGATACACGCCAACATCATCCAGAACCTTCTAACCGGGAACTGGGGAAAAGAACTGCCGCGTTCCGTCCTGCTTGTTGCCTGTTGCGCTTTTTTCTTCCTGCTTGCCCTGCTCTTTGTGCACATTTCCCCGCTCTCCGGCCTTGCCGCCCTTCTGGTTACGTGGGCCTCTCTACTCGGAGTCTCCTATGCGCTGTTCCTTTTCCGGGACCTATGGGCGCCCCCCGTTCTCTGCATCGGCGGCTCCGGGTTTCTCTATGCTTTTAATGTACTGCTCCAGTATTTCCGGGAAGCGGGAAGGAAAAGGTGGTACCGCAACACCTTCGGCCGCTATGTCTCTCCCTCCGTGGTCAGGACCATCGCTGAGAATCCGGACGGGCTGGAACTGGGCGGCCAGGAGGTCCAAGCCACAGTTTTCTTTTCGGACATCGCCGATTTTACAAACTTCGCCGAACACCTCCCTCCAAAGACCCTTGTCGGATTCCTCAACGAATACTTCACGCCGATGACCCGTATCATCTTAGAGCACCAGGGATTGCTCGACAAATTCATCGGTGATGCCATCATGGCCTCCTGGGGAGTTCCCCTGCCGGTCGAGCAGCATGCCCGACTGGCCTGTCTTTCGGCTCTGAAAATGCAGGAGGCGCTTGCCGCCCTGCGCGAGGACTGGCGCAACCGGAACCTGCCCTTCCTGAAAGCCCGCATGGGACTGCATTCCGGTATGGTAGTAGCCGGCAACATCGGCTCGCAGGAACGTTTTAACTACACCGTCATGGGAGACGCCGTCAATCTGGCCTCCCGCCTGGAAACCGCAAATAAAATCTATGGAACCGCCATTATTATCAGCGAAGACACACTCCGGCTCGCGGGTCCGGGGCTGCTCGTCCGTGAACTCGACTGGATCAGGGTGAAAGGTCGCCGGAAACACGTGACGATCTACCAACTGCTCGGCCCCCGCGAGACGGGAAATCTCACGTTCCTCGAAGTATTCGCCGAGGGACTGGCAGCCTACAGAACCCGGTCCTGGGAGCGGGCCGAACAACTTTTCGGTTCGATCGCCCGCGACGATCCACCTGCCCGAATGTATGCCCACCGGTGCCGCCTCTACAGAGAAAACCCTCCCCCGGAAGACTGGGACGGAGTCTTCGTGCAAACAGTGAAATAGAGGACGGGAGACGGATATTAAGCGGCAGATGTTGGAAGGCGCAGAGGACGCGCGGAAACCCGAATTCAACAAGGCAAGCGGCTCCCCTCTTAAGTTTGATGTTGCCGTTAGCATTGATCATTCGGCTCCCTGTCATAAAGAGCTTTTCTCAGCGTGCACTGCGTCTCTACAGTGAACGAAGGAATGGATGAAGAAGATGTGGATATTCAGCTCGAGAAAGGGGACGCCTGATGTGGTCGTTTTATAAACATATTATAGCCATGATGCAGGAAAACGCGAGTACATACAGGTATTCCATTTTCTATTTCGTTTCCTCTATCATTTTATTTGTATTTCCATCCTTCCGAACCATATTCAAATACATACGCTTCGCTCCTTGTATTAGTATGATAATCTATTCTTTTATTACTATTGGAATCTATTTTTCAATCTTTTTCCTATTAAGCTATTTTAAATCTTTTAAGTTATTTAAGATAGCAATTATAAGTCCATTTCCAACTATAGCTTTGCTTCTTGCAATTGCCTTAGTTATAATATTCATATATCCTATAGCTGATGCCTTAAAATATCAAAGGAGAGGTTCAGATCAGGACGACGCTGTTATTATTACTACGCAAGCCCTTCTTCGAGGCGAAGCTCCGTATTCTATGCGCACCTATTTTGGGAACAGGCCATCTCCTGGACCAGGAGAACTTATTCTATACGTTCCGTTCGTAGCTACAGGTACATATCAAGCCGGGACTCTTGTCGTGCTTATCATTCTAGCACTTGTCTTAAGGGCAGCCTGCTCCAATTGGATAGCGAGCAATATATTCCTTGCCCTTTTATCATCATCGCTCTCATTTTGGGAACTCATTGCTGCCGGCAGTGATCTTTATTTTATAGGATCTATTATTATGCTTGCCGGATTAATCGTATGCCATGATCTTCTCGGACGATTATCCGGCGATATCCTTAGCGGAATCCTGTGTGCTTTGATATCAACTTCTCGCGTAGTTTTTATTTTCATTCCGCTTGTGTTTGGATTTGAACTTTGGAAGGACCCAAAATATAGAGGACTTATATTTGCTTCTGCAACGCTGCTCCTCGGGATAGCATTGCATATTATCTTTTATACCGTATTCCCAGGAGAGTATACCCCTTTACATATAGTTAGGAAGGCTATGCGATTTTCTTCGTACGGAATGGTAGTTGCCAGCCTGATCCTGCTCGCCTTCGTAGGAATTGTCCTATATCGATATGCCCAAACGCTGGAATTAAATGTCCTCTTGATAGCTACATTAGGCACCCCGCTTTTATGCACTTCAATAGCGCAGCTCAGTACGCGACATTTTAATTTTGCCAACTGGGAGGGAGCCAGTTACCTTGCTCCCGTTGCTCTGATATGTGCTTCCGCTTCCGGTATTTTCCTTTCCGGTCGGTTTAACGTTAAGGAAATTAAGTAAACACTCACATGCTTTTTGATCGTTGACAATTTGCCGGGGAGCCACCGGAGATTGTCTGTTTCAATCGAATCCATCCTCCGCCCTCTGTCTTCGGTTCCCGCCCTCCGACATCTACCACCTTGTATTTCTTCTCTGTCTTCCGTTCTCTGTCTTCCGTTCTCCGTCTTCCGTCCGTTATTTCGGCCCGAAGACTTCTTCCGGGGCAGGCGGTGTATCTTCTTCCTGCGCAGGTTTGTTCGATGCGGCTTTCTTCTTCCTGTGCGGCGCGGTCGAAAAGCTCGGTTGCTCGTTGTGCACGGTAGTCAGGTAAAGCGGGACCTTTACCATGTCGCCGACTCTGAGGTTCGATGGATCGAGTTCCCGGTTATGCTCGGCAATCTCGTGCCAGTTACTCTCTTTTCCCGAATACCATTTGGCTATCGTTGCCAGTGTTTCTCCCGGCATCACTTTATGAAAAACATAGGGCGGTGGCTGGAGCGGGGGCGGAACAGGCTGTGCTTCCGGGGGCGGAGTCGGTGCGCATCCGAACAGAACGACGGCAACGAGCGGTAATAGGGACAAAAACCTGTGCAGTTTCATCTTTTTCCTCCGAACTGACTCGTTGTTAATTTTGAATGTTGCATGCACCCGTCACTTTCCGGGCATATTCATATTCCTAAGGGGCTTTGCCAAGACTGTTGAGATAATTTTTCGCGATATTATTATTCGGATTCAGGTCCAGGGCATCTCTAAAGAGCTGTCGCGCCCGCGCCGTATTCTTTTTCTTCAACTCGATAATCCCAAGGTTAGTTATGACCTCATCTTTGAAAGACGGCGAGAGGGAAAGGCAGCTCTCGTAATTCTTCTTTGCCGTATCGTAAGCCCCCTGGCTCAAATATATGTAACCGAGGTTAAAATAGGCTTCCGGAGACTGTGTGTTAATCTGTAACGCATTCTGATAGTATTGAATTGCCGCGGGATAATCTTTTTTCAGCGTAAGAAACCGCCCGACCTGGACCATTGCCTCGAAGTTATTCGGGTCACGAGAAAGCACCTCTCGAAAGAGCCTCTCGGATTCGCCCGGATTTGAATCCCTCTGGGCTTTGGCCTGCGCGAGCAAATCGTCCACGCCGGTATTCCCGGCATTATCCGGCTGAGAACCCTGACCAACATCGCTATCAACGTATTCCGCGGGAGCGGGTGGCTGAGGGCTGCCGGTCGTTACGGGCTGGGTGGTTTCCTGCCCGGGGACGGCGCTCGTCGTCGTGCCCGCTATGAAGCTCCGGGCCAGCCTGTTGTTCGGGTTCAGGTCCAGGGCCTGGCGGAAATACATTTGGGCCTGGGTCGGATTGTTCTTTCGCAAATAGGCGACTCCCAGGTTTGCAAGCACCTCGTCCTGAAAGCTGGGTGCAAGAGACCAGCACGTTTCATAATTCGATATGGCGTTTCCGTAATCCCCCTGGGACAGGTAGGCATCACCCAGGTTAAAGTAGGTCTCGGCGGAATCGCTGTTGATATCGAGCGCCTTTTGATATTGCCGAATCGCTGCCGAAAAGTCCTTCCGGAATGCAAGCAGCCGGCCTAATTGATAGTTCGCTTCGAAATTTCCGGGGTCCCTGCCCACGGCCTCTTCCAAAAGTCTCTGTGCCTCGGCCGGATTTTTCTGGAATTGGTCCTTCGCCTGAAGGATCAAAGACCCCACGGCTGCTTTTGCCTGTTCGC
>Ga0364919_10414_pt1 | contig 12176 bp, 11 predicted proteins | sample SorcelJu500001C7_2_FD_206953 | JGI IMG/M metagenome (GOLD analysis project Ga0364919, IMG submission 206953) | Enriched cells from Trout Bog Lake Hypolimnion, Wisconsin, USA - BchlTB.June20.5000.01.C7 | ecosystem: Environmental > Aquatic > Freshwater > Lake > Hypolimnion/Profundal zone | place... | reverse complement strand
GCCCTGAAGATAAGAAAAAAGAAATTATTGAGCATATTAAAAATTATTTTTCTCAGCAGCCTGATGCCCAACTAGTTACTCTTGATGGGGTCCGGGTTACCTTGCCTGCCGGATGGGGGTTGGTACGCGCCTCAAATACCCAGCCAGTATTAAGCATTCGATTCGAAGCAGACACAAAATCTCAGCTTAAAAGTGTAAAGCATGACTTTATTAAAGCGTTTGGGTCATACTATGATACAAAGCATTTACACGATGAGTTTGAACGAGGAGATTAGTGATGCGGAGCATCGGTCTACATCTACGCCTACAAGATTCATTTCTGGCCATTGTTAAACAGGCTCATGAACTTCATCTGCCTATTTTTCAATGTTTTTTTATTGGTCAAAATAATCAAGAATCGATGCAAATTCCTGATGAAGAAGTAGAGATTTTTTTAAAAGACTACCGTGCTTCATTTTCATCATTATATCTTCATGGTTCTTATTGGATCAATCTTGCCAATACCCGATCATCGCGGCATAAAGTTTTTTTTCGTGAATATGATTTAGCGCAAAAATTGGCCTTTGATTATATGATTCTTCATCCCGGTGCGGCAACCGGTGCACGAAATCGCACTGAAGGCATTGATGCTCTGGCTCGTTTTCTTAACACGGTATGTGCTCAAGAGATGCATATTAAATTAGTGCTTGAAAACACTGCCCATGCCGGTATTTCTATTGGCGGTAACTTGCAAGATTTTAAACAACTTCTTGAAAAATTGGACCACCCTGAACGTATTTTTTTCTGTGTTGATACGGCCCATGCTTATTCCTATGGTTATGATGTTCATGATGCTGTGTTGAGAGAATCGTTTATTCAAGAGTTAGGCACCATTTTAGGTTATGAGCGAATTGTGTTGCTCCATTTAAATGATACTAAGGAGCGATTGGGATCACGCATTGATAAGCATGAAATCCCTGGCCAGGGCAATATTGGTGCCGATGCATTGCGTGTGTTTGTTGCTGATAAAAGACTTGCCCATGCTAATATTATTTTAGAATTGCCGGTGCTTGCAAGTCAGCAAGAATTGCAGGTGTATCAAAAGGTTGTTGACTGGCAAAAAGAAAGTGAACTTTTGTAGGAGTTATTAATGATAACCATAGCAGTCAATGGCTTTGGCCGTATTGGCAGAAATTTTGTGCGCACCTTATTTGACGATGAACAAGCACTTAAAAAAATTACCATTGGTGCCATTAATATTGGTTCTGCAAATCCTGATTTTATCGCTCATATGTTTAAATACGATACCCTGATGGGAACATTTAAGGGCGATGTGAGTAAAGAAGGTAATGATCTTGTGATCAATGGCACGCGCATTAAAGTTGTGGCAGAACTTGATGCAAAAACATTGCCATGGAAAGAATATGCCATTGACTGGGTGGTCGAAGCAACAGGTCATTACACTCATGCTGATAAAGCAAAAGAACATATTGCTGCCGGTGCAAAAAAAGTACTTATTACAGCACCAGCCCATGGTGATGATGTGAGTATCATTCCAGGGGTCAATCTTAAAGATTATGATCCAGAAAAACATACCATAGTATCATTAGGATCATGCACTACTAATGCTTTTATCCCCATGCTCAAAGTATTACAAGAAAGTTTTGGCATTGAACAAGGATTCATGACAACAACCCATGCCTACACTAATTCACAAGTATTGCTTGACGTTGAAGCAAAGGATTTGCGCATTTCACGAGCAGCAGCATTGAATATAATCCCTACTCATACCGGTGCGAGTGATATGCTTGTTAAAGTAATGCCTGATTTAGGAAAAAAGATTATATCCTCATCACTACGAGTGCCGGTGGGCAAAGTGTCTCTTATCGATTTAGTGATTCGGGTACAAAAAAATGCGAATGTAGAGCAGATCAACCAAGCGTTTATTAAAGCTTCAGAAAGCGCATTAAAAAATATTGTAGCAGTAACTCATGATCCATTAGTGTCATCTGATTTTAGTGGTGCGAATGCTTCAGTCACCATCGATTTATTATTAACGCAATCGCTCGATACCATGATTAAAGTTAGTGGCTGGTATGACAATGAATGGGGCTATAGTGAGCGACTCAAAGATTTTCTTTTATATATTTAAACAAAAAAGTGAGGCAGATTTTCTTCTGCCTCACTTTAAAAAAGATCGATTAAAGATTAATTATCGTCAGGTTCAGGTTGAGATTCAAAGTCTTTAAGACCAGATTTGAAGGTTACCACAGCGGGAACCATGCAAATCGTCCCTACTGTACCAGCTAGTATGGATTGCCCTAACAACTTCGGGTTTAGCAGTAGTAATCCTACCAGAGCACTTAGACCAGCGGCACCTAAATTCAAACCTCCGACAAGTCCTAATATGCTTGCGGTAACTACCTTTACACTGCCAGCAACTTTATCTGGTTCCGCTTTGGCGTGAACTACAGGTGCTACTGAACATCCTAAAATGCCGACTGCCGCGAGAGCTAATAATTGTTTTTTCATAAAAAACCCTTTAAATGGTTAAAATTTATACCTGCTTTAAGTATAGGGAATTGCTGATAAGTCTCAACTGGAAAAGTCATTAGAAGAAGGAACGATTTTTGGCGCTGGTGAATACTTCTTGGCAAGATGCTCGTTTTCTTCTATTCTACTGAGAGCGTGGGGGCCCATAGCTCAGCGGTGAGAGCAATCGGCTCATAACCGAGAGGTCCCAGGTTCGAATCCCGGTGGGCCCACCAGTCTTCGCCTACGTGGGTTAAGACTACGAAGAACGAGCACGGCTACGCCTGGCTGGCGCCATTCTTCGCTCTATTAATGAATTAATATTAATTCATAGGTGGTTGCTGTGGCTTGTTCTATGAAATTTTAGCAAAGATAGAAGAGTAGGGTTTTTAGAGGATTGAGCTTGATAGAAATTTACAACGGACTGCTCTTCGTAGCTGCTGAAAGCAGCATAGAAAGTCAGTCCGTTATAGAAAGGTCCCATGGACGACAATACAACACCCTTTCAGACATTCATCACCTTAGTTTCTCTTGATCAACAGATCAATACGCTTAACAAAGAAATTACGGTGCAAGAAAAACAAAGTGATCAATTAGCACAAAAACGTCTACAACTTGATGCTGAGTTAGCACAAGTAAAACAGCGCGTTCAAAGTATGCAAAAAGAAGTTGATGCCTATGAGCTTGAGATGAAGGATCTGGATGATCGAGAGCGCAAGAAAAAGCAAACACTTGATGCCATTAGTTCTCATAAAGAATATCTTTCAATCAAAACAGAAATAGATGCACTCAAAAAACAACAGCATACTTTGGAAGACACTCTTATTGAGGTCTGGAATAATCTTGAAAATGCTCAAAAAGACTATACACAAAAATATACTGCCCATGAACAAAAAGTAGCTTCTATGGCTGCTGAGGGTGCTGCATTACAAGAAAAAAAACAGACATTAGTTACTGAACGCGATAAAAAAATAGAAGAACGTTTACCGGTACAAAGCAAAGTCCCTGAAGAATGGATTAATAAATATACTCAAATGCGCGCTAAAGTGGCTGATCCGGTGGTTTCAGTGGTCGATGGCGCCTGCACCGCTTGTTTTTATCATATGTCTGAGCAAGATATGATTGCCCTATCACGACGGCGATTAATACAATGTAAAGATTGTTTTCGTCTGTTATATTTGCCCGCTGCGCACGGTACCCAGCCAACGCCGCCCACACCATAATGGTTAGGAAAAGTTATGAAGCAGCTTTCAATTTTTGATGAAAATGTCATAGAAAAAAAATCTAAAAAGCCGTTAAAAAAAGTGCCGGTATTAAAACTTTATATTGATGGAGCTGCTCGTAATAATCCTGGTCCTGCAGGAGCCGGTATTTATATTACTCGGCAGGGAAAATTGGTTGAAAAGAAAGGCTTTTATTTAGGGTCTCGGACAAATAATCAAGCAGAATATTTTGCTCTCTTGCTGGGCATTTATTTTTTGAAGCTTCATTGCACTGAGCATGATCTCATTACCATCATTTCTGATTCACAATTGCTGGTTCGCCAATTTAAGGGAGAATATAAAATTAAGCATCCTGAGTTAAAACCATTACATGCATTAGCGCAAACCATGCTTAAGGGAATTCATTACACCATTGAACATGTTATGCGTGAAGACAATATGCATGCCGATGCCATGGCTAATATCGGTATCGACAAGCGTATCGCAATGCCGGCACCCTTTAAAAAATTACTTGCAACCAATGGTCTATCGTAAGTTTTTAGTTTTTATTTTTTTATTATTTTTCTCTGGTGATATATATAGTGCATTTACGGTACCTGAACCTCCGGTTACTCCCTTTTTGCAAAGAGAATTACAAACAGTAGATCGTACTCAACGCCATCATTGGATTGTGTATGCTGAAGGTGGTTTTACCTATCGTAATGCTCATTATCCTCAAGCAGCGGTACCTCTTGATGTTAAAAATAAAACAGTGCTGATCAATGGAAAACCAATCTCAGAGAAATTATTAGTCATGGTGCCAGCACAGGGGACTTTTTATTTTCAGGGAGTTGCCTATAGAGGAACTCTGGTTATTCATACCAGCAAAAATATTATTCAATTGAATGTCGTACAATGGGGCACTCCTTTTGAGTGTATGCATGATCGTTTGTATGCGGGTCTCAGACCATCAGCGGAATCAAAAAAAATAGAACGCAAGAAAGATCAGCTCTATCATATTCGGGTACTCTTGGCAGAACATAATCGTTCTGAAAGAAATTGTGTGTGGCAGATTTCATCACCCGCAGGCTTTGGCATTGTTGATGTTGAAGGGCGGGAGCAAAAACGATTCTATAATATGCGCGACCTGACGATTACCTGTTCTCGGGGACAATTTTTTATTAATGATGTGCGCTATCCTGCTGCTAAAATTCTTATCATTCCGCGTGAAGATCATCTCTCTTTCAATGGTAAAGATTATCACGGTAATTTTTTGCTCGCTGTTGATCAGCAGCATTATTATCTTATTAATTCTCTTGATATTGAAGATTATGTATTTTCAGTATTACGTACTGAAACATGGCCAGGATGGCCGCTTGAAGTTAATAAAGTATGTGCTATTGCCTCACGAACCTATGTAGTGGGAGTAATTGCTGACTCGCGCAAAAGTAAAGTGCCCTATCATGTTAAAAATACTACGCAGCATCAAACCTATAGTGGTATTCATACTGATCAAACCTTGCGCCAGGCAGTGCAAGAGACCCATGGCATGTTTCTGGCGTATAACAATAAACCAATTGTTGCTATGTTTGATGCCTGTTGCGGCGGGATTATTCCAGCCCATGTAAAGGGAGTAAATTTTACTCATGCTCCTTATCTTGAGCGTGATTATGCCTGTACTTTTTGTACCAAAGCAAAAGGGTATCGGTGGTCAACTACCTTGCATGAAAACCAAGTGGCAACGGCCTTACAGCCAGAATTTTCACGAATTAAAGCAGTCAAGGAGCTTGCTATAGTCAAAAAAGATAAGGCTGGCGTTGTACATCGGGTGAGTATTAAAGGTAAAGGAATTTCTGGTATTGCCCATATTAATGGCAAACGTTTTTATGCGTTACTCAAACCAAAAGGATTGCGTAGTTTCACTTATTCTATTAAAAAGAAGGGGACTTCCTTTATTATTGCAGGAAAAGGCATTGGTCATCATATAGGATTATGCCAATGGGGTGCGCGTGAGATGATAAATCGTGGCTATGATTATAAAAAGATTCTTCAATTTTATTATCCTGGCACACAGCTTATGAAGTTTTATTAAAGGAAGAGTAATGTCATCGTATAAAGGCCATTTAGTGGGCGGGATTGCTGCCTATGGATTCACTCTTTATGGAGTAACTCAGTGGATACATCCTTCAGTTCCTACCATGATGGAGTGGCTTATATTTTGTTTATTAGGAGCACTTTTTCCCGATATTGATATTAAAAGTAAAGGTCAAAAAATCTTTTATTGGGGCATGCTCATGGGGTTATGTTATGCCGTGGCCATTGGTTATTACGATGCCATTGCACTCATAGGCATTTTCGCTATTGTTCCCCTATGTGCACGCCATCGCGGCCTTTTTCATCGGTTGTGGTTTATTACTTTCCTGGTGGCCATTATAGGCTGGATTGCCAGTTGCTTATGGTCGCCTCATTGTTCATCTATTATTTTTTACGATTGCCTTTTTTTTGTGGCAGGGGCGATTTCGCATCTTTGGTTAGATCTCGGCTGGCGACGCTTGGTCCGCTGGTAGTATTCCGTCTTAGTTCATACATAGTACTAAACATATACACCATATTCTTAATAAGAAATTGCTCCATTTCTTGCACCGTGGTTAGTCCTTCAACACCTTTAGGACAGTAGGCACTTCCCGCAAGAAAAAGAGCACTTGTTTTTTCCTCAATGCGAAGGGGGTGCAGTACATCATTATGCTTCAGAAAATAATGGCCATGAGGACATTGAGTGAGGGTGTAGGACTTATTATCACCATCTTTAATAGTGTGGTAAGCTTTCTCAAAGGGGCAATCTCTATCCTGTGAATCTTTTAAAATGCAAAAAGTGGTAGCGGTATTCTCGATAAGAAAGGGAGTAGAATGTTGGCAACAGGAAGGATAGCTTGGTGCAGGTAGTGCATGAAAAGCATCAATAGAATATACGTGTTTAGTATCGTGAGCGGGGTTGTAAAAATAGTAAGTGCCGTCACTGGTTTGATAAAGACTAACATTTTGTGAACCGTTCCAACCAAGAAGTATATTATGATTGTTTTTGGACCATCGCATATAACTGATTTTTTTAAAGCCAGAACCATCCTGTTGGACTCTATCTAAAGGAATTCCTGCACTTGTTGACCCAAAAAAAGCAACCTGTATGGTCTTATCGGCCACATTAAAAGTAAAATTATTAGGAATAGGTATAGCAATACCGCATCCTTTTTCTAATAAAAGTCTTATACCCTCAGAGGTAGACCAGGTAATTTCTTTAGTGAAGGGCAAAGCAAGATCTACCGGATCAGGAGCAATTGTTGTTGCGACAGGATATGGTTCGGCAGTACTCTGCGGCACTTTTCGCTGAGCAAGGTTTGCACGTAATTTTGCTTTTAATGCATCGCGGCTCATCGATGGTGATGAAGATGGGGATTCTAGCTTCTCTAAATAAAGTTTTAAATAATCTACTTGCTCCTGCCAAACCTTACAATAATCTTTCATTACCTGTTTTGTTTCAGGGACAATAAATGGGCATTCCTCAAAGAATTTTTGATAGCTTATGCCTGTTTCTAAATTGCTAGTAGCTTCGCATAATGCCTTTTCTGCGACGTTTTTGGTTGATCGAGCCAAACGATATTTTTTAGCGGTACTCAGCAATTCACGAGCACTTTCCATATTGCAAATAAACACTTCTCTATATTTTTCTTGCACTATTAAGAGTTGTTTGTTGACATCATTATTAATGTCTTCAAGAAAAGCAATAAACTGCTTGTTATGAGTTATACCGCTATCACACATGGTTACTAGAGAAGCATCGACACTAACACTACCTTGGGCATAGAGCAATAGAGTATGTAATGTTTTTGCTACCTTGGTATAACAGTGGGCATCAAGCATAGTTTTTTGGTGGGCCTTATAAAATCCCGTCCAGAGCAATAAGTCTTTGATAGGATCTGTGCTTGCTACAGGAATATGTTTTTTAATACTTTCTTGCATGTTATAGCGTGTTTGAGGATTGAGATGAATAGCGGGAAGTAACTTTGTTGTACATAACCATAGGGTTGAGGTTGCCTTTGCGAGAGTATCTTTGAGCGCTATGAATTGGGGATCTTTGCACAGGTCCTTTTTTGCGGGGTACCATTCTACCTGAGGTTGCATGCTAATGCTATCACGTAAAACAGTTTCATAGGACTGCTTTACCGTAGCAAGAAGAGCAACAAATGCTTTGGATACTTGCTCAGAGGCATTAGGCAGGTGGGGAATATCCCTGATTAAGGTATTAACATGCATAAGAAAGTAGCGGGCATGAGACTCAAATAAAGTTAATATTAACCGATCAGCACTAAGAGGTTCTTGCTCAAACTTTCGTAAAGGAAAAGGAGGCTGTGTTTTAAACCGAACAGCCCTATCAAAAAATGATGCTGTATCATTGTTATTAAGCAATGCCGGATCAACATGTTTAAAAAGCGCGGCAAGCATTTGTTTAGGGGGATTCATTCTAGGGCATTTAACGCGAGGGTTGAGAGCTAGCATAGTGGGAATGGCAGGAAATGGATCAGATTCAGATCGAGCAGTGTCCAGTAGTTCAGTATCCGCAAATGCTTGTAACGCTTTTGCCCATCGATCAGCATCAATTCTTTCTTGGGCAGCACAAGTTCCTATAATGAGTGTCAGTAAGAAAGTTTTAGCGCGAAGCATTCGTGAATTCCTATTGGTTAGAATCTATTTCGTTTCTTTATCATTATGTGTTGAAGCGACGGGAGCTTCATGATCCTTTGCTACGGCATAGAGCTCATCAATGGGATAGAGATTATGGGGATCAATGTTGGGATTATGAAAGAAGTAGGTGCCGTCATGTCTTTGATATAAAGCAATGTCTTGGTGTTGTTGATTCCAGTGAATGTTTTTCCGTTTATTATTTTTATTTATCCATAGAGAATCTACTGATAATAATTTTTTAGCGTGATTATAAGAAATAGGTTCTCCTTTTGAATGGCAATACACACGCTGTACAGGAACCTCATCGTTGTCACGGAACAGTGACAAGTCTCGATTAAGCACTGTTATCACCACGCCAACACCATTTTTTAAGATGGGTTTCATTACTTCATCGGTGGTCCAGAGGACTTCTTCGGTAAAAGGCAAGTGTAGAATAAGCGGTGATTTTTTGTTGGGTACGTGAGAGCTTCGTTTGTTTTGCATAGTGCTTATTCTTTTATGTGCTTTTTGCCGTAATATGGCACGGTGATCGGTGGTTATTTTTTTTGTTAAGTTTTCTATTAATAATATGGTCTTGTCCCATGAGGCGCAAAATTGTGCTATAAATGTTTTCATCCGAGGCGTAGCAGTAGGAAATCTTTCTAGAAATTCTTGATGTTGCATACCTATATTAAAATTATTTTTTGCTTCGGCTAAAGCTTTCGCCAAAGCTTCCTTGTCTGCAGTTGCCAGGGTAAGTTCTTCAACATCTTTATGCAGTAATTGTTGTGATTCGAGAGACTCATCCATCGTTGCTAAATATTTTTTTTCAGCATGCTTTAATTCCCGGCGCGTCTTTTTGCAAAGTTTTTCAAGAAAAACTACGAAAAGATTTCCCTCACTCGCACTGGTAGTGCAAACGTCAAATAATTTCTCATCGGTTTGATTGGCGCTTGATAATAAGCGGTGCATACTGGTTACAATGTTGAGAGCATATTGAGCAGCAGTTAAACGTGATTGAATTTTATCATTAAAAGAAACCAGAGCAAAAAAATGAGACGAATCATTATTACCCTGAGGATATTGTTTTTGAATAATTTGTTCTGCGGAATTTCGTGTTGAAGAAGTAAATATCATGGTAGGGAGTAATTTTGCTTCGCAGAAGCAAACAAGGTTTGTATGTGCTTTCATAGTCGCATAGAGCAGTATTTGCTGATAACGTTTTTTTACGTTTTCTTGCTGAGGTTGGCTGCCCATATCATCTATTATCTTTTCATAAGTTTTTTTTATAGGCTCAAGCAGTTGGGTTAATGATTGTGGATTTTCCCATGCTGTTCGGGGAATATCACGCATCCAGGCATTGACTGTGGCAAGTGCTTCAGGAGCAGACAGAGAACATTCAGTATTATTAGGCATAAAAGGTACAGATCTGAAAGTGAATAAGGAATGAGCTGCGATTCTAAAACGAATGGCATCCTCAAATGAACACGTGGGATCTTGTAACATCATAGGAGAACTAACTAATAGAGGATCAGCATCTTTGAAAAGAGCAGCAAGAAGTTCTTCTTTGCTTGCAACTTTTCTTTCCTGAGCATTGCAGATCCCTATAAACATAAGGAGTAAGAAAATTCCATGGTGTAGTGCACGCTGTAGCATACTGAATGTCCCTAATAAGTTCTTTATTGATGATGGTTTTCTGATTGATGAGATTGATATTTTCTGTGCTGTGAATGATTTTTTTGATTTCTTGGCATTTGCTGTGCTCTTCTGCGTTGTTCTTGTTTAACTACAGCCAATGGTACTTGCTTTTGAACTATGAGTGTTGTAGCTGCCGGAGCAGCATTGACCATAAGAGCCATTACAAGGGGTAAAGCGGCATCCATAAATATTCCTATTTCTTATTAGTAAAGAGTGAAACTAGTATGAGTATAACACAATTGACAATAAATCCAGGGACTAGCGGCATTACTGTAGTATCAATTAAAGGCCATAATCCCGCTGTTAATCCTCCGGCACTCATACCGCAGAGCACGGCCGAGCGAGTTACTGATGTGCTATAAAGACTGGCCAATAATACCGGGCCAAAAGAGCTACCGAGCCCAGACCAAGCATAAGCAACCAGTGTATAAATAGAATCAGTATTGCCAAACCAAACTACCAATAAGGCAATAGCGCTAATCAGAATCGATCCCAGGCGAGAGAACCAAATTTGCCTTTCATTAGAAAGATGGGGATTAATAAATTTTTTATAAAGATCTTCCGCAAAGACTGACCCGGCAATCAAAATATGATTATTCATAGTGGCCAATGTTGCGGCGAAAATACCACAAAGGGCAATGCCGGCAAAGAAAGGGGAGAATAACTCTTTGGTTAGGTTAATGAATAATGATTCAGGTACTAACACATCAGGGCCAAAATAAGCGACACCAACCAGTCCAATGGCTGCAGCAGAAGTCAAGGCTAATGCCATCCAGGCAATGCCTATATACTTTGAATACACAATCTTTTTAACGTTATCAATACTCATGAAATAAATAAGAATATGGGGTTGTCCAAAATAGCCAAGACCCCAGCCACATACTAAAAGAAGGCTTGCCAAAACACTTTTACCTGCGGGAAATAAGGTTAAAGGAACATGTGCTGCCGTGGCACTGGCCAGTACGCCCGCAATGCCGCCAACGGCAGGTAATGCATAGTAAGGAACAATCATAATGACTGCTAACATAAAAAGGCCTTTAAAAACATTGCACCAGGCAACGGCAAGAAATCCGCCAATTAACGTGTAAATAAGGGCAATAATAAGACCAAGAAGCATACTGGCTGAAAGGTTAAGTGCAAAGGCTCCTTGGAAAAGGCGGCCGATACCTACAAGGCCTGAAGCAATATAAATGGTGAAGAAGAATAAGCTTAATAGACCACTAGTGGCACTAATATAACCGGCAGTATCGTTAAATCGTGCGGAAAAGTAAGAAGTAAGCGTGATACTATTATATTCCTGAGTGGCTACGCGAAGTTTTGGTGCAATGAATGTCCAATTAAGATACATAAAAATAATAAGGCCAATGGCAGTCCAGAATTCAAAGAGACCATTGGCAAAAACAGCAGCCGGAAATGCCAAAAACAGCCAACTGCTCATATCGCTGGCCTGTGCTGCGATCGCTGTCATAAAATAGTTCATTGATCGATCGCCAAGCATAAAGTCGGCTGCTTTTTTGGTGCGATGATACACAATAAAGGCAATGCCTATGAGGATGAGGAAATATAATAGAAAAGCGGCAAATATACTCATATACATTAGTCATGTTCCTTTGAAAGGTTAAATATTTTTTGTGCACGCGCAGTGGTTACTTGTGCAACTTCTTCTAAGGTAATGCCACGCAATTGAGCAAGATATTCGGCGATGATGGGAATGTATGCAGGATAATTTTTTTGTCCGCGCATTATTTGTGGCGGTAAAAAAGGAGCGTCAGTTTCTAATACAATATCTTGTAGTTTAACCGTGCGTGCAACCATGCGAAGAATTTCATTTTTAGGGTAGGTTATAGTGCCACCCAAACCGATAGCAAAATGCCAATCGATAACTGTTTGTGCAAATGCATAATCTTCAGAAAAACAATGAATAATGCCGCGTGTTATTGAGCCTTTATATTCTTCAAGAACTGCCAATGTTTCATCTCGTGCGTCGCGTGTGTGCACTACTAAAGCCAGCTCATGATTGAGTGCCAATTCTATTTGTATTCTAAAAGC
>Ga0364919_10262_pt1 | contig 12349 bp, 14 predicted proteins | sample SorcelJu500001C7_2_FD_206953 | JGI IMG/M metagenome (GOLD analysis project Ga0364919, IMG submission 206953) | Enriched cells from Trout Bog Lake Hypolimnion, Wisconsin, USA - BchlTB.June20.5000.01.C7 | ecosystem: Environmental > Aquatic > Freshwater > Lake > Hypolimnion/Profundal zone | place... | reverse complement strand
GACATTGGCTAGGCCGACGGTCGCATCAAGCTGGCGCATGGTTTCCGCATAACCCTGCTCACTCACGATGTCGTAGCCACGCACGTGGGTATGACAGGTGTCAATGCAGGAGGCAACGGGAATGTGTGCAGCCAAAGCGGCGATCAGTTCGGCAACGCTCTCAAAGCTCGATCCCAGGGAGAACTCCGCTCCGGCTGTGTTCTCGATCAGCAGAGTGAGGCCGTTGTCTGCCATGTTGAGACCGTCCGAGGCGCGCTCGATGGCCTTGCAGGCGTTGTCCAGGCCTTCCTGGCGCGTGCAGCCGCGAAAGCTACCGGGATGAAGTACGACGTATTCCGCCTGCAGAGAAATGGCGCGCTGCATTTCGGCGCGAAGGGCGGAAACAGATTTTTCGAGCATCTCGGTATTCGTGCCTGCTACGTTGATGAGATAGTTTGCGTGGATCACCAGCGGCTTCAGATCGTAGGAGACACGGAGGCGCGCCACGGCTTCGCACTGCTGGGCCGTGACGTCAAAGGGCCGCCACATGCGCGGGCTGGAACTAAATATCTGCAGAGTATTGCAGCCCAGCCGCCATGCGCGCTCAGCCGAGGTTTCAACGCCTCCCGCGGTGGAGGTGTGAATGCCAATGCGGAACCGCGACGAAGGCTGCGGTCTGTGGTCAGAGGCAGGGATGAGCTTCAGGATGTCTTTCTCGGGCGTGGTCGCTGACTTTTTGATAGCTCGTGGCATGAGGAGATTGTAAGGCGTGCGGCACTTTGGAGCCAATCCGATGCGACTGCTCCCGGGCTGCTGCTACCAAAGCGGGAAAACTGGATCAAGCCTCTTTGCACCCTCGCCGGCGAAAGCTCCGCGCGGAAGTGCAGGCGCGATGATATTCTAGACGGCATCACGCCAGATTGAGGCTTTTACCTTTCATGTCTAACCCGCGCAACCCAGACCAGCCCACTCCCGAATCCAACGAGTCCTTTGAGGACATTCTTAAGCAGTTCGAGCAGACGCATTCGCGCAAGGCTGCGGACGGCAATAAGCAGCTCGAGGGCACGGTGGTCGCCGTCTCAGCCGAATCAGTGTTTCTCGATATCGGTTACAAAACGGAAGGCATACTGCCGTTCGCGCCCTTCCGGGACGCGGGCGAAGTCGTAAATGTTGGCGATAAGTTCCCGGTTTCAGTCAAAGGCCGAAACCCGGAAGGTTACTATGAACTTTCGCGCCTGAAAGTCGAGTTGCCCAAAGACTGGTCGGCATTGGAGCAAGCCTTTGCCGATAAGACAACAATCCTGGGCACAGTAACCGCCGTGATCAAAGGTGGACTCAGTGTTGACGTGGGAGTGCGGGCCTTCATGCCCTCTTCACGTAGCGGCGAGCGCGATGCCGCCGCCATGGAAAAGCTGGTCGGAGAGCAGATCCGCTGCCGCATCATTAAACTCGACGTGACCGACGAGGACGTGGTCGTCGATCGGCGAGTCGTGACCGAAGAAGATGAGCGCGCTGGGAAAGAGCGCCGCTACGCCGAGATCGAAGAGGGCGCGACGCTGAGTGGAACAGTACGCAGCTTGGCTGATTATGGAGCGTTTATCGACCTTGGCGGAGTGGACGCGTTGCTGCACGTCAGCGACATGGCATGGGGCAGGGTCAACAAGCCCGCCGATGTACTCACAGTAGGACAACAGGTGGAAGTGAAGGTTCTCAAGGTCGATCCCGAGAAGCGCAGGATTTCCGTAGGGCTGAAGCAGCTCCAAAAGCATCCGTGGGACGTGGTGGCGGAGAAGTATAAGGTTGGCGAGCGGGTGCAGGGAACGGTAAGCCGCGTTGTCGAGTTTGGAGCGTTCGTGGAACTGGAGCCGGGCATTGAAGGGCTGATCCATCTTTCCGAAATGTCTTGGGGCAAGCGGATAAAGAAAGCCGAAGAGGTGATCAAACCGGGCGAAACGGTAGAGGCCGTGATTCTTGGAGTGAGCCTGGGCGAGCGGCGCATCTCGTTGGGTCTGAAGCAGGCATTAGGCGATCCCTGGGCCCAAGCCGCACAAAAGTTCCCCCCGGGCACAGTGATCGAGGGGCCGGTCACCAGCATCATGAAGTTCGGTGCGTTCGTGCAGCTTACCGAAGGCGTTGAGGGCATGGTTCACGTCAGCGAAATCAGTGCTGAGAAGCGCATTGAACATCCACAGGCAGTGCTAAAAGTTGGCCAGGTAGTAAGGGCCCAGGTACTTGAACTCGACATCGAAAAACGTCAACTGCGCCTCAGCATGAAGCAGTTGGTGCCCACGGGGCTCGATGAATACATAGTCGAACACAAGGTCGGCGATATTGTGACCGGCCGGCTGATCGAGGAGTCGGGCGAGCGCGCGCGTGTCGAGTTGGGTGAGGGCATTCAGGCAACCTGCCGTGTTAAAGAAACAGCCACTGCACCGGACGAGCAAAAGAGGGAGACTGAGAAGCTCGATATGTCATCGCTTGGCGCCATGCTCAACGCGCGTTGGAAGGGCGGCCCAGTAAACAGCGCGGCCAAGCCCGAAGCGCCACGCGCCGGACAGATTCGCAGCTTCCGGATTGTAAAACTGGACGCGGCGGCGAAGAAGATCGAATTGGAGCTGGCATAGTTTTCGGGCCCTGATTTAGCTGGTGCTGATTAGCCTGCGTTGCCGGGATCACCGTAGCTCCGATACACTATGGATTCTGTGAGGAAACCATGCTGGTAGCAATGCAGTCGCGTACGGCGGCTGATGTAAGCGGTGCCATCTGCGAAAGAATCGAAGCCTTGAACACCCTGGCGAATGCAGCATGATCGTTAAGTTCAGGCCGAAATTCAGATTGGGCCGGCAGTTTGCCGGCCTTGCCCTTGCTTCCATGGCGCTGCTATCCGGATGCAGCAAGCGCAACGCCGAACCGGCTAGCACGTTCGCGTACATTGCCAACTCAGGCTCTAACACGGTGAGCGTGCTGGAACTGAGCACACTCAAGATTGTGCGAACGTTGGCCACAGGAAACAATCCGTCAGGTATCACTCCCAGTCCCACCAAAGACGAGGTCTACGTCGTCAACACGGACTCTGGCACAGTAAGCGTAGTCGAGACTGTGACCAACAAGATTGCCGGAAACATGATCGTGGGTAGAACGCCCTATCTGATTTCCGTGACCGCCGATGGCAAAACCGGATGGGTCGCCAATGCAGGATCGAACACCGTAACGGCGCTCGATCTGGAAGCGCACAGCACGATCGGACAAGTGGCCGTGGGGCGGCAGCCGGGTCTTGCGCGTGTTTCCAGCGACGGCAAATTCGTCGCGGTGGCAAATCATGGCGATGACTCCCTGACGCTGATTAACGGAGTCACACTACGGGTTCTCAACACGCTGCATGTTTGCAAGGCTCCGGATTCGCTGATCATCCTGCCCGATTCTTCCAAGATTATTGTTGGCTGCTCCGGCTCGCAGCAGGTGGCGTCGGTAAACGCGAAGAATGGATTGGTCGAAGCACTGCTCAAGGTTGGCGGAACCCCGGTGGATTTGGAAATAAAGCCCGACGGCGGTGAGGTCTTTGTCTCTAACTACGAGGCACAGACCATCTCAGTGGTGAACCCCCACGCGGACGAGGTTAGCGATAGTTTTCTGGCCGGCGATCATCCGGTCCGATCTCTGGTGAGCGGCGACAACAGCACCCTGTACGTGAGCAATTTTGCCTCGAACAGTGTAGCCGTGTTCGACGCTATCACGCGCAAACTGATCACTACGGTTCAGGTAGGTTCCAAGCCCGACGCGTTGGCTCTGACTCCCGGCGAAACCATGCTGCTGGTAGCCGATTCAGGCTCCGGAGATGTGGCCGTGCTGCTGCTGGATAAGCGGCTCGACAAGAAAGTCCAAGCGCCGCCGCCGCGGCTCTTCCTGATGATTCCGACCGGGGCTCGGCCATCACAAATTGCGGTGAAGACAACGTCGAAAGCTAAGTAGCAATGACCATCTGCGCGAGTTGCGGTCGGGAATTTGAGGCTCTCTCCGATGAGCAGTCGCTGTGCCCGCACTGCTCGGCTGAAGCGCTCGGGGCAACACCACCCGACGTTATTCCCAACGCTGCGCCCAACGTTATTCTTAATACAGCGCCCAGCCGACTTCGCCAGCTTTTCGAGTCGCCCACCACCATTTTGATCGCGCTGAATACGCTCGTCTATCTGATCATGGCGTTCCAAAGCCACAGTTTTCTGAACTTCAATCTCAAACTTCTGCTTGACTGGGGCGCGAACTCTGGACCATTGACCAGCGGTGGGCAGTGGTGGCGGCTGCTTACATCCACTTTTGAGCACGGCGGCTTGTTGCACATCGCACTCAACATGTGGTGCCTGTACAACCTGGGATGGCTGGCAGAGTTGCTCTTCGGACGTTCACGTTTCACTTTGCTCTATCTGTTATGCGGCATCGGCGGCAGCCTGGCAAGCATTTGCTGGCGCGTGAATAGCGTCAGCGTCGGAGCATCTGGCGCTATCTTCGGCATTGCCGGAGCACTGATTCCAGCAATGCTGCTGCACAGCAATCAACAGCTCCGCGTGTTGCTAAAGGGTCAACTCACTAGCATCGCGCTTTTCGTTTTCTACAATCTTGCCTTCGGAGCAGCGATACGGGGCACTGACAACGCAGCACACGTCGGCGGACTTATTACCGGAATGCTCCTGGGTGCGGGCTTCCCTACCGGCCCCGAGCGCAATACAGCAACCGGACGCCGGAGAGCCCTTTTGGCAACCCTGGTAATTGCCGTAGCACTTGTTGGGGTGGGAGCCTATGCCCGGCACCGCAACCAGCCTTACATCGAAATCGAGATGGCTGCCGATGCGCACGCGCACGGCGACAACAGCGCTGCAATCATTCACGCGCAACGCGCCATCGCGCTAAATCCGAACGACCCACACTCTCAGTTCATGCTTGGAACGCTACTCCTCGGCGTGCAACGCAATGCAGACTCAGCAAAGGCGTTTGCGGCCACGATCCGGATGCGCCCAAACTTTGGCCCGGCCTACGTGAATCTTTGCATGGCGCAGCGTGAGATGAAACTACTTAAAGAGGCGCTTGGCAACTGCGAACGAGGCACACAGCTCTTGCCAAACCAACCGGAACCATGGTTTAACTTGGGACGCGTGCGCTATGAGCTTCACAATCTTTCCGGTGCGCGTGACGCACTGGCAAAATCGGTGTCACTGAACCCCGAAGGCTTCGACGAGAATCTGCAATACGCCCTGATGCTGATCGCCAATGGCGAAACTAAAGAAGCCCTTCCCTACTTGCATAAGGCTCACGATTTGCATCCGCAAGATGAAGACTTGACCAGATTGCTGACGCAGGCGCAGCCACGTTAATGGGCGCGTTGAATATCCGCTGCAACCGGAACGAAATTAGTTGCCGCAAATCAGGCTGCGCGGCGAACAGCGCTTAGCGAATATGAACTCCGCCAGCAACAGGCTGGCAAAACAGCTCGAAAGCATGTTGGAGCGAGGCGGCAACGCTGGCAGCATCACGCCCTTCAATTTCGGCACGCGGCATGAAGTAGGCGAGCTTGCCTTCGCGCAGGATCGCGATGCTAGGCGATGAAGGCGCTTGTCCGGCAAAATATTCTCGCGCGCGTGCAGTCGCGGCTATATCCTGTCCGGCGAACACGCTGATTGAGTGGGCAGGCTTGACCGCACCCTGCAGTGCGGTACGAACCGCCGGACGCATCTTTCCCGCAGCGCAGCCACAAATTGAATTCACGACCACCATTAGCGCTCCCTGGGTCGAACTGATTGCCATGTCTACTTCTTCCGGCGTGCGCGCTTCCTGGACGCCCAGTCGCGTCAACTCCTCGCGCATCGGCACCACCATCAACTCCGGATACATAGATTCCCCTTCGCAAAATTACGTCCCACCAGTTGGATGTGTTGCGCGCCCGAATGGGCGCATAGTCTTCGCCAGCGCGTATCATGTGAGCAGACCGATGGAAATACGAGAAGACATAAGACTGGCTCCATACACCACTCTAAAGGTGGGGGGAGTCGCGCGTTATTTTGCCGACGCCGCGACTGACCAGGATGTCATCGAGGCTCTCCGGTGGGCTCGGAAGCGGGCTCTGCCTCTGTTTGTGCTAGGCGGCGGCAGCAACCTCCTGGTAAGCGATACAGGCTTCGACGGCCTCGTGCTGCACATCACCATCGATGGCATTGAAGCGCAGGGACGCGGCGAGAAGCGCATCTTCTCCGCCGGTGCGGGCGTGGAGTGGGATACGCTAGTGGCCCTGGCGGTGCAGGAGAACTGCGCCGGAGTCGAGTGTCTGAGCGGAATCCCCGGCAGCGTGGGCGGCACTCCGGTGCAGAACGTGGGCGCGTACGGACAGGACGTCTCCGAGACGATTGTGCGTGTCTGCGCCGTTGACGCAGACACTAAGCAACAGGTGGAATTCGACGCAGCGACTTGCGGCTTCAGCTACCGGCAAAGCCGCTTCAACGGTAGCGATGCCGGACGCTACATTGTGACTCGCGTGGATTTCGCGCTGCATCCAGGAGGAACTCCGAAGATTGCTTACGCGGACCTCAAGCATCACTTCAGTACAGAATCGGTAAAAGACGGTAGCCATGAACTTTCTGCCGTGCGTGAGGCGGTTCTGAAGATTCGCCGGACTAAGGGAATGTTGCTTGACGAAAACGATGCTGACAGCCACAGCGCAGGCTCTTTCTTCAAGAACCCCGTGGTGAGCCTTGAAATGTACAGGCGGATTGCAGCGAACTCCACGGTATCCGTTCCGCATTATGCTGCGGGCGCTGAAGAGGTGAAGCTGTCGGCCGCGTGGCTGATCGAACAGTCGGGAATCAACAAAGGATTCACGTTGGGCAAGGCGGCTATCAGCAGCAAGCACACCCTGGCACTGGTTAACCTTGGCGGTGCCACAGCCTCCGATCTGCTCCGGCTAAAGGAATTTGTGCAGGGCCAAGTAATGCGGCGCTTCAATGTGGAGCTACTACCGGAACCGGTGACGCTGGGCTTTGGCCCACCGCTGAGGTCGGGCGCAGGCCATTAGCTGCGGAGAAATTGGATGGAGTGTGTTTTAATAACGAGCCACACATCTTGCCCGGCCTGTAGTGCCAGATTCTGCAACGCGCCGCGGGTGACGTGAACACAGAATTCAGTCATCTGCGCTTTGCCTTGCGCAATGCTATCTTTCGCATCCCTACGCGCAGCACCGCACTGCACACGCAGTTCAACCATCCCGGCTCGGTCTTCAATAACGCGAATTCGGCCCGGCAGCAAGTTTCGTGCGCTTATGCCGGATGGGCAGGAAATGGCGACCAGAATGTCGCCGGCACGCAGGGCAAGGCACGCTGCATCGCCCGCTGTCTTGTTTGCGAGCGGTGCCTCAAGCAGAAGATTCGATTCCGTTATGCGGCAAGTCATTGTCCCAAGCGAGGAATGAGTCTCTTCGACCACCGCGTCGAAGATATTTTCATATCCTGAGAGCTCGGCCCGCTCGCGGCTGAACGGCGCGCTAAAGATACGGTGTGGTTCACCGTCGGCAACCACCCGTCCCTTTTCCAGCACCAAAACGCGGCGCGAGAGCGAATAAGCCTCTGATTGATCGTGGGTAACGTACAGCATTGGAACCGCTCGCTCCCGTTGCCATTCGAAGAGGCTCTCCAGAAGCAGCGACTTCAGCCCCAGGTCGAGCGCGGAAAGCGGTTCATCGAGCAGCAGCAATTCAGGCTCGCAAACCAACGTGCGGGCAAGAGCCACACGCTGTTGCTCACCTCCGGAGATTTTGGCGGGCCGTCGGGAAGCTAGCGCCGCGATACGAAAGCGCTCCAAAATCGCGCCGACCCGCTCATCCCGCTCAGCCTGCGGCAAATCAAGCAGCCCATACTCGACATTCTGCCGCACCGAGAGGTGCGGAAACAGCGCAGGTTGCTGCGAAAGATATCCGACCCGGCGATGGCGCGGCGGAAGATTGATGCCGCTCTCGCTGCAGAACAATACACGATCACCAATAGTGATCTGGCCACGGATTGGCGTGCGGAAGCCCGCGATGCTGTCAAGCACCGAGGTCTTGCCGGCCCCGGAAGCCCCAAAGAGCACAACCACCTCACGCTGAGCCTCAAATGTGCACGCCAAGGGAAATTGTTGCAGCGGAATGTGAACTTCCACGCTCAGAGGCGCGCTGGAGGCGCTCATTGCAGCCTCCAGTTACGCTTGCGGTTGAGAGCATTGATCAGCACCAGTAAAGCGAATGAGATACCCAGCAGGGTGATGGATTGGCGCGCCGCAGTCGGGTAGTCGAGCATCTGCACGTTGTCGTAAATAGCGATGGAAGCGGTTTGCGTGCGACCGGCGATATTGCCGCCCAGCATCAGTACAACGCCAAACTCGCCGAGAGTGTGGGCAAAACTGAGAGCAAAGCCGGTCACAATTCCCGGGAACGCGAGGGGAAAAGTGATGCGCCAGAAAGTGCGCCACGCGGATGCTCCAAGACTGGCTGAGGCAGCCAGCAGGCGGCGATCCACCGAAGCCAATGCCGAAGTGAAAGGTTGCACCGCAAAGGGCAAGCTGTAAATGATCGATCCGAACACAAGCCCTTCAAAACTGAATGCCAGCGTGTGTCCAGTGAAGCGCTGCCAGAATGCTCCGAGCCAACCCCGCGAACCAAATTCCAGCAGCAGGTAAAATCCCAGAACTGTCGGTGGTAGCACGATTGGCAAGGCAACCACGGACTCAACCAGAAATCGCAGACGAAAGCGCGTGAACGCCAGCCAGCAGGCCACTGGCAGCCCAATCACGAGCAATAAAGAAGACGTTACCAGCGCAAGCTGCAAGCTGAGCAGGATCGGTGAGGTCATCGTGCGCTCCGGGCTAGAGCAGCGAACCGGGGGGGCAATTGTCGCGTTGCGGGCATCATCTCATTCATGTCTCTGCTTCTATTCTGGACCGGGAACTCTCTATTAGACAATAAATGAGAAAGGTTCGCGCACGAAGCCCGCAGCATTGTACCGGTGAAACTGAGCAGGTTATGGCCGAGGATTAATGCAGAGGATAAATCAGACGCACCGCAATCCTGGCGAAAGGGCGACCTCATTCGCGATCAGGAACGCGCTTCACCGTGGCTTACTTTTGAGTGAGACCGCGAGTACGCTTGAACTTCAACACGCTGCCTGGCATGCCGCGTGTTTCACACAGAACTGCAACCGTGGCGAGCACGCCCATCACGAGGAAGAGGGCGAAGAAAATCACGGCAATAACAAGGATCGGCATGGAACACCTCGGCGTTATTGTCTGCCGACAACAACCATCCTTCGGTGACGTCAGTCACCGTCGCAAGTGAGCATGCTGCTCACACCAGCTTTGCGAGCTCGCCGTCGATCTCCTGCAACTCGGCATTCAGCAGCAGAGTATAGCGCTCGTTACAAGTACGGGATAGTTGCTCGCGGATGCGGGCGCGCGTCAACTGCAGAGATTGAACCTTTCGGGCTACTTCCGCCTTCAGGCGGCCCAAACGCTCTCTTTCATCTACAACTTCCTGCGAACGGATCTGCTCTTGTTGGTCAATTTGCTGCGCTTCTACAGATTTACTCTCCCAGCCATTAGCCATTTATTGATTATAAGCGGGTGGAGCACCTTGCACAAAAGAAAGAGGGCCGAAAACCCGGCCCTCGCGCGAAAACGCTGGAAATTAGAACCTGTATACCAGTCCTGCAGTGTACCGGAAATGACTTTCGCCGCCATTGTGGCTGGTATGGATCAAATCGATTTGTGCCGGACGAAGCGACCAGTGGTCCGTCATCTGAACATCGACACCTGCTCCGAAATCCGCCGCGAATGACGTGCTGGTTGTGTCGCCCAGGTAACTAACGCTGAAGCGCTCGTGGTCCTCTCCAAACAGCGCGTGGACAAAAGGTGTGAAAGAAGAGCTGGTCTGGTGCGCGTAGGTGGGCCCGAACAAGTACAAATAACGGGTCGCGCTTATGCCGGACTGGGATAAATTGCTGCCAGTGGCGCGAGTGACATCTGCCGTAACTCCAAGACGATGACGAACGTACACGGTTGCCTGCAGCGTTTCTCCCGTCAGGTTCTCCGTGTTCAGAGGATCGTAATTCTGCAGGTTTGAATGCATATAGGAAAATCCGGCAAAAAGTTCTCCTTTGGGAGCTTCTGGCACATCCCGCGACTCCTGTTGTGCAAAGAGAACAGCACTAAAAGCAAAGAATGCAGCGAACAGAACAGTAAGTTTACGCATGTCGAACTATTTCTCCCTGATGTGAGACACACCCCGGAAGCCATCTAGCTTCGGACTGCGTCAAACCGACGGCAGATACGTGCCACTAGCTTACTTGAATTAACACATATTCAAACTCTGAGTTGCTGTCCAAAACGCGACCGACAACCCTAATGCCATATTTGAGCAAACCAAAGGCCCCAGGAAAGCCAGGCCGGTTTCTGAATGAGCTCAGCTAGAAGCGAAACACAAAGCCGCCGGCGTACCGGAATGATGTTTGGTTGCTGCCCCAGTTTCGGGTATATAAGTAATCTACCTGCGCGAGTCGGATGGCGACGTGCGGCGATAGATTTCCATCGATGGCACCGCCAGCGGCAGCGGCGAAGTTCGTGCCCTTCACATCAAAGTTATTAGGGCCGCTGCTGTTAGGCACAGTGAAATCGTCGCGATCGACTCCGGCAAGCACGTGAACAGAAGGAGCGAAAAGCGGGTAATGGTGCAGGCGATAAGTGGGACCGGCCATGTAAGTCGTGCGGGTGTATTTGGTTCCCGTACTGTCTAAGTCATGATGCGAGCCCCTGGAATAATCCAGCATGTAGCCAAGGTTGCCGCGCACGTAGTGGCTGAAGTTGAACGCAAATCCGTTCAGGTTGGTGCTGTCCACATTCAACCCGCCGAGTCTTGCAAGGTCGCTGCCGGAGGTGCCGGCATACTGGTATCCGTACCCGACAAACACTTCTGCTTTCGACGCTGCCACGTGAGCCGGCTCCATCTGAGCCATCGCAATCGCGCCGAAAACTAGTAGGGACAAAACAAGAACAGTGAACTTTCGCATCGCTATCAATCCTCCGGGAGGTGAGAACCATCACCGGCAAGCCCGAAGCCACTAAATTTGGCCGGAACTTGAAACCTGAGATGAATTGCTCGTCTGCACTCAACTTAACACGGCAAAGCAGCCGATGGCAGATGCAATCGCTTCGCGCCAACCCTGTAGAGTTTTCCTCAACTCAGAATAATACATTTCCGGCGCTTCGCGCGGTTGACGTACGTAATTGACGAATCGATGTCTAGCCTCGGCATAAAGAAAATGGCCTTCCTGGAGGGAAAGCCATTCAAAGCTCGCGTAGATTGTCTCTTGATTAGTGCTGCAGTGCTGCTCTCCGCTCCGGAGCGGCTTTGCCGGCGAAGTAGTTGTGCTCATCCAGACCACGGTAAAAGCGCCCTGCTAGTTCGGCCGCTTTAGGGCCGTACACCCCGCGATCGCCATGGAGGAATATCACGGTGACAATGCGACCATTCTGCGAATTGGCGAAGGAGCCGAACCAGCCGAAACGGGTTCCCCCGTTGGAGCAAGTTCCTGTCTTGCCAAGCACCTGCTCGGAGGTAAAGCTGGTACGCAGGCTCCGCGCTGTGCCGTACTGAGTCGCACCCAGCATACCCACGCTGATTTCAGGAATCAGCGGAGCAATGTCCAGATAGCGCTTTACCTTCGGTTGAAAGTTGGTAACCTCGAGCGGCGAGTTCGGGTGCTGCAAATAGTACAGTGTCCCCCCATTGGCAATCGCAGCCATCAGCGAGCCTAGCTGCAACGGAGTCATACTGACGCTTTCGCCAAAAGAGCACATCTTGCCGACGCCGCCGAGACTAGCCGGCAACTCTTCGCTCGGAAATCACCGAGATGCGCTTTGAGCTTGTAAAGGCAGATTCAGCTCACCTACCATCCAGACATTCGCCGCTCGGTACAGCGGATTCATAGAAACCGAGATATTGGAGCGGCGGCAGAAGTATAGGGAAAAGGAATGTTAACTGCAGTGCAAAACCGCTGTGCTAAAGCCATCTTGATGGCGATATTGACGCTAGTTTTTGCCGCCAGCTCTGTTGCGGCCACGTTATCCACTCGGCACGAAGCGCGGAGTAACCGCAAGGTCAAGGAAAACGTCAACACAGAGAGGCGCATTGCGGCCTCCCGCCACGGCCGCGCAACCACCTCAAGTGCCAGGACAGCAGGAGGAAAGCGAGCAGCGGTTGTCGCCGGACGGCGAGTCAGCACAAAGGCGCGACGAAGTTACGAACGCTTCACTGCCAGTTCGTTCACCAGTGATCCGGGTTCGGGCGACATCACCGCGGGTGAAGATC
>Ga0364919_10444_pt1 | contig 12383 bp, 11 predicted proteins | sample SorcelJu500001C7_2_FD_206953 | JGI IMG/M metagenome (GOLD analysis project Ga0364919, IMG submission 206953) | Enriched cells from Trout Bog Lake Hypolimnion, Wisconsin, USA - BchlTB.June20.5000.01.C7 | ecosystem: Environmental > Aquatic > Freshwater > Lake > Hypolimnion/Profundal zone | place... | reverse complement strand
GCCGATACAGGCGATTTCGTTAGCGCTCAGATCAAAATCCCGCGTAAGGAGTCTTTCGGCTTCCTCGGCGCCGTATTCGGCATGGTTGTCCCTGTTGCGGCAGATATCATGGAGCAGGCCGGAAAAGATTCCGAGAATCATGAGCCGCTCGACTTCGAGCGGCTTCTCCCGCACGGCCTGCATCTCGATATGCAGGAGAGCGGCGCAGTCGATACTCACGCGCGAACTATGGAAAATGCCGTGACCGAGTTCTTCGTGGTATTCCGGTTCGACTATTCCGCGCAGGCGGAGTATCCCCGGATTATTGAAAAACAGCTTTTTTGCCAGGGCCAAGGGCGCCTTGAACCGGGTGTAGAACTCGGGGCTCGGGTGCTTCGAGGCGATCCTCTCGGCTTCCTGCTGTAGTCTCCGGGCAAATTCGTTCATCCGGGGCAGTCCTTGGAGGAATAGCGAATTGTATCGAAAGCAACCCGGTATCAAAACCTCCGGCGCTCAAGTCCCGGGTCGACGTTCATGTTACAGCAGGCTGAATTTTTCCGCAATAAGCCGCCTGAAACGAGGAGTATAGAGAAGTTCAAAGGTCGCCTCTTTCCCGGGAAAGAGGATGCAGGCCTGATTACGGACAGCCTGAACAACCCGTTGCGCTTCTTCGATGGAGATGGAGGATTGCGCAATGAGGGAGAGCGAAAAATCGACAAGCCTGCGAAGAAGCCTGATTTTCCTGCTCTCCTCTTTTATTTCGGCCTCGGTATATTGCCGCGCGCCTTCACTGTTTTCATTCATGAGTACCTCTTTTCACTTTTCGGCGGGCCGGCTCTCCCGCCGGAAGACATTGATTTACCTCATATTATAATACATGAATCCTTTTTATGATTCAATTTGCTTTTGCGATTGCAAAAAAATGCATTATTTTTAGGGGTCAACTTTCAATCTTTCGGGGAGGGAGAAGAAAATGAAGCATATCAGAGGTACCCGCACGGAAAAGAACCTTCTGGCCGCCTTTGCCGGCGAATCCCAGGCAAGAAACCGATACACTTTCTTTGCAGGCCGGGCCAGAAAAGACGGATTGATGCAGGTTGCGGCTATTTTCGAAGAAACCGCCAACCAGGAAAAAGAGCATGCCAAAAGGTTCTTTCAGTTCCTCGACGGCGGGGACCTGGAAGTTTCTGCAAGCTTTCCGGCCGGCAAGATCGGGAGTACTCTGGACAATCTGCTGACCGCGGCGGCAGGGGAGCGCCACGAGCACACCTCGCTCTATCCCGAATTTGCCCGGATAGCGCAGGAAGAAGGATTTTCGGATATCGCGCTGGTCATCAATGCGATCTCCGTAGCGGAAAAGCAGCATGAAAAGCGTTACAGGGACTTGGCGGCCAATGTCGAACAGGGCAAAGTTTTCAAGAAAGACGGTACGGTCGTCTGGAGGTGTCTTAATTGCGGCTACCTGCATCAGGGCGCTGAAGCTCCCGAAGCCTGCCCCGCGTGTGCTCATCCTCGGGATTATTACGAACTTCTCGGCGAGAACTGGTAGAAGCGCCGGAGTTGCCGGAGAGTCACTCTTACCGATCCGGATCATTCAGGAGATCTGAGAATGCAACCTGTGGAAATTAAGAAGAACATATACTGGGTGGGCGCCCTGGACTGGAATATCCGGGATTTTCACGGCTATTCCACCCCAAGGGGAACGACCTACAACGCCTACCTTGTAATAGACGAGAAAGTCACGCTTTTCGATACGGTCAAAAAGCCATTCAAAAACGAGCTGATTGAAAGCATCCGCAAGATAATCGACCCGAAACGGATCGACTACCTCGTAGTCAATCATGTGGAGATGGACCACTCGGGGTCTATCCCGGAGATGGTCGAATTGATCGGACCCGAGAAGGTGTTTTGTTCGCAGATGGGCAAAAAAGCGCTGCTCGACCATTTCAACCGGGCAGACTGGCCCTTCGAGGTGGTCGAAACGGGCCGGAACCTCAGTCTGGGCAAGCGTAGCGTCAGCTTTGTGGAAACGCGCATGCTCCATTGGCCGGACAGCATGATTTCCTATATTCCCGAGGAAAAACTGCTCATCTCCAGTGATGCTTTCGGCCAGCACTGGGCTACGAGCCAGCGGTTCGACGACGAGGTCGATGCGGCGGAACTTTTCTCGCAGGCCGCAAAATACTATGCGAACATCCTGCTGCTTTTCTCGCCGCTCGTGCAGAAGCTCATCGCCAAAGTGCAGGAGATGGGCATCGAAATCGATATGATAGCGCCCGATCACGGTCTTATCTGGCGGTCCGTGCCTATGAAAATCGTCGAGGCCTATGTTAAATGGAGCCGGCAGGAGAGCACGAAAAAGGCCGTCATCATATACGACACGATGTGGCAGGCGACGGAGGCGATGGCCGGGGCAGTAGGCGAGGGGCTGAAGCTCGAAGGGGTCGATTTCGAGATGTTGAATGTCAAGCTCAACCACCGGAGCGACATTATGACGAAGATCCTGGACTCCAGGGCGATAATCCTGGGCTCCCCGACCATAAACAACGGCATGATGCCGGGGATGGCGGACATTCTCTGCTATATGAAAGGACTGCGTCCGACCGGCAAGGTCGGCGCGGCTTTCGGGTCTTACGGATGGAGCGGCGAGGCGGTCAAATTCCTGACCGAAGCCTTGCGGGACATGAATATCGAAGTCGCGGGGGAAGGAATCCGCGTAAAGTTCACACCCACAAAAGAGGACCTCGATAAGTGCGTCGAACTAGGTCGGCAAATTGGCCGTTCGGTAATTGCGATGGGTTCTGAAGCCGTCTCGGCTGTCAATGTTTGAGCGAACATGAAGGATAAAAGGCCGAAGAAAGTTCTTTTTGTCTGCTACGGGAACGCGTGCCGGAGCATCCTGGCCGAGGCGCTCGCCCTGCATTTCTGGGGAGACGATCTGGAAGCGTTCTCGGCCGGCCTGGTTCCCCTTGGGCATGTCCCGCAGCACACGGTGGAGGCCTTGGAGGAGGCCGGTATTTCTTTCCCCGGCCTGCATTCCAAGGGGCTGTCGGACGTTCCTATCGAAGAAATCGATTATCTCGTGAACCTTACGGGCCTGAAAATCGACGACAGGATTCCGGCTTCTTTTGCGGGAAAAGTCATTTCCTATTACGTCCGGGACCCTTACGGGGAGGGTATTGAAGCCTACAGAAGGGTGCGGGACGAACTGGAATGGCTGGTCAGGGAAAAACTTCCGCGTGTGATCGCCGGGGAGTGAGGGGAGTTCTTCGTAACGGAGAGGCTGTCAAAGGCCCCCTTTTCTTGAAGCCTGTAGGTTGAGCGTAGCGAAACCCAACAAGGATTGCCGAATCTTAATTGCAGGATGTTGGGTTTCGCTGCGCTCAACCCAACCGCTCAAGCCGCCCTGCACACTACAGGGCTGCAGGCTTGTGATTTTAGAAACGTAGGACCCGCAAGGGTTTTTCTTCCCGGGATTTTAAGGCGTTCGACCGAGCTTTTATGCTTGACAAAACTGGAATGCTTACAGTACGTTTATCGGCGCACGTGGGAAGCCTTCGTATTTTATCATCTTTTTCACAACCGGCAACGTTTTGGAAGGTTTTGGCAAAAAATGTCAACGTAGTTCAATCCTTAAAGAATCCGCCTCGGTACCTGCTCCTCTATCTCAGCTAATCACCTGACCTATTCGGAATTATTTCCACTCTACCAGGAGCAAGACGGAAAACCTGCGTCTGAGAGCCATTCTTTTTCCAAAAAAGAGCTTATATTTGTCTGGAAATCTTTGTGAAGGTTGTTGCAATTAATTTCATCCTAGAAGGAGGTTAGGGCAGGGAGTAGATGTTACAATCAATGGGGCTTTTTGACGGCCCTGAGGACGTAAAAACCAAATCAATCTAACTTTAGGAGGTTTAAATGAACGCTAGCGTGATCACCATTTTCGCCCTCGCATGTGGTGGTCTCGGCGTTGTCTACGCGCTTATCACAGCAGCATGGGTAAGCAAGCAGAGCGCCGGTTCCGAAAAGATGCAGGAGATCTCGGAGGCAATCCGGGAAGGCGCAACGGCATTTCTCGCCAGAGAATATAAGACTGTTGCTGTTGTAGGTATAATTATGACCGTCCTGCTCACTTACCTGGGCACGTGGACGGCCATAGGCTTTGTTATTGGCGCTTGCGGTTCCGCTCTTGCTGGCTATATCGGTATGCTGGTGACCGTAAAAGCCAATGTACGCACGACCGAAGCGGCAAAGCGCGGCCTTCAGGCTGCCTTGTCGGTGGCCTTCAAAGGCGGTTCGGTCACCGGTATCATGGTAGTCGGCCTTGGCCTGCTCGGCATCACATCCTACTTCGTGGTCGCCAAGACGTATGCCCCCGCCGAAGAAGTTTTCCACGCCCTGATCGGTCTGGGTTTTGGTTGCTCCCTGATGAGCGTTTTTGCTCGTATCGCGGGCGGCATCTACACCAAGGCCGCTGACGTCGGCGCCGACCTCGTTGGTAAAGTCGAAGCGGGAATCCCCGAAGACGACCCGAGAAACGCCGCCGTTATCGCCGACAACGTTGGAGACAACGTGGGCGACTGCGCGGGCATGGCAGCGGACCTCTATGAAACCTATACCGTTACTCTGGTCGCGGCGATGCTGCTGGCCAAAACGGTTTTCGGAGCGGACAGCCTCTGGGTGGAATTCCCCCTTCTCATCGGAGGCATCTCCATAGTCGCTTCGATCGTCGGCTGCTACTGTGTGCGTCTGGGCAAGAGCCAGTACATCATGGGCGCGCTCTATAAGGGCCTCGCCGTGGCCGGTATTATAGCCGCGATTGCTTTCTATTTCGCCTCTGAGTGGTTTTTGAAGCTCCCCGGTGTGCAGCCTGCATTTACGGCAATGGGTGTGTTCACGACCGCGGTGATCGGCCTCGTCCTGACGGGCTTGATAGTTATGATCACCGAGTATTTTACTTCCAAGAGTTTCAACCCCGTTAAGCACATCGCCGCGGCCAGTCAGACTGGCCACGGTACAAACGTAATCGCCGGTCTGGCCGTCAGCATGAAGTCCACGGGCGCCCCCGCCCTGGTAATTTGCGGCGCCATTCTCTGGGCTTATCAGCTTGGCGGCGGCTTTGCCGGTAACCCCGGCGGCGGTCTTTTCGCCATTGCTCTTTCCGCGGTTGCGATGCTTTCCATGACTGGTATCGTCGTGGCCATCGATTCTTACGGACCGATCACCGATAACGCCGGCGGCATCGCCGAGATGGCCGGACTTCCGGACAGCGTTCGCGATATTACCGATCCTCTCGACGCAGTCGGAAACACGACCAAGGCGGTTACCAAGGGTTATGCGATCGGTTCTGCCGGTCTTGCGGCCCTGGTGCTCTTCGCCGAGTATTCACGGTCCTTCCCTGGCGGCACGGTCGTATTCGACCTTTCCAACCCGAAAGTCATTGTCGGTCTTTTTATCGGCGGCTTGCTGCCCTACTTCTTCGGCTCGCTTCTCATGGAAGCCGTGGGCGTTGCGGCAGGCGGTGTGGTTGAGGAAGTTCGCCGCCAGTTCCGCGAAATTCCGGGCATCATGGAAGGTACCGCAAAGCCGGAATACGGCAAATGCGTTGATATAGTAACCAAGAGCGCCATCAAGCAAATGATGATTCCCGCACTCATTCCGGTAGCCGCGCCAATCATCGTCGGTTTCCTGATCGGTAAGGAAGCCCTCGGAGGCGTTCTTATCGGCAGCATCATCACGGGTCTTTTCCAGGCCATTGCGATGACGAGCGGCGGCGGCGCCTGGGACAACGCCAAGAAGTTCATCGAAGACGGGATGTACGGCGGCAAGGGTTCCGACGCGCATAAGGCGGCTGTTACCGGCGACACCGTGGGTGATCCGTACAAAGACACCGCCGGCCCGGCAATCAACCCGATGATCAAGGTTATAAACATTGTCGCGCTGTTGATCGTGCCTCTTTTGAAGTAAGAAGGCTTAATCGGCAGGCTGAACGACAGTTGTGAACAAAGAAAACCGGCGGTTTCGAAAGAGACCGCCGGTTTTATAATCAGAGTAGGCCGGAAATCGACACGAGGTGCGGGAAAAATCGCTGTTTCATGTCTCCGGACCGTGGGACCTCGATGAGTTTAGTTCAATTCCTGTTGGACAACATGATAGAATGAAAATCCGGCGACAGGGTTGCCGTAAGGTCAATCTGGTTCGAGTGTGGAGAATTGAAACAGCGGAAACGGGAGCCGGAGGCGAACCGGCAGGATATTGGATCCCGCAAGAGGTGAAAGACCCAAATGGTTGAGGATGACGACGATAGAATAGATGAAGCAGGGGAAGAGGAAAGCTTTGCGGAGCTGTTTCAGGAGAGTTTTACCAGGCCTGTCCAATACAGTCCGGGACAGAAGATAAAGGCCAGGATTGTTCAGATCACGGCTGAATGGGTCTTTATCGATCTGGGCGGCAAGAGCGAAGGCTACCTCGACAGGAAAGAATTGCTGGATGAGGAAGGCAATCTTCCGGTGAGGGTGGGCGATGAAATTCAGGCGTTCTTTCTTTCTTTGCAAAATAACGAGCTGCGTTTTACCACTCGGATTGCGGGAGGTGAAGCCGGGCGGCAATTCCTGGAAGAGGCATGGAGAAACGGCATTCCCGTTGAAGGGCTGGTCGAAAAGGAGATAAAAGGCGGCTTTGAAGTAAAGATAGCCGGCGGGTTGCGCGGTTTTTGTCCCTATTCCCTGATGGGTTTGCAAAGGGCCGGAAATGCTAGCGATTCCGTCGGCCAGCATTTTTCTTTCCGGATCACTCAATACGGTGAGAAGGGAAAGAACATCATTCTTTCCAATAGAGCGGTTCTGGAGGAGGAACGGGAGCAGCAAAGAGAAGCTATGAAAGGAACGCTGCAGGAGGGAATGCGAGTCACCGGAACGATCAGCTCCATACTGAATTTTGGCGCCTTCGTGAAGGTCGGCAGCGTAGAGGGGCTCATACCCATTTCTGAAATCAGTTGGGACCGGGTCGAGGATATCAACGAGAGGCTCGAAGTCGGCCGGGAGGTCGAACTGGTTGTTATGAAGCTGGACTGGGAAAAGAACCGCCTCTCTTTCAGCATGAAGCGGGCAATGCCCGATCCGTGGAACAACATAGAAAAAGATTTTCCTCAAGGTTCGGGCCACACCGGCACCGTGGTCCGGTTAATGAACTTCGGAGCCTTTGTCATGCTGGCGCCCGGGGTGGACGGCCTTCTCCACATTTCGAGGCTGTCATCCGGAAAACGGATCAATCATCCGCGCGAGGTGCTCTCGGAGGGCCAGGTCGTGGAAGTGAAGATCGACTCCATAGACCGGGACAATAAACGTCTTTCCTTGTCTTTGGCCGGATCCGAGGCAGGCGATCAGGAGAGTTCCGAGGATGATTATACGCAATACCTGAAGGAAAAACCAAAATCCATGGGCACGCTTGCAGATCTCCTCAAAGCGAAGATCGGCGACGGCAAAAAGAAATAAGACGGAACAGAAAACAGAACAGTGTCAGGTTTTGATATCGGACAATTTTGAGAAATAAGACGTTGTCAGGTCTTCGCATTGGACAATTTTGCAGCGCCACGATTGTTTTATCTGCCTCGGTATTGTCCAATGCCAAGACCTGACAATGGGTGGAAATTGGGTATATCGAGTACCTTATTTGAACGCATCCCTAATTAATATTGCTTATTTAACAAAACAGTTTATCATTCCGAAGTATCCGGCGGTGGGGTATTTGATGCCGGCAGGGCCGGGGTTGCAGGGGCAGGGCCGGATGAGGGCGGATAGGGATTTAAGCCCAACGGGAAAAAGAAAAGAAGTTCCGTTGGAACAGAGGGCCTGAGCGCGGAGGTCCAACGATAAATGGTATGGAAATCCGCCTTTTTTGTCTGTACAAGTTTCCGGCTATGATTATTATTCCTATGACCCGGCATGGAATGAACCGGTGGAGTCTTGAGTGGGCGATTTCGCAGCGCAGTGACGGTTAGTCTGCCTCGGCCTGTCCAAGGTCAAGACCTCACACTGTTGGGGAGTTGAGAGGAATTGGCGTTTTTCCTTTTTCTACCCTGTGGAGTTGGCCCGGTTGCTGCACGAGAGCTTTTGCTCTTGACTGGTTTGGGAAACGGGGTCAAAAAAGAGCTTGATCTCGAATCTGAGAATCTTTATTGTGTTGCAACTCCAAATTTCGTTTTTGGGTAACACTCGGTATGACAGGGAAAAAACTATGAATCCAAAAAGAATCGCGGCGATTTGCGGTTGCCTCGTTCTCCCCCTTTTTTTGCTGTCTTTTTGTTTTGCGGACGAAGAATTTACCGCAACCGTTCAAAAATATGAGTACCGTATCCCGGACTTGACGGTAGTTGGGACTCCAAAATGGTACAGTATCGCGCCAAAGGACACGCTCCTCGATCTTGCGAGACAAAACGGTCTGGGGTACAACTCGCTTGACCTGCTCTTTCCTAAAATGGATGCATGGATTCCGCCCAGGGGCAAGAAGATTTTTATCCCGACGTTCTGGGTGCTTCCACCAAGCCAGCATTATCAACTGGTGATAAATATTCCTGAGCTCAGGCTCTATTTCTTTGACCGGAGTAGTTCCACAGTCCAGACCTACCCTATCGGGATCGGTGACGAAGGGTGGGAAAGCCCGATGGGCACCTACTTTATAAACGAAAAACGCCCCAACCCGTCCTGGTACATTCCCGTTTCACTTCAGGAAAAATACGGGATGGCTGTAATGCCGCCGGGGCCGGAAAATCCGCTGGGTGAATTTACCATGAAATTTTCGGCGGGGCCGTATGGTATTCACGGCACGGCCATGCCCTGGGGAGTGGGACGCCTGGTCAGCCACGGGTGTATCCGTTGCTATCCCGAACACATACGAATTTTGTATCCACAGGTTCCAATAGGCACTAAGCTTGAGATCATTTACGAACCTGTCAAGTTCGGTCTCAAAGGCGGACGGGTTTTCATTGAAGCTCACCCGGACGTGTATAGGAGAATGCCGGATTATTCAAAATATGCCTTTGACAAGTTGGCTCAGCTACCGTTTGCAAAGCAGGTAGATCAGAAGAAATTTCAGGTGGCGATTACACTGCAGAATGGTGTTCCAACGGACATCACCAGGACCGATTCCGAAGACAGCTCACTGATGGTCTCGGAATTGACGCAGGAGTAGGCCCTTCCGGGCTGAGTGGTTGCAGCGTAAGGCTCGGTCGAAAAATTTCTTGATTTTATGCTGTAGCTGGACTAGCATTTACTCGTTTTTTTTAAACAAGGCTGGCTAGCTGGTCAAAAACACTGAAAAAGTTTGAAATTGACCTATTCCAGACATGAGAGGAGGTGGCGGCAGGGACGTGAAATTGGAGGAATTGGAAAGTGAAAACTGAAGGTAAATTTTAATTTAGGTGTACTTAAGGAGGAAAGAGCATGAAGAGAATAGTGGCAGTTTTGTTTGTTGTAGCATTGGCTTTCACCATGATTTCCGGCTGCGCCTGTTCACAGGATGCCAAGAAGTGTACGGAACTTTGCCAGGCAGCTATGGACAAGGCTCAAGCAATTGAACAGTCGTGCACAGCCAGCGCCAGAGCAGCCGAGGCTGCCGCAATGAGAGCTGAGAACGCCGCTCGCAGAGCAGAAGCCGCTGCTGACAAGTGCGAATCCATTTTCAAGAAACACATGAAGAAGTAACTACCGCAATATTTTGCATAGAATGAAGGGCCGGCGGCAAGTTCACCGGCCGTTTTTTTCAGCGAGGGGGGGCAGCATGCGCGGCCCCCCTTCGCTTTTTTGTGGTTTCAGATTTGTTTGCGAAGCAGTATCTCGTGCAGGCCCGGTTTGATCAGATCCTGGAGTACGGTAGCCTCTTGGAAACCCGAACGACGGTAGAACTCCCGGGCATCCAGGTTGAAAGAGGATACGGTGGCCCAGAGATTGTGCGAGGGTGGGAAAGAGCGGGCGACCCAGTCGATGAGCTGCCGGCCGTATCCTCTTCCACGGCAGTCGCCAAAAAGGGCTATCAGCTCTATGAAGGGCCCGAAGAGCCAGGGATCCCTCACGCTCAAGACCCCGGAAAGACCACCCGCGATGGTTATCGAATAACGTTTCAGTGCCGGATCTGCGCGCAGAAGGTAAAAGGCAAGGGTCTCGCGTTTATAGTCCAGTGTCCGCCAGGGGTCCATCGACGCCAACAGCCGGCTCGTTTCGGCCACGTCCTCCGGCTGAAGGGATTCCAGCGTCATGCCTCCCAGGACATGCCTTTCCGTCCTTGTCATTTCGTTCCTTCCCGAATAGAATGACGGCGCTTCAAACGCAAAATTTCCGCGGGAAGATTATATCAGAATCCGGGATATTCCGGTAGCCCGGCTTGCAGAGGGAAGGCGCGGGCGGAAACGGAATTGACGGGAGAATAGAATTTGCCGGGACTGCCTCTAATCATCGGTGTACTGCTGCTCTCGCTTATTTCCCCGTTTTCGCATGCGCGAGGAGATGGCGGGCCGCCGGCGCCGGGTGGTATGCTCGGTTCGAGTCCTTCCATTGCTTCGCATGCGCGCGGTGATTTCACGGTGGCCATCGACGTCGGCCATTCACCGGACTCGGGAGGAGCGCTCAGCGCAAGAAACAGGCTTGAATACTCGTACAACCTGAAAATGGCCTGGACACTGCTGCGCGAGCTGAAGAAAGAGTCCCGGATACGGCCTCTTATCATAAATCCGCAGAAAGATGAGATCTCTCTGAAACAGAGAGTCGTCCTCATTAACCGGGCCGGGCCCGACTTCCTGATCTCCATTCATCACGACTCCGTACAGCCGCTCTATCTCTCGGAATGGAGCTATAAAGGGACCCGCGCCGCCTACTGCGACAAGTACCGGGGTTATTCCCTTTTTATTTCGCAGAAGAACGCTCAGGCAGGGTTGAGCCGTTCCTATGCGATTGCAATAGGCAATCAACTGCGCACGTCCGGCTTTTTCCCTTCCGCGCACCATGCCGAGAAAATAAAGGGTGAGGGACGGGAGTTGCTTGACGCCGAAGCGGGTGTGTACCGGTATGACGACCTGGTTGTGCTGAAGGAAAGCCGTTGCCCGGCGGTGCTTCTGGAGTGCGGCATCATCAAGAACAGGGCCGAAGAACTGCTGGCGCGCAACCCTGCCTACCGCGGGCGGCTTGCACGGGCGATCCGGTCAGCGGTGAGAAGCCTCATGGATAATCGCCTGACACCCAACCCGGTTGAGGATCGCTCCTAACCGCTCGCCTTCCTCGCTGTAGCGGAAATACATCTCAAGGCAGCGTTCCACCACGGCCGGGACACCCTCGTCCGGGTAAATCCCTTTGAGTTCCTTGCCCAACTGGGGATGGCGTCCGAGTTTGCCTCCCACCAGGATGCGCCGGCCCCGCGCGCCCTCCCGAAGAGTTCCTGTCGGGCAGGCGTCCAGGCATTTTCCGCACTGGACACATTTTTCAAGATTTAGACTGCGAACGCCGGAACCCTTTACGAATTCGATTGCTCCTTCCCGGCAAACTTGAACGCACTCTCCGCAGGCGAGGCAGGATTGATCGCTCATCGAGGGCCGGCGAGCGCCGATTATCCCAATGTCGGCGATTTGCGGGCGCGAGCAAGCGTTGGGACAGTCCGAAAGCGTGATGCGGAACTCGTGATGCATCTTCAGAGGACCCGAAACGCGTTCTCTGAGAAAGGCCCCGATATTCCGTTCCGCCAGAAGGGCTTCGAGTTCCTTAACCAATCGATCGCTCTCCACCGCGCGGTTCTCGCACCCGCTTGCTCCAAAACAGGTTTCTATTTGAAACCCTTTTATCTCCATTGCTTTGCCTTCGAGGAACTGTTTCCGGCAGGAATGGACGTGTTCCAGGAGCACGATCCCGGAGCCACTGCGCGCCGCCTCCTCTTCCACATGTTTCTTAACGCGTCTTCGCACGAAGAAGGGCACTTTGCAGACAGCTTCTTCCGCTTCCTCCGCCCAAATCATAGCCATTATTTCACCTCCCCAGACCGTAATTCCATTGTCGCGCACTTTAGACTGGAAGGCACGCTTTGCAATTGACTTACGTCAAGCGGAGGGGCTGGATTTTTTGCCGATTCCGAGGTGCTAAGCTTTCTTCGATCTAAACCTGCAGGTGATCAATCCGACCAGGCCGCCGCCAAAGAGGAGGAGGGTGGAAGGTTCAGGCACGGGCTTTGTAAACAACAGCCTTTCAGCCACATATCCACCGGCTAAAGTGACAGAGTCAACTTCCCAGCTCAGTCCCGGGAAGTAATTCAGACGTGGTCTGACGTTGGCCGACTCGACGCAGATAGAGCTATCTTTATTTGGAGCTACTAATATATTGGAATAAGTCTTATTTTCAGAAGCTAATCATTCTTATATCTATGCTAAATAT
>Ga0364919_10443_pt1 | contig 12464 bp, 1 predicted proteins | sample SorcelJu500001C7_2_FD_206953 | JGI IMG/M metagenome (GOLD analysis project Ga0364919, IMG submission 206953) | Enriched cells from Trout Bog Lake Hypolimnion, Wisconsin, USA - BchlTB.June20.5000.01.C7 | ecosystem: Environmental > Aquatic > Freshwater > Lake > Hypolimnion/Profundal zone | place... | reverse complement strand
ATATAAGGCAAAGATGCGCGATAGTTGTTTCGCTAGCCTCTTGGGTAGGTCTTTCTCTTTTTGCGGCGACGGCATTTTCAAGTGGTGCCGGTACAAAGGACGGGCAAGGCAACAAGATCACTGCCGTCACTCCTCTGTCAAATACACCATTATCAATTACAACGCTATCATTATCGAATGGCACGCTGAAAACCGCGTATTCTCAAACCCTTTCAGCCACTGGAGGAGTTCCGCCCTATGCATGGGTTCAAGGAAACGGAGTGCTTCCCAATGGATTGACCATCTCTTCCGGAGGGACGATTTCTGGCACACCCACGGCTTGCGGTGTTTTCAGTTCTACGGTGCAGGTTACAGACGCAGAGTCGCCAACCCAGATCACGGCCACAGCTGTGTTTTCCATTACGATTCAACCTGCGACGACGAATATACACTACATGTCGATGAGCGGAAGCGATGCCTACGACGGCACCGACCCGGCACATCCGCTGCTGACGCTCTATCACGCATTTTCCGTAATGTCGGGCGGCGACACGTTGCTTATTGACGACGGCAACTACACCAATGCCAATGACTCCATTATGCAGAATAGCGGTTGGTATCCGCCTTCCGGCGCGCCCGGCAGCTTCACCGTGATCCGAGCAAAAAACATTCCCGGTCAGAACGGAATCCCAGTCAACCAACCGTGCAGAGTCCATTTCAGCAGCAATGCCGTGTTTGTTGCACAAGGCTGGCCCGGCGGCAGCATGTCGAACTACGTCCAGTACGTTAAATTCTGGGGCATCCGGTGGGATGGTATTGCGGCTGCCTACGAAAACTGGAATAACCTCTATTTCAAACAGTGCGCCTCAATGGGCACACTGGACGGAAACACCGCTGCATTCAGCGTATCCGGTTATCATAACCTGCTGGAGGATTGCTGTGCGTTCGGCAAGGGGCGCTTTAAGTTTCTCGCCAATTACGGCGCAGCCGGTTGGGGCGACAGATCGGACGTGTTCCGCCGATGCGTCGCTCGGCAGGATTGGGCCAAGCGGGATGATACTTCCGGGGATCCGATTGCTGGCATCGTGGCCTACGGTGCGCACAACTGCGCATTCCAGAATTGCGTCGTCATTGATGGCGACGATCCAACGTATTGGATGGACACCCCATCGAACGGAACATTTGAGCTTTCCGGATGCTATTATCAACCGAACGATTCGGGGGCTGTCAATCTGACCATCGATGGTTGCGTGGCGATGAACACGGCCTTGGGGGCGGGGGCGCTTCGAAGCGGCTCGACCGGGCAGTTCATCCGCAATTTTGTGGGCGTACATCTTGCCGGAGGCTTCGACCTGCCCTGCGATGTCAACGCGCAAAACATTACGCTTGTGGACCTCGGCACAGGCAACTTCACATACCGGAGCACCAATCAAGTTAATGCGCTTCTTGCGCCAAACGTCGCCATTCAGCGCTGGGGCTCGACGCAGCCGCTTACAAACGCAATTTTTCGGGATATCAACGGCAACGGAGCCAATCAAACGCTTACATGCGATTACATCGACATGTTCCTGATTGCAGGGACGCCTTTCCCCTACGGGACACAACCCGCACATTACTTCACGACGGATCCTTTCTTGAACGGCCTCCTTTATCCGGTGCGCATTGAAACCAATTCGGCGCTCGCGACCGAGGGGTCCAATGGAGGGCAGGTGGGGGCCAACGCATTGCAGGTGATGGGCGCAGACGGCACCTTCAAGAACGATCCTGGTTGGAATGTGGCGCAGGGAAACCTTTGGCCCTATCCCTTGGAGGGATGGATACAGGCGGAGATGCGCACGTCTATTTATGGACCAGATCCCAATCGCGGCTTTTGCGCGCCGGGGCAAACTCTGACCCAGTACATTTGGGGCTATCTCGGCAACTCGATTCCCAACGGCATCTATAGTGGCTTGTTGATATCCACAACAAGTCTGCCCAATGGCATGAACGGGGTGCCGTACAATCAAACACTGATCGCTTCAGGCGGCACGCAACCTTATGCATGGTCGATCACGTCCGGAACCCTTCCCGCAGGACTTTCGCTCTCCTCCGCTGGAATCATCTCCGGCACGCCGTCAACACCAGGCGCGCAGACATTCACCGTAATGGTGACCGATGTAACAAACGCCATTGCAACCGCCTTGCTTTCCGTCAATGTTTCCGCTGCCAACATGACCATCGCTACCACCAGCCTCCCCGATGGTCAGCTTGGCCTAACGTATTGTCAGACACTTGCCGCTTCCGGTGGTGCCACGCCTGTCTCGTGGAGCATGGTTTCGGGCTCCCTGCCCACGGGTTTGTCTCTTTCCCAGGCTGGAACCATCTCTGGAACGCCTTCAATCGCAGGAACGTTTAGCTTCAGCGTACAGGCCACGGATTCCAGCCCGACGCCACTCATGGCCACGCAGTCCCTGGCGATCACAATAATCCCTGCGCTGACCCTGTACCAGTTTGCCTCGGCCGACTCGATGACCTCCACAACCAATACAAACTATCAGGTGAAAACGTCGGTTGTCTTCACGCCAACTGTGCAGGACGATTGGCTCATCCTTGCCTTTGCAGAGACACAGGGAGCCAACACCTCTTATTCCGTGAACTCCCAGGTGACGGTGGATGGTGTCGTCGTGGCACAAACGATCCGGCATCCTGTTTTCACCGCCGACTGGTGTCCAGTGACCACGGCCTATCTTGCAACGCTGTCCGCTACGCAGCACACCGTGAACCTGCAATTTGCCACTTCCAACACAAGCGCGGCGGCGTCCATGCGGAATGCGCGCATTGTTGCGATCCGCAAGAGTGCGCTTGTCTGGTCAACGGCTTCGGCGGATTCAGCGGCGGCTCTTACGGCGACCATGACGAACTATGTGACTCTGGCATTCACCCCGGCTACTGCCGGGCAGTATCTCCTCATTTACAGCGCAGAAGCTGCGGCTCGTTCCGCCGTGACCACCACGATCAATGCGATGCTTGACGGTACGATTCTGGATCAGGGACTTTTCCGTGTGCGAAGTTCATCCGACTCCTATCCATGGATTAGCTTCACAGTGACGAACTGCACGGCGGCCTCTCACACTATGACGATCTCTGCGATGAAGGCATCCGGGTCAAACGCGGAACAGATCCAACGCTGTCGCGCAATGGCAATCCGCATAGATGGAGGAAGAATCGCAGGGACGGTATATAGTTCAGCCAACGCAGAATCTACGATTAATTCAACAAATTATGTCCAGAAACTGGCAACAACCGTGAGTACAGGCACTACGAACAACTGGTTGATTCTTGGCAGCGGTCGCGTTCAAAGCTCAAGCACCAGTTACCAGACGAAGATGCAGATGCTGCTTGACGGAGGACTGCTCCTGGGGCAGCAGGCGCGCGCTCCGTACTATGCATCCGACTACATGGAATTTGCCATGCTGGCACTGCCTGCGCCCGGAGGCTCCAGCCGTTTTGTGGAAGACGACTACGCGACATCCAGTTCATCCGGCATCGCCAAGGCAAAGTACGTTCACTTCGCAGCAGTTCCACTTGTGGACATTTTGAAGGTGACTACCACGGCGCTGGTGTCTGGAACGGTTGGGAGTAGTTACGCCACATTGCTCAGCGCGACCAACGGAGTCCCCTCCTACACGTGGTCGGCTGCAGGTTTGCCTTCAGGTCTTTCCGTTTCAAATTCATTTATCGTTGGCATACCGTCAATGAATGGCACATTTACGGTGACTGTAACAGCGACCGATGCCAGTGGCGCCACTGCGACCATGGCTGTACCCCTTGTGATTGCTCCCGCGACGATCACGATCACCACATCTTCACCGCTTCCTACAGGAACGAACGGCAGTGTTTACAGCCAGACGCTGGCGACTTCGGGCGGAATAACGCCCTATTCGTATCTGGTCACATCGGGTGCGCTTCCGACTGGATTGGCTTTTGTTTCAGGCGTGATCACAGGCACCCCTTCCGTCAACGGAACATTCGCCTTCACTGTGACAGCAACGGATTCCGAAACAGCCACTGCCGCAGCGACGGCCAAGGCATTTTCGCTGACAATCATCCCGCCACCACTTTCGATTACGACCCCGACGCTTCTTCCTGAAGGCATGGCCGGCGTTGCATACAGTCAGACTCTTTCGGCCACTGGAGGCGTTTCGCCTTATACATGGACAATCGTCTCCGGCGCATTACCAACCGGAATGCTTCTTTCCGCCGCTGGCGGTATTTCCGGCACGCCATCGACACCCGGGATGCAAACGTTCACCGTGATGGCGACCGATGCGACCAACGCCACGGCAACGGCTTTGCTTTCCATCACCGTTTCCGCCGAGATGATCGTGACAACCACAATCATTGCCAGTGGTGTCGGTGGCACTGCGGGCACAGTGACCTTGAATCCACCGGGTGGTATCTATGTTTCAGGCACAGTTGTGACAGCGACTGCCGCTCCCGGTGCGTACTGTACGTTTGCGGGATGGAGCGGCGATGTGACCGGTACAAGCAACCCCCTGATGCTGCTTATGAATAGCAGCCACAACATTACGGCAACATTCAAGCCGTTTCTGGCACCTTTGGGCACGCCGCTGTGGTGGCTGGCGCAATACGGTTGGACCAACAACTTTGCGGCTGCGGAACTGGCGCTGGATCCCGACGGCGTGGCCGTGTGGAAGGATTGCCTGACCGGCACGAACCCCACCAACCCGCTCTCCGGTCCATCGTACAATATCGTGCCGTATGCCGAAGGATTTGAGAACCTGACCGGGTGGGGTGGGGCTTATACCAACGTGGCAGGCGCAATGGGGTGGTCCAGCGGAAGCGGAGACCAGTCTTTGATTACGAACGTGTCGTACACCTACTCGGCAACCAATCTACCGATAGCCGCTTTCAGTCACACCAACGTATTGCAATTGAATACACAGTGGGCTGTTCTGACCAACAGTTTTGGCAGCGGCTTCGACATGAGCAGCGCGCCGCTCTATCTCGACATGATGGTGCAGTTTGTGCCATCCATCCAACCGCCGCAAAACTTTACAGTAGCTGACACTGGAGAAAAGTGCGGTGTGTACGTGACGACCAACAAACAACTGGCTGTTTATCATGGCGTGGCTGCCTTCGACGGCACATTGCTCAGCAACACCGTTGACACAACTTCGGTAATCGTGTCGTCCAATGCATGGCACCGGTTCACGGTAGCAGTGGATGCGACGGCCACAAATCAAGCCAACGCCCTAGCCATGTTTCAGGTCAGGCTGGACGGTGTGTTGGTGACCAACGCAAACACGTATGCCGACGGCTGGAATGCACAATTCAGCGCCACCGGCATCCTGCCGTCCACAATCGCGACCGGCACGTGGTTTCGTCTGGCCACGACCAATGCTGTGGCCAAGAAGTTTACGGCTCTCTGTCTTGCAGGGAACGGCTATGCCGACGACATCGTGGTGACAACGATAAATCCCTTCCTGACTTTTGTAGGGACATGCCTGCTGTTGTGGTGATCAGAATTGTCTTTTTTTACTTCGCCAAGGGGACGAATTACGTATCGCCGACCATCAAACGCCATCCCTGTGACGCATAATTTAAACTTTCGTGCCGCAATTTCGTCAATTGTTCTTCAGGTTACAGTTATGCAGAATATACGTATATCCGTATTTTATCAGTGGCCATGCGGGTTGTTTGACGTTTGGAGGATTCTACGATGAATGGCATCAATGGATTTCGGAGCATTAGCGGGATTCAAGCCTGTCTGTTTACGCTGATTATGGGTGCGGTTGCGCTGTTTACGTCAACGGCACAAGCCCAAACGACGAACGTCATCTGGGGACTGGGAAGCACCGGGTACTGGACCAACGGTCCCAACTGGAACACCGGCGTTGCTCCTGTGGATGGCGACTCGGTATCGATCAACAGCAATGTGACCAGTGGATGCACGGTCATTCTCAACCAATCCATCAACACCCTGGGGCTGAGCACCCTGACCATTTCCAACCTTTCCGGGACGACAACACTGGTCATCACTCAAGGAGTGTCTGCCGCCACGTTGATGCTGACCAATGGAACAGCGGCACTTAATCTTCGCAGTGGTGGGCGCTTGGAAATCGACAATGGCGGCACGTTGGTTATTTCGGGCTGCGTTCGTTATGTCAGTTGGGTCGACACCAATGGCCTCATCTATCTCAATCAAGGCGGGCTGATAACTCTTGCAGGATCGACCGGAGGCTCCCAAGGGTATGTGTTCTCGGGCTTGACGAATCAGATATGCCAGATTGCTACAAAAACACCCATTGGAGGCATCTGGGATTTTGGCGGAAGATGGCTTGGCATCGGTGCAGTCAGCGGGACGTATTCGGCAGGCACCAACTGTCTGATCCTGAATGGAGTCATCATCACGAATACGGCAGCTGGCATTGGCTCTTCTTATGCCAACTATACATCCAACAACGGATTGATCCTTTCCAATGGCGCAGTCTGTTGTGGTATTGCTGCCTCATCCCAAACGACTATTGGCGGTGGAACAGGCAATAATAACTACATGATCTTGGGTGGTACGAATGGCGCTGGACAACCTGCGACATTCTGCAACCAATCCCGCTTTAACATCGGCGGTGCTGGTGGGGCAGGGACAAACAACGGGGTTTGGGTGGGCTCAGGGGGACTCATCACCAACGTTGGATATGTGGGCGTGGGGGCTTATCAAAACTACTCTTACCTGGTTGTTACCAACGGTGGCCAGATTTTTAATCAAGGATACGTTGGCTCCGGGATGACCAATTGTCGGGCCATTGTCACAGGCCCAGGTTCACTGTGGGAGTCAACCGGCGGGAATCTCTACCTGGGTTCTTATGCGGCTGGCATGTACGGAGCCAATGGTCCAGGATCCAACAACTGGCTGTTGGTTCAGAACGGCGGCTGGGTGCGCCAGCAGGCCAGCGGCTCCACGCTGTTTGTCGGTCAAAACGGAACCACGGATGCGGGATCCAGCGGCAATTATGTGCAGGTGACATCCGGTGGCGTCCTGGAGTTCAACACAATGTCGGTCTCGAACGCGCTTGGCAACTATGTCACCAACTGGAACGGCGGCGTCTATCAGTTTACGGGTACGCCCACGTTCAACTGCAATCCTGTTGGCTCACCCGCTGTGTACATGAATGGTGGTGTGGTCTCGTTCCGGAACAACAGTACTGCAGATGTGAAGGGGAACTGGACGAATAGTTTGACGAATATCACGTGGGTTGCCGGAGCGGCGAATATCTTCCGTCTGAACAACGCCACCAACTCGAATGCATCCGGCCAGACGTACACCTTTGACTCTGGCATGGGTTCGACCAACTACTATCGTCTTGAGATGATAAATGGCAGTACGCGCTATCGCGGCTTGCCTAGCGACTCGCTGACCATTGGCGCAACTGTTGGTTCCGGCGGACAGATGCTCTGCTCCAACACTACGGCTCAGGTCGATCTGGTCTTTACGAACAACGGCACGTTGACGATCGAGAACAGTGCCTTGATTTTGACGAACAGTGCTGTCATGAACGGCGTGCTTGTGATCGACCTGAACAACCTGACGTCTGCGGAAAAGGCGGGTAGTGCCGTGATTCAGGCATCCAACCTGACGCTCAAGGCAACGAGTTCGCTCATTCTGACGGGCACAGGCACCAACATGACTCTTATGACCATCCCAGGCACATTAAACGGCACGTTTGGTTCAATCACGGCACCCCTCGGATGTGCCATCCAGTACGGCACAGGCAGCAACAGCAGCATCTCGCTGAGGAAGGTTCCTGTCGGCACCAGCATTCTTATCCAGTAACGCGGTTAATGGCGGCAGCACCGACACCGGCAGGTTGTTGTCTGGGCAGCCACAGGACTCTGATAAATGGGTTGAAATAATGGCAATACGCATGAAAGCAGCAAATAATGGGCTTGATTTCCCTCACGCCACATGTTCAAGCCTCCTGACCAGGTCGCTCTTCGTGACACTGCTTGCCTTTGCCGTCCCATCCTTGTGTCAGGCCCAGGCAGGGCTCAGCTCACCGGGTCCGTCGCGGGTATTGGTCATCTATAATGCCAACTATGCAGGCGACGAGGATGGCAATGGTGTGCAGGATTCACTTCAGGTTGCCCAGTACTACGCGAAAAAAAGAGGTGTTCCAAGTCAGAATCTGCTGGGCCTATCCTGCAGCACCGACACCGGGTATGCGACCAGTGCCGCCGGATACAGCAACTTTCTTAACGAGGTTATCATTCCGGTCAGAAACAAACTCACCCAACTCGGTCGGGACAACATCGACATCCTGCTGTTCTGCTATCACACACCGTACCTGGCTCCGGGTGATTCTGTTAACGGTGCGCGCAGTCTCGATAACGCCATGATGTGCCTGTGGGACTGTAGTACGCTTCCGGGGACCACGGCGGCGCCTCAAACATACAATCCCTATCTTGCCAGGAATCCATCCTTTGGACCTGTTCCTGGATACTTCAGTCACACCTTGTATCATAGCGCTTATGGCAGCGACATTTATCTGACCTGCCGGCTTGATGGACCGCTCGGGCTTTTTGGCGCGCTTTCCGAGATCGATGCCGCGAGTTATGGGATGCGCTACATTTCGGTGCTGCCGGGTTATTACAACGGCTACGGTTATGTGGACTCCAGAAATTACGATGACAACGGATATACGGACGCCACGTTGGCCACGAATGGGGATGTCATCGCGGGAAATTACTACGCCTACGATCAGGGCGACGAAAACATTGCCTACTCCGAGCACTTTATTGTCGCGGCAGGTCTGCCCCTCAAGTGGGAGAATACTGACAAGGTCTTGGGACAATCCCCTTCGCTTCGATATCAAGATGGCACGATTGCTCTCCTTGCACCGCAGACGCTTGTGTATGGTGGATGGTATGACAAATACGCCTACATCCATAACGTGTTCGGATTTCTTCCGGGTTGCGTGGCCAACCATTTGAAAAGTGACACGCTTTCCAAGGACATACGAGTTCCCTACGATGCCGGGGAATTTGGCGTAAGCATGCTGTCGGACGGCGCTTCGTGTGTGAGCGGTGTGGTGGATGAGCCGTACCTGAATGGAAATCCACGCCCGAATATTGAAATCTGGGCCATCCTACAGGGATACACCTTTGCCGAAGCTGCCGGTTTGTGCACCCCGGATATGGGCTGGATGGAGATGCACATCGGCGACCCGCTCTATGCGCCATTTGCCCCTAAAACGCCGATTGTTGACACACAGGTTCCCGTCTTTGCCCCGGGATTTCCCTTTGTCAAATGGTTGAGCGGCAAAGGCAATCAACTCTTTGTGACCGTGAGTGACGAAATGGCGCCTGAAGTGGTCACGGTGCAGGTTGATTATGGCCCAACCGCGAGCTACGGGCAGACTATCACCAACTCGGTGTTTATGCGCCAGAATGCGATCACGCTGCCGCATCTTTCGGGCGGAACGCTCATTCACTACCGCGTTACGGTAACTTCACCCACTGGCCAGAGTGCTGTCAGCGGGGACCAAACTTATACCTATCCTCCGCAATCGATCCCCTTTTCCGCATCGCCTTTGACGGTGACGGCCGGGCAAACCGCTACGCTTACCTGGGGTGCGGTGCCCAACGCCACCAGTCTGAGCCTGAACCTGGGCGCCGGCCTTGGGTCGACATCCCTGTCGACAGCAGGTGGCGTTACGACAGTTACAATTTCTGGATATACGATTTGCACGTTGACGGCCATAGGTCCCGGGTTTACGAACCTGGCGCAAATCGCGGTTGATGGGGAAGCGACGCCGACCGTCTCCTTCTTCTCAACGCCAACATCCGTTGCATCAGGCCAGGTTGCAACATTGACATGGAGCGCTTTGGATGCCACCAACGTGTGTATTGATAACGGAGTTGGCACATGGCCTGTGAGTGGGTCGACGACCGTTGTGCCGACCGGAACGGGAACGACGTACAATTTGACAGCCTATGGTCCCTATGGGGCAACTACGGTGAGTACGACAGTTGCAGTCTCTCCGCTTCCGATCACCACAATCTCCTGCTCGCCAGTTTCGCTGGCGTCCGCAGGGTACACCTACCTGACGTGGCTCACAACAAATAGCCAGAACAGCTTCAAGGCACTCTACTCCCAGTTCCCGCCGGGGACCACTTCCGTCACCGGCCCCAATGTGACCGGCTTGCAGAAATATGTCACCACCACGACCACCTTCCTGATCACGATCATTGCGCCGGGCGGCACGGTTACCGTGCCTTGCACGGTAACCGTGAACGGGATGCCGCCCGCGCCGCCTGCAATCTATTACGCGGCTTCGACCAACAGCGTTCTATCTGGCCAGCCGGTGACGCTGAGCTGGTTCTCTACAAACGTGAACAGTGTCGCAATCGATCACGGTGTTGGTTCGGTGGCTGCGATCGGGAGTCAGGTTGTGACGCCGACCAACACGACCACCTATACGCTGACAGCCACTGGTACAGGCGGAACGAGTACGTCTGCGGTCGTCATCACCGTTGCGCCTGCCGTGCCTACGGCAGGTTTTACCGCATCGCCCGCCACAATCAACTGTGGTCAATCCACAACCCTTTCATGGGCGACGACGAATGCCACAAACGTAGTCGTCAATCAAGGCATCGGTTCCCTGGCGACAGTTGGTTCACTTGGGATCTCGCCGACTAACTCGACCGCCTATACCCTGACGGCCACGGGGCCAAGCGGCATCCAGACCACCACGATTGTCGTGAATGTGACTCCGTTGACGCCGACGGTATCTTTTTCAGCCACGCCATCGACCATTGCCGTCGGCCAGGCAGCCGTGCTCAGTTGGAGTGTGACCAATGCGACGGCTCTCAGCATCGACCAGGGAATTGGCGCTGTGGATAACGTAGGCTTTATGGCTGTATATCCGAGCAATACCACGACATATTCTCTCACGGCAAGTGGTCCCGGCGGCACCACTGTTGTGCCGACAACGGTCACGGTTTCCGGAACTCCCGCACTTCCAACCGTTACCTTTGGCGCCACACCAGGCATCATTGTCGCTGGTCAAGCAGCGACCTTGAGTTGGACCACGTGGAATGCCACCAATATCAGCATCAACAATGGTATTGGCTTCGTCTCCACAAATGGAACAATCTCGGTTTCTCCTTCCACCAACACCACCTACACGTTGACAGCCATCGGCTTAGGCGGCACGACAACCGCGACGGCATCCGTTTCCATTTATCCGCCCCCCGGCATTATGACTTTCACCGCTGCGCCGATGACCGTCGCCTATGGTTCGCCGGTGGTGCTTTCCTGGAGTGTCACCAATGCCATAAGCGTAAGTCTGAATGGCAGCCAGGTCGCCATGAATAGTTCGACATCCGTCGTGCCGGTTACGCCCACGTGTACGTACACATTGCTGGCGTATGGTCAAGGTGGCACAGCCACCGGGCAGGTCACCGTCACGGTTACTGGAGTGCCGCCCAATGTGTATTATTTTTATCCCGACTCCACCCTGATTCCGTTCGGGACATCGGATTGGCTTGAGTGGAATACATCTTATACGACAAATGTGGTCATTGATAACGGCATCGGAAGCGTTCCCGGTGGATATGGGAATGTCATGGTTTCACCCACCAATACCACGACATATACATTGGTTGCGTACAACTCAGCCATGGCGATTACAAACACTTGTGTGATCACTGTGTATGGGCTCACATTGCCGCCTGTCAGCGCGACGCCGACCAATGGCCCGTTACCCCTTGCAGTTCAGTTCACCGCGAATGCCAGCGAATTCGACGGAACACCTGTAACCTACCTCTGGACTTTCGGGGATGGCGGAACATCGACCAATCAAAACCCACTCTACATCTATACCAATATGGGCATTTACACGGCAACGGCAGTTGCGAATTCCACCGGACCCTATGGGCTCATGAGCGCGACGTCGAGTGTCCAGATCGCAGTAAACTCAGGATTACAATCTCTGACCACGAGTGTTTCCGGTTTGGGCACAGGTACGGTGACGCTGAACCCGCCTGGGGGACTCTATGTTACGGGTACGGTTGTAACAGTGACCGAAACGCCTGGGTCGAACAGCATTTTCACTGGATGGAGCGGCGCTGCGACGGGCACAAACAACCCAATCACATTCCTCATGAACAGCAACTATGCTGTAACCGCCAATTTTAGTTTTAATGGATATGGGGTCACGGCATCGGCAGGGGCCAACGGCTCCATCTCGCCGTCCGGTTCCGTGAGTGTTGTAACCGGCGCATCGCAGACGTTTACGATTACGCCCGTGGCTTGGTATGGCGTTGCCGGGGTGACTGTGGACGGTGCTTCAGTTGGCGCGGTGTCGTCCTATACGTTCAACAACGTGACAACGAACCACACTATTTTCGCAACATTTAAGATGCTTTTTGCGCCTTTGGGCACGCCGCTGTGGTGGCTGGCGCAATACGGTTGGACCAACAAC
>Ga0364919_10389_pt2 | contig 12530 bp, 7 predicted proteins | sample SorcelJu500001C7_2_FD_206953 | JGI IMG/M metagenome (GOLD analysis project Ga0364919, IMG submission 206953) | Enriched cells from Trout Bog Lake Hypolimnion, Wisconsin, USA - BchlTB.June20.5000.01.C7 | ecosystem: Environmental > Aquatic > Freshwater > Lake > Hypolimnion/Profundal zone | place... | reverse complement strand
TACGCGACCGGTTCGGCCCTTGTAGCGTTACACCGTGCCGGCGGCTTGGCGGTGACGGATTCGGCGTACGAACGCGGGTTGAAGTTTTTGTTACAGACCCAGCTCGAAGACGGCTCGTGGTTTGTACACTCGCGCAGCAAGCCGTTCCAGAAGTATTTCGAGAGCGGTTTTCCTCACGGCGCCGATCAGTTCATTTCGATCACCGCGAGTGCGTGGGCGACCGCCGCGCTCGCCCTGGCATACGCACCCGAGAAAGAGCAGGCCGAGCTGGCTGCGGCCCGCCTCGACAACTGGCCGCAGTGGCGCGGCCCGAATGCCGACGGCGTAGCGCCACATGGCAATCCCCCCATCCGCTGGGACGAGAAGACCAACGTCCAATGGAAAGTCGAGATTCCGGGGCAGGGGGTATCGACACCCGTAATCTGGGGGCAACAGGTGTTCGTCGCGACAGCAGTCGATACCGGCAAAATCGTCGATGGCGCGCCCAAGCCCGAAGACCAGCCCGACCGGCCCTTCGGGATCAAGTTTCCCAACACCCTTTATCAGTTCGTTGTGTTGTGCCTCGATCGAAATACTGGGAAAGTTTTGTGGCAACGCACCGCGACCGAAGATCTGCCGAACGAAGGGCATCACGCCGACAGCAGCTTCGCGTCTTCCTCGCCTGTGACGGACGGCCGACGAGTGTGCGTCTCGTTTGGTTCGCGCGGCCTCTTCTGTTATGACCTGGCAGGGGAACTGTTATGGAAGCAGAAGCTGGATCCCGTACAAACCCGGCTCAGCTTTGGTGAAGGGTGCTCTCCGGTCTTGCATGGCGATTTTGTCGTATTAAATCGTGACAACGAGGGACACTCGCAGATCCTGGTCTTCGACGCGCGGAATGGGGATTTGAAGTGGAAGGCAGACCGAGATGAAGTCAGTGCCTGGGCGACGCCGTTGGTGGTCGAGCATGCTGGCCGGACGCAGGTCATCACCAACGCCAGCAAGCGGGTCCGCAGTTACGATCTGGCGACGGGGGCCATTTTCTGGGAATGTGGCGGTCAAGTCAGCAATGTGATTCCCTCGCCGATTCGGTTCGGCGACCTCGTCTGCTGCATGAGCGGCTACAAAGGAAGCATGGCGATGGGACTGCCGCTCGATGCCCAGGGGGATATCACCGCGGGAAACCGCGTTGCCTGGCGACACGACCGCGACACCCCGTACGTTCCCTCGCCGATGCTGTACGACGACGTGCTGTACTTCACCAAATCGAATTCCGCCGTGTTGACGGGGCTGAATGCCAAAACGGGTCAACCGATTCTGGAAGCGACGCGCTTGCCGGACTTGACGAACATTTACGCATCGCCTGTCGGAGCGGCGGGACGGATGTATATCGTCGGCCGCGATGGGACGACGCTGGTTCTCAAACATGGTCCGAAGCTCGAACCGCTCGCCACGAATCGACTGGAAGACCCGATCGACGCTTCCCCCGCCATTGTTGGCAAACAGCTTTTCCTGCGCGGGCGGAAATATTTGTATTGCCTTGAGTCAAAATAAGGCGGTCTTTGCGCCCCGAGGCGTAGGGTGGGATGTGCCTACTGGGATGGATTTTGCCGGCGTATTTGGCGGTCGCTTTTGGCGAACCTTGCTGCTGTTCGGCTTTCGTCGAGGCGCGACCCATCCCCCTGCCCGACCGCTGGGCACTGAAAGCGCTGGACCACGAAACGAAACTTGTGAACGCCCCCTGTGAGGGATATCATCAAATTGTGTTGATGGATAGTTGGATCCCACTGTTTCGCAGAAAATCCCCCATGAATTTCGGCTGGCGATTTGTTCCCGGGTTGGTTGTCGTCGTTGTGACCTGTATCGCATCGGCCGCAGAACCTCCTGCCGTCGAACCGCCTGCCCCAGAGCCGGTCGATTACGTCCAGGATATCAAGCCGATTCTTTCGCGGCGCTGCTACTCGTGCCACGGCGCACTCAAGCAGAAAAACGACCTGCGATTGGATACCGCCGCGCTCGCGATCAAAGGGGGCGAAAACGGCCCAGCTTTCGTCGCTGGGAAGAGCGGCGAAAGTTTGCTGATCGAAGCCGTCATCGGCGAAGGGGGTGTCGCCAAGATGCCACCCGAAGGCGAACCGTTGACGGCCGAGCAGATCGCCAAGCTCAAGACCTGGATCGATCAGGGGGCCAAGGCGCCGGTCGAAGCGATTCCACAAGACCCTGCGAAACACTGGGCTTATCAGCCACCCGTTCGCCCGGAAGTGCCGGCTGTGCAACGAGCGGAATGGGTTCGCAATCCGATTGATGCGTTTGTCGCCGCCGAGCACCAAAGGCGGGGAGTAGTCGCCAGTCCCGAAGCGTCCAAGCCGATTTTGCTCAGGCGATTGTATCTCGATCTGATCGGCCTGCCTCCGACGCGGGCGGAAATGCAGGCGTTCCTGGCTGACAACTCTGCGGATGCTTACGACAAAGTCGTCGACCGCCTGCTCGACAGCCCGCACTATGGCGAACGTTGGGGCCGGCACTGGATGGACGTCTGGCGGTATAGCGACTGGGACGGTTTCGGGGCCGAAGTGCGCGAAAGTCAGCCCCACATCTGGCGCTGGCGCGATTGGATCATCGAATCGTTGAACGCCGACAAACCGTACGAGGAAATGATTGTCGAGATGCTCGCGGGCGACGAACTGGCCCCCGACAATCCGGACGTCGTTCGGGCCACCGGTTTCCTCGTTCGCAACTGGTACAAATTCAATCGCAACGTGTGGATCGACTTTTCGATCGAACACACTTCGAAGGCGTTCTTGGGCACGACGATGAATTGCGCCCGCTGCCACGATCACATGTATGATCCGATCTCGCAGCAGGAATACTATAAATTCCGTGCGTTTTTTGAGCCGCACGACATTCGCACCGACCGCGTCCCCGGCCAGGCCGACACGACCAAAGATGGTCTCGTCCAGGTCTACGACGCAAATCCTGCGGCACCGACATTTGTCTTTGCGCGAGGCGACGAGAAGAATCCCGATAAGGACCATCCCGTGAATGTCGTGTTCGCCAAGGCGGACCTGCCGCTGGCCGCGATCCCCTTGCCGGCAACTGCTTATTACCCCGGATCGCGACCGCACGCCCAGGCCGAGGCACTCGGACAGGCGCGAAACGAAGTCGAGAAATCGAGAGCTGGGTGGCAAGAAGCGACGGCCAAAGTCGAAGCGGCGAAGAAAAAACTCGCTGACTTTGTCGCGGCCAAAGCCGGGTCGCAGACGCCGGCCGCGCCTGTCGCCAGTACCACGCCGGTTTTCGCCGACGATTTCGCGAGCCCCAAGCCGGATCTATGGACCATGGGAGCCGGTCAATGGGAATACAAAGATGGCAAGTTGTTGCAGAAGGATCCGCGCGACGCGATCACACAGATTCTGTCAGTGAAATCCCACCCCTCGGACTTCGTGGCCCGGTTCAAATTTAAAACCACCGGCGGCAAGGTTTACAAATCGGTGGGGCTCAGCTTCGACGCCGTCGAGGACCGCGATTTCTGGGCTGCCTATCTGAGCGCGACGGGCAAATTGTCGGTCTTCCGCCGTGTGGGTGGACAGGACCAGTATCCGCCGGACGGAGCGCGGGACTATCCCGTAGAACTCAACCGCGAATATGAATTGCAAGTGGCGGTGCGCGGCTTGTTGCTGAACGTTTCCATCAACGGCAAACTGGAGTTCGTCTACAAGCTCACCGGCGAACGGCGGAAAGAGGGACGAATCGCCCTGTGGACCTATGATGCCACCGCCGAGTTTTTACGAGCCCAAGTGGACGAAATGCCCGCCTCGTACGCGATGTACGAAAAGGTGGGGGACGCGCCGGTTCCGCTAAACGAAGCCGAATTGACGAACGCGGTTGTGCAGGCGGAGCAGGTGAAAACACTCGCCGAAAAGAACATCGCGACCGCCGAGGCGGCCCTCGCCTGGACGTTGAACCGCATCGCCGCCGACCAAGCGAACTACGCTAACCCGCCGGCCCCCAATGCGAAAGAACTCTCGCTGATCGCCGGTGGTGCCGAACGGAAACATGCATTCTTGCTGGCTGAGCAGAACCTGCTGGCAGCCGAGCAAAAACTCGCCGCGGCGAAGTCGCTGCCGAATCCTCTTCCGCCGAATCCCCCCGATGAGAAAACAAAAAAGGCGATTGCCGACGCAGAAGCCGCCGTGGCCGTGGCGACCAAAGCCCGCGACGCCGCGCGCGATGCACTGGCCCAGCCGTTGGAAGCGTACACGCGGTTCGGTCCCGTTTATCCCAGCACGACCTCCGGCCGAAGGCTGGCGCTGGCGCGGTGGATCGCTGATCGGAATAATCCGCTGACGGCGCGGGTGGCGATCAATCACATGTGGCTCCGGCACTTTGCCGCCCCGCTCGTGCCGACTGTGTTCGACTTCGGTCTCAATGGAAAGCCACCCACAAACCCGGCTCTGCTCGACTGGCTGGCGGTCGAGTTGATGGAACCGAGCCTGCCGGCGACGGGTGCTTCATTGAGCGCAACCGGCCCCTGGAAGATGAAACACATTCATCGGTTGATCGTCACCAGCAATGCGTACCGGCAGCAGTCGTCGGTCTCAGCCGCGACCGAAGTCAACCGCCAGGTCGATCCCGATAACCTCGCCCTCTGGCGGATGAACGTCCGGCGGATGGAAGCGGAAATCATCCGCGACAGCACGCTCTACGTCGCGGGCAAGCTCGACAACACGATGGCGGGGGCTGAGCTGGACGAAAACTCAGGGATGACGGCGACCCGTCGGAGTGTCTATTTCCGCAACAGCAAAGAAAAGAAGATGACGTTCCTCGATCTGTTCGATCGGCCGAACGTCGTTGAATGTTACCGCCGGAGCGAAAGCGTTGTCCCACAACAGGCCTTGGCGATGGCCAACAGCCCGCTGTCGTTGACGCAAGCTCGTGTGCTCGCCAAATCCCTCTCGGAGGAAGCGGGGGCCGAGTTCAATCCGGAAACGAGTGAGAAATTCATTTCCGTCGCCTTCGAACAGGTATTATGCCGGCCGCCCACCAACGCCGAGCGCGAACAGTGCCGCGCCTTCCTGAGTGAACAAGCCGCCCGGTTCGCTGACCCGAAGACGCTGACGCAATTTAAAACCGGCACACCCAACGCAGTCCCCGCGGCCACCGATCCGCAGCAGCGAGCCCGCGAAAATCTCGTCCATGTGTTGCTCAACCACAACGACTTTTTGACGGTGAGGTAGCACAATGCAATCGCCGTTTCCGGGCATGGATCCGTTGATTGAGTCTTGCGGCCGGTGGAGTGATTTTCACGACAAGCTGATCGCCGACTTGGAGCTCGAATTGTCGCGATTGGTCCCCAGCCGGTATTTCGTGAGTCTTGGATCCCGAGCCTACATTGCCCTGGCCGACGACGGCTTGTCGGAGTTCCGGATTGGTCCCGACGTGACGGTCGCGGCACCGACCATGGTGCCGATCGCGGCTAGTGAGCCGGAAGCTGGCAGGGGATCAACCGCGATGCTTGCGGACGATGGGCCGATCGCGATGCTGGCCGCGAACGAAGACGAATACCGCGAACCGTACATCGAAATCCTGGATTCTGAACCCGAATTGAAGTTGGTGACGACGATTGAAGTTTTGTCGCCGAGCACGAAACGTTTCGGTTCGACAGGCTGGCACGAGTATCTCCGCAAACGAAAAGTCATGTTGCAAGGCGTGGCGAATTTCGTGGAAATCGACCTGCTTCGTCAGGGGCGGCGAATGCCGATGGCGACTCCGTGGCCGGCGACGCCTTATTACTTCTTTGTTGCCAGAAAAGCGCAGGTGCCTTCATGCTCAGCCTGGGGCATTGCTTCGTTACGGCCCATGCCGCCTTTAATCGTTCCTCTGGCGCCCCCGGACGGCGACGTCGTCCTGCCGCTTCAATCGTTGATTGATGCCATCTACGCTCGGTCCCGATATGATCGGCTATTCGATTACAGCACGCCCCCCGAATCGTCGTTGAGTTTGGAAGAGCAGAACTCGTTGAAATCCCAACTGGAAAAGCCTTCCGTGTAAAATACAATGTTCCTCAAGCACAATGACTCCTGAACGGTGAGAGACTAGAACGATGCAATCTCCGTTTCCCGGTATGGATCCGTTTATCGAGGCGAATCAGCTTTGGGGAGATTTCCACGATAAGCTGATCTACGAAATTGACCGAGTGCTCTCGGAACAATTGCCGCGAAAATACGTCGTCCGCTTGGACTCCCGCAGCTATATCGCCATTGATGAAGACGCCGAAAATGACTTTCTGATTTTGCCCGATATCAGCGTGCGGCACCGCCGTGGAGAGCGGGGAAAAGGAAGCGTCGGTCGCGGCAAGCCGACGACGACTCTGGAACCGCCGGTCGTCATGCTGGCTCCCCTCGAAGTTGAACACCGCGAGACGTTTATTGAGATTTACGAATTGCGGCCCCAGCGGCAACTTGTCACAGGAATTGAAATTCTCTCTCCATCCAACAAGCCCCCCGGGACTGTCGGTTGGGACATGTATTTGCGAAAGCGGCGGGCGTTTTTGAATGGCGCGGCTAACTTTATCGAGATCGACTTGTTGCGTGGTGGTCGCCGAATGCCGATGCAACAAGAATGGCCCGAAAGTCCCTATTACATTTTGGTGGCCCGCAAGAACCAGATGCCACGGTGCGACGTGTGGCCAGCGCATTCCCATATCGCTCTTCCCGAAGTCCCGATACCGTTAGCGTCTGGTGACAGCGACGTGAAGATCAATCTTCAACCGTTGGTCGATGCCGTCTACGCCCGCGCACGTTATGCCGACGATATCGACTATCAACAAAAACTTTCCATTTCCTTGTCGTCCGAAGAGAAACAAATTTTAGCAGGCGTCTCGAAACGCAAAACCCGAAGCGAATAAGACGATACAGAGCTTTCGGTCGGCGGACGGGGGCGTAATACTCGTGCGATCGATACCGGCAATGTCTCCCGCTCATGGAGCTAAACATGTCGCAATCCAAGCCAATCCAACCGACCCGCCGCGAATTTCTCGCCACCGCCGGTATGGGCTTTACCAGCCTCGTTCTCGGGAAAATGCTGGCGGAAGACGGCATCGTCCGCGCCAACGATGCCGGCGCTTGGTCCAAGCCCGATGGCCAGCCGCAATTCACCCCCAAAGCCAAGAGCGTGATCTGGATCTTCCTCACTGGAGGGATGAGCCAGATGGAGTCGTTCGACCCGAAGCCCGAACTCAACAAATGGGCCGGCAAGTCGTTCGCCGAGTCGCCTTACCAGAAGTTCCTCGAATCGCCGTACCTCAAAAAGAACCTGCGCGAATTCATCGAGGGGCTGCATAAAGTCCATCCCAAAATTTACGAAATGCAGGTGGGCTACCGGAAATGGGGGAATAGCGGTCTCGAAATGAGCGACTGGTGGCCGCATCTCGGGGCCTGTGCCGACGATCTGGTCCTGGTCCGCTCGATGTGGACAACCGACAATAACCACGGTGCACAACTGCAATTCCACACTGGCCGCCACGCCCTCGAAGGCCAGTTTCCAACGATCGGCTCCTGGGTCCACTACGGATTGGGGACGCTCAACGCCAACCTGCCGCAGTTCGTCGTGATGGGGACGCCGATCGCCGATTGTTGCGGTGGCGTGGGCGCCCACGGTTCGAATTACCTGGGCCCCGAACACTCAGGCGTCCAACTGGCGATTGATCCGCAGAATCCGCTACCGTTCGCCGTGCCCGCCGGGGATATGTACCGCGAAGAACAGCAACAGGAATTTGCGCTGCTCGGACGTTTGAATCGGCTTTCAGCGGCCGATTATCCCGACGACCCGGCAATCGAAGCGCGGATCAAATCGTACGAACTGGCATTCCACATGCAGACCGCCGTTCCGAACATCGTCAATTTCGCCGTCGAAACAGAAGCCACCCACAAAGCCTATGGCCTCCACCAACCCGAAACGAAGACGTTTGGCGAACAATGCCTGGCGGCTCGCCGGTTGGTGGAACAGGGGACACGGTTCGTGCAGATCTTCCACGGTTCGAACGGCGGTGCCGGGGCCTGGGATGCCCACGGTTCGCTTAAGGCTGGTCACTCGGCTCTCTGCAAACAGGTCGACCAGCCGATCGGAGCCCTGATCCGCGATCTCAAACAGCGGGGTCTGTTGGAAGAGACGCTGGTCGTGATCGGCACCGAATTCGGCCGGACGCCCGGAGCCCAAGGTTCCGACGGCCGCGATCACCACCCGTATGGCTTCTCGATCGCCCTGGCCGGCGGCGGTGTGAAAGGGGGAATCGCGCACGGCAGCACCGACGAACTCGGATTTCACGCCGTCGAAAATCGGCACTATGTCACCGATTTGCACGCCACCGTGCTGCACCAACTGGGGCTCGATGCGCACCGACTGGAAATCCCCGGACGCAAACGGCTGGAGATCGACTTCGGTCAGCCCATTCGCGAGATCCTGGCCTAGGAGTTTCAAAAACGATGCCCGAACAACTGCCTCAGTATCTATCCCGAATCGGCACAATCGGCGAAAAAAACCGACCGCCCGATCGTTTGCCTCGCCGCACGTTCCTCGCCGACGTGGGGATGGGCTTCACCGGGCTCGTGCTCGGAAAGATGCTGGCCGATGATGGGGTTGTCCGGGCGGGCGAAAGCGCGATCTGGTCCCCGCCAGACGGGCAACCGCATAACGCCCCGCGCGCCAAAAGCGTAATCTGGATCTTCCTCGTGGGTGGCATGAGCCACATGGAAAGTTTCGATCCCAAGCCGGCCCTCAACGAGCACTCCGGCAAAACGATCGCCGAGTCTCCTTTCAAAGCGGTCCTCGATTCCCCGTACCTCAAGAAAAACCTGCGAGAATTCGTCGCCGGCAATCACAAGGTGTATCCCACGATTTATCCCTTGCAAGTCGGCTACAAGAAATACGGCGAGTCGGGCACCGAGATCAGCGACTGGTGGTCGAACCTGGCCGGCTGCGTCGATGACCTGGCCATCGTCCGCTCGATGTGGACGACCGACAACGACCACGGCGCGCAACTGCAATTCCACACCGGCCGGCACGCGCTCGAAGGCCAATTCCCGACGATCGGATCGTGGATCCATTACGGCTTGGGGACCTTGAACGCCAATTTGCCGCAGTTTGCGGTGATGGGGACGCCGATCGCCGATTGTTGCGGCGGTGTCGGTGCCCACGGCGCGAATTACCTCGGCCCGGAACACGCCGGTGTGCAGCTTTCGACCGATCCAAACAACCCCCTTCCCTTTGCCGGACCGGGAACCGACGTTTATCGCGAGGAACAGCGCGAGGAATTCGCACTCCTCAACCGCTTGAACAAATTGTCCGAGGTCGAATATCCCGATGATCGGTCGCTCGCCGCGCGGATCAAAGCGTATGAACTGGCCTATCACATGCAGGTGGCCGTCCCCCATGTGGTCGATTGCGCGAGCGAAACTCCGGCCGTCCAAAAAATGTACGGTCTCGATAATAAAACGACAGAAACTTTCGGCAGGCAATGTCTGGTCGCTCGCCGACTGGTGGAACAAGGGACGCGGTTTGTGCAAATCTTCCACGGATCGAACGGTGGCGCCGGTGCGTGGGACGCCCACGGAGGATTGAAGGCGGGGCATTCGGCGCTTTGCTCCCAAGTCGATCTGCCGATTGCCGGGCTCATTAAGGACCTTAAACAACGGGGCTTGTTGGATGAGACCATCGTCGTGATCGGCACCGAATTCGGTCGCACGCCGGGGGCGCAAGGGGCCGACGGGCGCGACCATCATCCATACGGCTTTTCGGTGGCGATGGCCGGGGGAGGCATCAAGGGAGGCGTCGTACACGGCAGCACCGATGAACTCGGCTTCCACGCCGTCGAACACCGGCATTACGTCACCGACATCCACGCCACCGTGTTGAAACTTTTAGGACTGGATGGCCGCCGCTTGGAAATCCCCGGCCGCAAACGTCTCGATATCGACTTCGGCAAACCCATCGCCGAGATTTTGGTGTAGCCGCATTGCATTTGGGTGGACAAAACCGATTCGGGAGGGTGAGGCTCCTGCCGAACCGCTCCGGGTGGGCGGCGGTCCGGGAGTTCGAGTGTCCTCCCGAGATTCGGTGGTGGAGCCTTTGCGAAGAACAGCCGTGTGGATGGCGAACCTTTCCCAACGGTGCGATCTTATGCATTCGGACTTCGCTCGGCGGCTCAGCAGGAGCTTCGCCCTCCCGCATGCCGACCGGCATTCATCCGCCAAAACGCGTTCAATGGGTAGCGCTCGACAATCGTTTAACCCCGAGCCCTCGGCGAGGCTGCGATGTGACCACCGATCTTGTCGCAATTCTCAACGACCCCGACCTTCCCAGTGATTGGCAAGCCATTTGGCGGTAATTCAATTTTCTTCAGCATCGTTGGGCAGATGCAGAAGTCCGACGAAATCAGAAAACGTGCTCGCGACAAAGCTGATATTATTGGTCATCCCAGGACGACCCGCGTGCCAGAAAACAACTGTCGGCACTCCCGCAGAGCGATAATCAAGGCAGACGTAGTTCCCGCCACCGTCGCCGGCGACTGGTATCAGATGCTCTGGAAAGAATTCTGTCCGCCTCAGCCACCTCACGAGATTCCGCTCGTCGCCATCGTGAAGATTGAAAAACTCGCCCACCGAGGCGTGAAAGATCTCGATCTCTCCGTCGGGAAACTCAAAATCGGTCTCATTGGGTGACCCACCGCTAAAATGCTTTGCAAAATCTCGATAATCGCTGGGCAGCTTGTATCCAAGGGCACCTTCGACAGCGACTAACTCATCCTCAGAGGCTGGCAACGGCTGATCGAACCACGTTAAGGAACTTCCAGTCATTTCTTTCTCGCATGCCACATCTCAGGGCACCGAAGCGTCCGACGTCAGAATGAATTCGTTTGGGAAGAAGCTGACTGCGTCCGGTATCCTCGAGGACTTTCACCCACACGATAATTGATGCGCGCGGAAATTGGCCAGCCAATTGCCCGGACCCCACGCAAATTTCGCCTAATTTGCTGGCCAATTGGGCTTTGCCGGCCAAGAAGCTCCTCTCCCTCGCAATCCCGACGCACGGGCGAAGGCGCTTGGCGCCGTCCCCCGTCCTAGTTCGCCGTTCGGAGCGCCCCTCTGAGTTAAGTCCGAAGAGACCAACCTCGCCGCTCCGCGCGTGCGCTGAACCTCAGGAACCGCTCGCTGGTATCAGCCTGCCCCAACGGCACTTAACAAGCGAGTCAACCTGATTTCAACAAACCCATATCCCATCGAACCATCCTCTGGAAATACTGCAGCTAGCGATGGATCGCACGGCTCGTCGGAAATGATTTTCAAGTTGTCGTCGAACGTCGTCATCATTGCCGTGTTGGTGCCCTCGTCCACCCGAATGAAAGGGGGCAAAGGCCAGGCAGTCCGATCCCATGGGGCGTCCCTCCCAATAACTTTCCACTCGCCATTGAGTAAGCCGAGATCGCCAAATCTTCCGACCAGGATCGCATCACGTGGCCGAAGTCCGGGAACGCTTGGCAAGTCTTCAATCGTCGGCTTCTTCGGCCCGAAGAAATACCCAAATGCAATTCCTTTTCCGAAATTTCTCGCCATTAATCCACGGCAAAAACCGCCGTCTCGTAACGGTACGGCAAACCAGGTTCCCTCAGGGAATTCAAGCTTTGAATTCTTCATACAGCTTTCCCGATTTCAGAATCTCCATCGATCCGTCAAAGATTTGGGTGATTATACACTTTTACGCCGTCGAACACCGGCGGGTTCGTCCACTCATCGGGTCCGAGGAATCGTGGAAAGGGGAAGCGGTCGTGGCTTGTTCGTGAGAACCGCACGACGTGGGCTAAAGCCCACGCTACGGGACGGGCGTTGGCGTCCCCGAACGCCCAATCTGGCATTTCCTTGCCAACGGGCAATAATGTCAGGCATCAACCCGGCCGGCCGTAGTGGCTGTTTCCGGGACAACGACACAATCGAAAGCCGAGGACTCGTGGCACAGCACCAGAAACCGACTCTTTTTGGCGGCAGCACCAATCGCCTCGATACGCTCATCGACGGCGTGTTCTCGATCGTGATGACGCTGATGGTGTTCAACATCGCGCTTCCCAAAGACCACCCGACTGTCAATCTTCGCCAGGAACTGGTCAACCTCTGGCCCAGTTTTCTCGCCTACGCGATCAGCTTTGGGATGGCGGGAATTTACTGGTCGGCCAACCACAATATGTTCCGGTTCATTAAACGGACGAGCCACGACCTGAACTGGCTCTCGATCGTTTTTCTGGCCTGCGTCTCGCTGTTGCCGTTTTCGACCGGCCTTTTGGCTCAGTTCAACGACAATCCCACCGCCTTGGTTTTTTACGGTGCGAATCTGGAATTGATCGGTCTCGCCCTGTGCGGCATCTGGACCCACGCCACCACCCATCGCCGGCTGACCGATCCGCAGCTTCCTGAAAATGTCGTCTGTTTCGGATGTTCGCGGATTCTGGTTGGTGTTGTCGGCTACGGAGTCGCCACGTTGCTCGCGCTGGTCAATACGACGGC
>Ga0364919_10314_pt4 | contig 12691 bp, 13 predicted proteins | sample SorcelJu500001C7_2_FD_206953 | JGI IMG/M metagenome (GOLD analysis project Ga0364919, IMG submission 206953) | Enriched cells from Trout Bog Lake Hypolimnion, Wisconsin, USA - BchlTB.June20.5000.01.C7 | ecosystem: Environmental > Aquatic > Freshwater > Lake > Hypolimnion/Profundal zone | place... | reverse complement strand
AAACGACCGGGAAGCTTGTCCTGGCGCTCGAACGCGCCGGGGCGGATATTATCGAGCTTGGTATACCATTCTCAGATCCGCTTGCGGACGGTTCGGTTATCCAGGAGGCCTCGCAAAGGGCGCTCCGGAGGGGCGCAAGCCTTAGAAAAATTCTGGTACTGGTGGAGAGGTTGAGGCTTAAGACAGAGGTGCCTTTGGTCTTCATGACCTATTATAACGTGATTCTTCAATATGGCGTGGCGGATTTCATGGAGAGCTGTTCCGATGTGGGTGTTGACGGCGTCATCGTGCCGGATCTTCCCTATGATGAGGCAAAGGATCTGATCGCATTAGGGAAGAAGCACCGGGTCTCCACCATATTCCTGGCGGCGCCGACTTCTACGAGCGAGCGGCTTTCTAGAATAGCGGAATATTCCCGGGGGTTTATTTATTATGTATCGCTGACCGGGGTTACAGGTACGCGCAGGCAATTACCGCTTGAGGTAGTTTCGAATGTGCGGATGCTTAAATCGATGACGTATAAGCCGGTCGCAGTCGGATTCGGTATATCGAATATAAAACAGGCGCGCCGGATAGCGAAAGTAGCGGATGGCGTCATAGTCGGAAGCGCGATCGTAAAGATCATAGGTGAAGGAAAGAAGGCGCTGCCCCGGGTGGAAAAATTTGCGCGCAGTTTAGCAAGAGCTATACATGGGTCGTAAAAGGAGATTGCTTTGTCGCACAATGCGGAAAACAATATGCTCCTCGCAATGACACGAAAAACGATAAACGATAAACGATTAACGAACAACGTATACGTCGTCATCCTGATAGGAGGAAAGGGCAAGCGGTTACGGCCGCTGTCGACAGATGAGAAGCCGAAGGCTTTTCTCTCGGTCACGAAAGACCGCAAGACCATGTTCCGCAGGACGGTCCTGAGGGCAGAGAGGCTTGTGCCATTAAGCCGGATCGTGGTTGTGGCAAATTCGGCCAATCGAGCGAATGTTAAGCGGGATATGCCGCTCCTCGGCAAAGACAACGTCTTTCTCGAGCCTGTCTCGAGAAATACAGCGCCGGCTATCGCTCTGGCTGCATATAATCTGGAAAGACGCGCCGGCGATTGCATTATGGTGGTCCTGCCTACCGACCAATATATCATCGATGAGGCCGGATACATAGCGGCATTGAAGAAGGGTGTAGATTTTATCAGGCGCCATGAAGATGCCATAGTGATCTTTGGTCAAAAACCGACCTATGCCGCTACCGGATTTGGATATATAAGGGTTGAAGCCGGACGAGGCAGAATAGCGAAAGTAGAGCAGTTCACCGAAAAGCCCGATCTTAAGACTGCGAAAAAGTATTTAAAGAGCGGTAGGTATCTCTGGAATATCAGCACGTTTATTTTTAAGACGAATAATATTCTACGGGCATTTAAAGAGTTTGCCCCGGATATCTTGCATGGCCTTAAGGACGAGATCGATCCTGCGGCTTATGGTAAAATGCCCGATATATCGATCGATTACGCTATCATGGAGAAGGCCAGCGGCGTCTATTGTGTAAAGAGTGATTGCGGATGGCAGGATATGGGCAGCTTCGATGCATTGCGTAAGGTGCTTAAACGGGAAGGCCGTAAATTTACTGAGACCGGCGGAAAGATAACAAAAATTATATGAGATTACTGGGGCTTGATGTAGGGACAAAAAGGATAGGGGTTGCGCTGAGCGATATGTTGTTGATCACCGCGCAGGGGCTCGATACTATCGAACGAAAGGATCTAAAAACCGATATCGATCGAATAAAAAAGCTCGTCGAAGAAAATTCAGTTACGGAGATCGTGGTGGGATTGCCGTTAAATATGAGCGGTACCTACAGCGCAATGACGAAAGAGGTGGTCGGCTTTATCGATAATTTGAGCTCGGCAGTCTCTGTTCCCGTGAAGACATGGGATGAGCGCCTGACGAGCATGCAGGCTGAGCGTATAATGCTCGAATCTGATATGAGCCGCAAGAAGCGTAAAAAATTGTCTGACAAGATCGCCGCGCAGATAATATTACAAAGCTACATGGGAACGATCAACCCTTCGACGCATCCCCGGCCTTAGAGCCGGGGATTTGCTCAGGGTGATCCTGAGCTTTTGCCGAAGGATCAAGAAAGGATAGGTATCTTCGTGCATAAGATAGATCTTCTGAAGAACGGTATAAAAGTAGTCACTAAACCTATGGATCATATGGAGTCGGTCTCTATAGGGGTGTGGCTCCGGACCGGCGGTCGATATGAAGACAAGGCTACGAACGGCATAAGCCATCTCCTCGAGCATCTCCTGTTTAAAGGGACGAAGACCCGGGATATGAAATCGATCAAGGAGGCGATCGAGGGTAGGGGCGGAAGCTTCAACGGATTTACATCCGAGGAGTTTACGTGTTATTTGGTCAAGGTCCTTGCCAAGGACGCGGAGCTCGGAGTCGATATTTTAAGCGATATGGTGCTTAATCCCCGCCTGGACGCCCTCGAGATAGAGAAGGAAAAGAGCGTTATCATAGAAGAGATAAATATGTACAAGGATATCCCTGCCCAGCATGTACACGAGATCCTGGCCGAGATGATGTGGCCTGACCAGCCGCTTGGAATGCCGCTGGCCGGAAGCGTCGAATCCGTAAAGTCGATCACGCGCGATACGCTCGCCGCTTATAAGGAGAAGCATTATAACCCGAGGAATATGATAGTCGTCGGAGCCGGGAAGGTAGGGGGAGAGGATTTCCTGCGGCTTTCGAAAAAATTCCTGGAGCATGCCAAGCCCGCGGAAGAATCGCATTTTTCCAAAGCGCGCCTCGATCAGAAGAGCCCCGTTTTTAGGCTCCATGTCAAAGACACCGAGCAGACGCATGTGGCGCTCGGGCTTCATACCCTGCACAGGTTCCACCCGGATAAGTATATCGCAAGCCTTCTCAACGTGATCCTGGGCGCAAATATGTCGTCCAGGCTCTTTCATATAGTCCGAGACGAGATGGCCTTATGTTATGAGATATCGTCGGGTGTAAGACGATATGAGGATTGCGGCGCTTTCACCGTGAGCGCAGGCGTCGACCATAAAAAATTTGCCAAAGCCCTCGAGGTGATCCTGCGCGAACTCGGCAGGATGGCGAAAGAACCGGTAGGTAAGGAGGAATTGTTTCGCGCCAGGGAATATTACAGGGGACAGCTCCTTTTTGCGCTGGAGGACACGATGAGCCACATGTTGTGGATGGGAGAGAAGATAGCCGCCGGTGAAGCGGATATCGACATAAAAGATATTCTGGCAAAAGTAGAAAAGGTAAAGGCCGAAGATATCATGAGGGTTGCATCGGGTATATTCAAGACCGGTAATCTTAACCTGGCCGTGATAAGCCCATTAAAGGAAGAGAAAAACATAAAGGAGATGCTTCATTTTTCATGAGAGGCTCAATAAAATTATTCAGGGTATTCGGGATAGATATTAATATACACATCACATTTTTATTGCTCATTCTTCTGGTATTGCCGGGAGGTATGCGGCGGGTATGCCTGGTGCTGGCTATATTCTGCTGTGTCACAATGCACGAGCTGTGCCATTCGCTCATGGCGAAGCGGTTCGGCATAAAGGTGCACGAGATAACGCTGCTGCCGATAGGCGGTGTAGCATCGATGTCGAAGATGCCGGATAAACCGTCTCAGGAGCTCGCCGTATCTATAGCGGGTCCGCTATCGAATCTCGCGATCATCGTCATATTCTACTACCCCCTGAAAATGTTATTAGGGCCGGATGTTCTTTTTCATCCGCTTTCTACGGCGACCTGGCCGCTCACCGCCGCCTATGCCTACTGGGTAAATCTGATCCTCGCCGGTTTTAACTTGCTTCCGGCATTTCCCATGGACGGAGGGAGGATACTTCGTGCGGCCCTGGCCTCTAAGCTCGGCATGAAGAAGGCCACGCGCATAGCCGTAAGTTTAGGACATATTTTTGCGCTTGCCTTTGCTTACTTTGGGTTGGTCCAGTTCAACCTGATACTTGTAATGATCGCGGTATTTATTTACATAGCGGCGTCGCTCGAGGAGACGCGGGGAGGCATAAATGACGATAATAACGGTTAAAGAGAGATGATCGCGATGATCGAGGGGAGGATCTGTGCATAAGATATTGATAGCTCCGAGTATTCTTTCCGCCGATTTTTCGAAGCTGGGTCAGGAGATACGTGACGTAGAAAAAGCGGGCGCTGACTGGATACATGTGGATGTAATGGACGGCCACTTTGTGCCGAACATAACTATCGGACCGGTCGTATTAAAATGGGTGCGGCCTGTCACGAAACTGCCGTTCGACGTGCATCTCATGATAAAAAACCCGGAGCGTTATGTAGAAAGCTTTGTCAAGGCAGGGGCAGATATCATTACTTTCCACTCGGAGGTCGAAGAGCCCCCGAAGGAGATCATAAAGCTCATCCGTTATTTTAAAAAGAAGGTAGGGGTATCTATAAAACCGAAGACGGATATCGCGAAGATAGAGCCTCTCCTTTCGATGGTCGATATGGTGGTCGTGATGACGGTGGAGCCGGGATTTGGCGGGCAGGGCTTCATCTTCGACTGCCTGTCTAAGATCGAAGATGTGCGCAAGGTTTTCAAAAAGGACATCCAGGTCGATGGAGGCGTTAATATAGAGACCGCGCCGGAGGTGATCAAGCGCGGCGCGAATATCCTTGTCGCCGGGACGGCGGTCTTCGGGTCTAAGAACTATGCTGAAGCGATCAGGAAATTAAAAGGAGGCTAAAAATGGCAGGAATCAAATTCGGTACAGATGGCTGGAGGGCTGTTATAAGCGACGATTTTACTTTTGATAATGTCAAGAAGGTGGCACAGGCGGTTGCCGATTATATTAACAGGGATACACAAGCCCTGAATATCAGGGACAGGCGTGCCGTTATAGGATATGATACAAGGTTTCTGTCGGAGAAATATGCGGAATTGATCGCGTGCGTATTTGCCGCTAACGGCATAAGAACGATCCTGTCCGACCGCCCGACCCCGACGCCTTCGGTGAGCTTCACCATTAAGGACAGGGGGATGATAGGCGGCATCATGGTAACCGCGAGCCATAATCCGGCCAGGTATAACGGCATCAAATATAAGGCGTATTATGGAGGGTCTGCCGGATCGGATATCACAAAGAAACTTGAGGCATATCTCGGACAGAGCGAAATAAAATACGCCCCGGCGGCAGAATTAAAGTCGAACGGCATGCTGACATACGAGAATATAATCCCGAAGCACCTGGGATTCATAAAGAAGTATGTGAATTTACGGCAGTTGAAGAAGGCGCGCCTGAAGGTCCTCGTCGACTCTATGTATGGCACAGGCAATGATTATATCTCTGAGCTTTTGTCGGGCGGATCAGTGAAGGTAGATACGATACACAATGTTTACAATCCCAGTTTTTGCGGGATCAACCCTGAGCCGATCATGCCGAATTTAAAAGAGCTGGCCGAAAAGGTGAAAAAAGGAAAATACGATATCGGCCTTGCCACCGACGGTGATGCCGACAGGCTCGGAGTGGCGCTACCTAATGGCAAGCTGCTTACCGGCCACAAGGTCATGACCCTGTTATTTCTCCACCTATTGGAGGACAGGAAGATGCGCGGCGCTGTCGTCCAGACGCTCTGCGGCACAGACCTGATCAATAAGATCTGCAGGAAATATGGCCTGAAGATGTACGAAACCCCGGTCGGTTTCAAATATATCTGCGAGATCATGCTTAAAGAGGACGTGCTAGTGGGGGGCGAAGAGACCGGCGGGGTCGCATTCAAAAACTCTATCCCCGAAAGGGACGGTGTGCTCTCGGGGCTTCTGATCCTGGAGATGATGGCGATGAGAAAGAAGAAGATCCTGGATATATTAAAATCCATCGACAAAGAATACGGCACCTATGAATATCGACGGCTCGATGTTAAATATCCGGATGAGAAGAAGCCCAAACTTATGGAGCTATTGAAGAACGATCCCCCAAAAGAGGTTCTCGGTAAAAAGGTAGTGGATATAAATAAGCTCGACGGTTACAAATTTATATGCGAGGATGGGTCGTGGTTAATGCTCAGGCTTTCCGGCACAGAACCGATACTCCGGGTCTACGCCGAGGCATCGAGCGAAAAGAAAGCGCTCAGGATACTTGAAGAGGGAAAAAGAATAGCGTCTAGCGTATAGCGGATAGTGTATAGGAAAAATGTCAAATAAATCTCTAATACGTAATTTTTCAATAATCGCACACATCGATCATGGTAAGTCGACGCTGGCCGACCGAATACTCCAGTTTACCGGAGCCATCAGCGAGCGCGAATTTCACGACCAGGTCCTCGATGATATGGATCTGGAGCGCGAGCGGGGCATCACTATCAAGGCCAGCGCCGTCCGCATTGGCTACAAGGCAAGGGACGGCCTGACCTACGAGATGAACCTTATCGATACACCCGGCCATGTCGATTTTACGTACGAGGTATCCAAATCGATCGCTGCATGCGAAGGGGCGCTTCTCGTCGTCGACGCATCCCAGGGCGTGGAGGCGCAGACGGTCGCGAACCTGTATCTGGCGATGGAGCACAATCTCATCATAATACCCGTTATAAATAAGATCGACCTCCCGAGCGCCGAGGTCGACCGCGTTAAGCATGAGATACGCGATATACTGGGCATTAAAGATATCGACATCATCCAGGCGAGCGCCAAATTCGGCAAGGGTACGGAAGACATCCTCGAATCGATCGTGAAAAACATACCGCCCCCGAGCGGTGAGCCGACGAACCCCCTCCAGGCGTTAATATTCGATTCGAAGTTTGATACGTATAAAGGCGTCGTGATCCTGATAAGAGTCAAGAACGGGGTCTTGCGTAAAGGCGCAAAGATAATGATGATGGCGACCAAGAGCGTTTATGAGATACAGGAGATAGGCATACATACCCCGCGGCAGCAGCAGATAGATGAGCTCTCGCCAGGCGATGTCGGGTATATCACATGTAATATACGGACGGCAAGTGAGGTTGTCATAGGCGACACGATAACCGATGCGGACAACCCTACTCCGACGGCGCTTCCGGGATACAAGAAGGTTCAGCCGATGGTTTATAGCGGCATATATCCGGCCAACTCCGCCGATTTTCCGTCGCTGAAAGAGGCGATCGAGAAACTGCGCCTTTCGGATGCATCTTTTGTATTTGAGCTGGAGAAGTCGGCTTCGCTCGGCATGGGTTTCAGGTGCGGATTCCTGGGGCTTCTTCATATGGAGATAGTCGAGGAGAGGCTCGAGAGGGAGTTTGACCTGAATCTCGTTGTCACTACTCCCAGCGTTATATACAGGATACTTAAAAGGGACGGCAACATAGTGGATATAGATAACCCTATGAAGCTGCCAAACCTGTCGGAAATCGATGAGGTGGAAGAGCCATATGCCCGGGCTTTCATGATATCACCAAAAGAATACATGGGGGCTATCCTGGAGCTGTCGGAGTCCAGGCGCGGAATATATGTATCGACCGAATATCTGGATGAGAATCGCACCCGTATCATCTATAACCTGCCGCTTGCCGAGATAATCATAGATTTCTATGATAAGATAAAGTCGATCACGCGCGGCTACGGGTCGCTGGATTACGAGCTTCTCGATTATCGCCCGACCACCATAGTCAAGCTAGACATCCTGATAAATGGCGAAATATATGATGCCTTCTCATGCCTGGTCTTTAAGGATAAGGCCTATGCAAAGGGTAAGGCCATCATAGAAAAACTTAAAGATAATATTCCGCGCCACCTTTTCCAGATCGCGCTCCAGGCCGCTATCGGCGGACAGGTCATCGCGCGCGAGACGATAAAGTCGGTCGGGAAAAATGTCACGGCCAAATGTTACGGCGGAGATATCACCAGAAAGCGTAAGCTCTGGGAGAAGCAGAAGGAAGGCAAGAAACGCATGAAGCAGTTCGGCAAAGTAGAGATACCCCAGGAGGCGTTCATGGCGGCGCTAAAAGTGGGCTAATACGAATAACGACAAACGATGAACGATAAACCAACAACGAAGGAAACAAAATGAATCCACATGTAAAGTCTCAGATCAGGGAATGGACGGAGTCGATCGTCATAGCCGTTGTGCTGGCTTTATTGATAAGGACATTCGTCGTCCAGGCATTTAAGATACCGTCGGGTTCCATGATCCCGACATTCAAGGTAGGCGACAGGATATTTGTAAATAAATTCATATACGGCGCCGGGGTGCCATTCACAGATCTGCACCTGCCGGCGGTGCGGGAGCCGCGGCGCGGGGATATAGTCGTATTCATATCGCCCGAAGACCGGAAGAAGGATTTTGTGAAAAGGCTTATAGCCGTGGGTGGTGAAACGGTCGAAATAAAGGACGGGCGGATATATATTGACGGTAAGGATATACAGGAGCCTCTGTCCATAAGGGCTGTTTACTACTATAATGCCGGCGACTTTGGAGGAGAGGGTGTCAAAATCCAGGTCCCGAAAGATTTTTACTTTGTGCTCGGCGACAATAGCGCAAGTTCGCGTGATTCCAGGTACTGGGGATTCGTCTCCCGCAAAAGTTTACTGGGGAATGCCATATGTATATATTGGCCGCTCCATAGGATGCGTATTATAAAAAATTGATAAAAAATGATTACTGTGATTAGGCGATGATTACAGTGATTAATAATCGCTGTAATCAAATTTGAAATCACCGTAATCATCTTTCGATTTAATATATCAGGAGTTACGATGGGATATATAAATCTGGCCAATAAGATCACCATCACCAGAATAATCATGATACCGTTCTTTATCGTGGCCATCGTCTACGGGCGTAACGATATCGGGCTCGTTTTTTTTATCATTGCGGTGATATCCGACGGGCTGGACGGTTTTATAGCAAGGACTTTTAATCAGAAGACGGCCCTGGGCACTATCATCGACCCTGTGGCCGACAAGCTTCTGCTTATGAGTGCCTATATAAGCCTCGCATTCATGCCGGCCGTTTCCGATCATCTGCGGCTTCCTCCATATGTGCCTATAGTGGTGATCTCTCGCGATGTTTTTATAGTGATCGGCTCGATCATAGTGTATTTCTTAAAAGGCGATCTAAAGGTATCGCCGAGTGTTACCGGTAAGATAACGACATTCTTCCAGATGATAACGATCGTGGGTATCCTGGTGCAGTTTAAATACTCGTATATTTTATGGAGCCTTACGGTGATTCTTACGGTGGCCTCGGGACTCGATTACATGATGAAGGGGTTGAGGCTCCTGGGAGAGCATGCGTCTGTGAAAAAAACGGGGTAAGACATGGAGATATTCATATTTTCTTTATCAGGGTTGATTTCGTATTTCATCGGTTCGTTTCCCACAAGTTATCTCATAGCAAAGTATCTTTTAGGTATCGACATACGTTCTGCCGGTTCCGGGAACGCCGGCGCTACAAATGTGTTGCGGGTGGTCGGGAAGACCCCTGCGCTTATTACGCTGATAGTCGATATATTTAAAGGTGTATTGGTGATGGCGGTCATAGCCCCAATGACGTATCCGTGTCTGGAGGATCTCCTACGAAAAGATTTTTATTTTGGGTTTCTGGCGTTATTAGTGATCGCCGGTCATATATGGCCTGTGTTCCTGAGGTTCAAAGGGGGTAAGGGTGTTGCTACCACGCTGGGGGTTGCGATAGCAGCTCTTCCTTTTGCGCTAGTGCCGTCTTTAATTATATGGCTGGGTGTATTTTTTTTAACGAGCTATGTTTCACTTGCCTCGATAATGGCGCTACTCTCATTTCCTATCGCTGTGGCATTTATCGATTACTCATTTTACACAGTCTTATTTTCCGTGATCATCTGCGGCATCGGCATATATAAGCACAAAGAGAACATAAAACGGCTTTTAAGAAGAGAGGAAGGTAAAACGGTAATCTATGGTAAGTATTCAAAAAAGTAAGCTTTTAGGCATTGACTATACCAAAATAGTAGGTATACTCTATTATAGGAAGGAAAGGAGTATTTTTTTAAGTGCATAATTAAAAAGTTTTAAAAAGTATTTATAAGGTGAACCATGCGAGAAGTCGTATTTAAGAACATATTATCGAATAATTCCCGCGTGAAGAACATATTCCTTAAGGAGGTCTTCGAGCGGGATGGTGTGCTTGCTAAGACTGAGCGCAGATGCTTCTACTATATTAAAGATATTACCCCGATAAGGGAGGTAGAAAACCTTCAGAAATGGGTGGATGGAAAGAACGCCGTGGAGACGCTCGGCAAGCGCCATTTTCACATCTTTAAGGAGCATAACGATGCTCACCTCGAGGATAAACTGATCTGCAAGATCATAGGCACATTTTACGCCATCGTTAATAATAATGTCTACACGGTGGCTTTTCTGCACTCATTCAAGGTGCGCTTCACTAAGGCGCGCCTCTGATAAATACCCACAGGGTTTATTGTTTAGAGATCAATGCCCCACAGGCTTATGCCGTGGGGCTCCATTATAATCACCTACCTTGACTTTTACATATTTGTATGGTAAACTTAACGGTTCCTATGGGATTTACATGGATATATTAGCAAAGATAAACTGGGTCGATATCGTTATCCTTATTGTCATGTTGAGAACGAGCTATCTTGCTTTTCAGCATGGATTGAGCCACGAGATCTTCCCGCTTTTCGGCTCGATCGCCATGGTTAGTCTGGCCCTCCGGTATTATCTAACACTATCCGACATAGTGGCACAATATGTGCTTAAACTGCCGCAGGATATCTTGAATCTACCGGCGTTTGTCGCCATACTGGTAGTTGTGGGAATAATATGCAAGCTCCTGGGCGCGCTACTGGATAACATGCTAAAAATGACATGGCATCCGTTTATTGAAAAATTCGGCGGACTCCTTATAGGGGTCATCAAGGCATCGATCGTTACCAGCATGGTTCTTATAGTGCTGGCCCTGGTCCCGTTATCCTACCTTCAGCATTCGGTGAGGGATAAATCCCTTATGGGGATGCGCTTCCTGAAGATAGGCCCTGATATATACGAAAAGGTGTCCCGGTTTCTGCCCGCGATAAAGCTTGAGAAGCCGATAGTGCATAAGGATGAGCTTGTGCAGCGGCTGGCCGCCGATAAATCCATCCAGCTCGGCGGGAAGTTCGGTAAAGGGCTGGCCATCCCATAAAAATATCCTAAGCTATCATCGGTAAACTATTAAATTTTTTGAAATCACCCCAATCATCCTATAAGATGCTTTTTAAACAATAGTAAATCTGGAGGTATTGATGAGAATAATTGACCTGTATGAACTGGCAGTAAAAAAAGGCATGGCACACGATCCGCGTACCGCAAGGGAAATAAAGAAAGAGCTGGACGCGGCCAGAAAAGAATACCGCAAATCACGCGGGCCGGACCAGAAGGCCTTCGACAAGGCGAGGCTCACAAATCCATACGCCGATACCCGTATCCTGTACGGCGATCCGAAGACCGATGTCAAAACAGCGATAGTCGGCGTAGATATGGAAGGTCCCGAGATCCTTACCGCCGCAGCTCTTATAGAACGTGGCACGCCGATCGATCTTGTGATCGGCCACCACCCGGAAGGCAATGCCTGGGCGAGGTTCTACGATGTCATGAAACTGCAGGTGGCGATGCTCGCGAAGTGCGGCATACCTACGGCGGTGGGCGAGGAATTATTAAAGGACAGGATGGGGGAGGTCGAGCGCGCGGTTGCCCCGGCAAACCATTCCAGGGCCGTCGATATCGCCAGGCTCCTCGACATACCGTTTATGTGCATGCACACGCCGGCCGATAACCATGTAGCAGATTATCTGCAGAGGATGTTTGACCGCAAAAATCCTAAAAAATTATCGGACGTCGTAAACATGCTTAAGGCGATCCCCGAATATGCCGACGGTTTAAAGAAGAACGCCGGTCCGCGCATCCTGATAGGCGAACCGGATAAGCCGGCCGGAAAGATATATGTCGATATGACAGGCGGCACCGAAGGCCCCAAGAAGATATTCCCGCGCCTCTCGCAGGCAGGCATCGGCACCATAGTGGCGATGCATTTAAGCGAGGAACACTACAAGCATGCCAAGGGCGAACACATCAATGTCGTGATCGCAGGCCACATAGCCAGCGATAACCTGGGCCTGAATCTTCTGTTGGACGAGATCGAGAAGAAAGATAAACTCAATATCATACCGTGTTCCGGATTTGTGAGAGTGAGACGGTAGTAAGGCAGTATGGCAATACCCGAGAAGATCATCGACCAGATACGGGATAGGACCGACATAGTAGAGGTCATCTCGTCATATGTGCCTTTAAAAAAGACGGGCAAAAGTTTTAAGGCGCCGTGCCCTTTTCATAATGAGAAGACGCCTTCGTTCATTGTAAGCCAGGATAAGCAGATATACCATTGCTTCGGATGCGGAGCCGGCGGGAATGTATTCTCATTCCTTATGAAGCATGAGAATCTCGAGTTCCCCGAGGTGGTGGAGATGCTGGCCCAGAAGGCGGGTATCCAGATGCCGCGGGAAGCCGGCTCGTCACGCCTGTCGAGCTCCTTATCCAATGAATTGTACCGGATAGAGGAGATGGCGTGCCAGTATTTCGAGACCCATCTGGCAGGTTCATCGGCGGCAAAAGAGTATTTGGCGTCGCGCGGGGTAGGGCAGCAGACGATCGATAAGCTTAAGAT
>Ga0364919_10436_pt1 | contig 12790 bp, 4 predicted proteins | sample SorcelJu500001C7_2_FD_206953 | JGI IMG/M metagenome (GOLD analysis project Ga0364919, IMG submission 206953) | Enriched cells from Trout Bog Lake Hypolimnion, Wisconsin, USA - BchlTB.June20.5000.01.C7 | ecosystem: Environmental > Aquatic > Freshwater > Lake > Hypolimnion/Profundal zone | place... | reverse complement strand
CGGGCTTGTCATTTCGTAATTGGTAAGTATCCCGTTATCCACTATAACGTCGCCGGGGGGATAACCTCTGACCGAATCTATGCCGCCGAAACTCAAGCCCTCCGACGGATTCAGCTTACACGAGGCAAGCTGGGTATTTATCTTAAGGCTCTGGATGAGATTGAAAGGCAGCGAAGCCTTAGTCTGGAGCGTAGTCGTAAACTTCGAATATACCGGCGGCGCGCCTCTGGTCAGATACGGATCATGTTCGGCGCTTGCGCCCAATATATCGAGGCCTTGTGTAAACTGAGGCGTGAGGACAGCGGTAGCGCCGATGGCCCTTTTTAAATATGTCCCGCCGAAACTTAATGTGCGCAGCCTGTCTCTATTAATAGTCCCGCCGCCGCTGTTGAAAGGCCCCCCGGTATTCGCGTATGTCTTTTTATCCTGCGCCGAAAATTCGCCGTAAACCTCGCCTATATATTCATCCTTCACATACAGGTCCTGGTGTACGGAAAAATCTGCCTTCTCGGCCCATGTCCTCATGTCGAAAGGCAGGAAGTCTTTCTTCGGGGTGGATACGCTCTTACTGCCGCCGTATAGGATCGAGGCACCCGTGTAATTTATAGGAAGGCTGTGGTAGGCATAAAAGCTGCCGAAATCCTTACCGTAGGTGTAGCCGCTCATGAGCATGTCATCGTTATTGAGAAAATTATTATGCCTGATCCCGTAACCGGTCCTCAATGTACCCGTCGGAGCCGAGCCGTCGTTATCATATGTGAAACTGCTGTGGATGGGCACCTGCGTCTCGGGCGTCAGAGCGACATCGGTCGTGCCGGTCGTCTTTCCGGCATGGAGGGCGGCCTTCACCTCCCGATCCGGGTTCTTATTCATGAGCTGTATGCTCTTCGATATCCTGTCATACCTGAGCACCTCGCCAGCCTTGATCGGCCAGTAATGACGCAGCCTCTCATTGTCGAACCACATGGTCTTGGGGATCTGAAGCTCGCCCATCTTCGCCTCGATGACCTTGAGCATGAGAACGCCGTCTTTTATATCCTGCGGCGGCGCAAATACTGCAGCTATGACTCCCCGCTTAAGATACTCGCGCTCGATATTTTTACAGAGGCGCTGTATGGCATTCAGGCCGATTTCTTTGTTTTCATATTTCGAAACCAGATCCGCGAAGCTTTCCGGCGGGAAAACCTCACAGCCTTCGAGATTAATCTTCGTTACGGGGAATTTATCCGTATCTTCTACTACGGGTTCTTCGGCTTCTTTGATTGGGGTGGGTTTTCCCTTGAGCATCTGTTTCGCCTTGGCCTCTGCCTGCCGCCCTAATTGGTCTGTTTCATAGGTAGCTCTTTCCACCTGTGTTCCCGGGGGTTGGGAATAAGCCATATTTACGGGTATGGCATGTAAAAACGCGATAAAAGCTATGATGTAAAAGTATCGTTTCTTATCCATATTCTACTTAATAGTTGTTATAAGTTTTGTTAGCCCAAAAAAATCTGGTTTCAGGTTATTTGACTACTTAGCGCCTATGTGTTATACTTGTGCTGGATTGATATACCATGTATTTTTTTTAGTATATCATATATTACGGTGTTTTTAAAGGGATGGAATTAAAATATAAGGGGGAAGGCCATGAAGATTTTAAAGGTGGTTGCAATTGTACTGTGCGCCGTTTGTATAGCTTCGGTGGCAGTTGCCGCAGATACCGCGCGTGTCGCAAAGATCCTGGAGGCTCAGGGAACGGTTGAGATGAAGACCGGCTCCGGATCCTGGATGCCTGCTTCGGTAGATATGGAGCTAAAACAGGGCGATACGATCCGCACAAAATCCAATTCTTTCGCGCTTTTAAATGTCGATGGCATGGCACAGACGGCGACTGTCGAAGTGAAGCAGAATAGTGAGATGGAGCTGGCACAACTCGTTGCCGACAATAAAGCCATGACCCAATCGACGCTCCTCGACCTCGCTCTTGGAGAGGTTCTTATTAAAGCCAAGAAACTTCACTCGGAAAAGTCGAGATTTGAGGTGAAGACCCCTACTTCGATCGTCGGAGTAAGAGGGACCACATTCTCCGTCACCGTAGAGGCGCAAGCCGAAGGCGAATAAGCTTTTTGGGTCAAATTACAACTATAAATTCCCCGCGCGCCTTCGGGCCTGAGAAATTTTTAAGAAGCGCGGAGGCCTTGTCTCTTAGTATCTCCTCGAACTTCTTCGTCACCTCGCGCGCTATGACGACCTCGACATCCCCGTAGACCTCCAGTATATCTTCGAGAAGCTTCGCTATCCTGTGGGGCGACTCATAAAGAATTGCCGTCCTTCCCTCATCTTTTAACTTTTTCAATTGGTTTTTCCTGCGCGCGGATTTGTTCGATAGAAATCCCTTGAATGTGAAAGAATCTGTGGGTTTCCCAGAAACGGTAAGAGCCGCCACAAACGCCGTAGGCCCCGGTATCGGCACGATGGGTATAGCTCTATCGATGCACGACCGGATGATCCTATATCCCGGGTCCGATATACCCGGTGTCCCGGCGTCTGATACCAGGGCGACGGACCTACCCTGTTCCAGAATCCCGAGAAGATATTCCGTCTTCTGGATCTTGTTATGTTCGAAGTAACTCGTCATCGGTTTTTTGATATCGTAGCGATCGAGAAGTATCTTCGTGTGGCGGGTGTCTTCCGCGGCGATCAAGTCCACGGCCTTCAGCGTCTCTATGGCGCGCAGGGTGATGTCGGCGAGATTGCCGATGGGGGTTGAAACTATGTATAGAGTGCCGGTCATAGTTATTTCTATTCGACGGTTACCGACTTCGCCAGATTACGCGGCTGGTCTATATCGTACCCGAATTCGAGCGCTACGTAGTACGCGAGAAGCTGGAGCGGGATCACGACCAGAAGCGGCGAAAAGAGCTCTTCCACCTTCGGGATCTCTATGAGATAGTTGATCTTATTGTGAAGTATCCCCTTATCCCCTTCCGTGGCGATGGCGATCACGATGCCGTTCCTGGCCTTTATCTCCTGGATATTGGAGATCATCTTATCGTAGGTCTTCGACTGGACGGCGATACATACCACCCACGGGTTCTCGTCTATAAGGGCGATGGGCCCATGCTTCATCTCCCCTGCCGGGTAACCCTCGGCGCTTATGTAGGAGATCTCCTTTAATTTCAGCGCCCCTTCGAGGGCATTCGGGTAATTTATGTTACGCGCAAGATACAGGAAATATGACTTGTTATGCTTTTCGAAATAGTAACGCTTGAACTCCTGCGCGTAGGCGGCGAGCGTATTATAATCCGACTTGTATTCCGAGAGCAGCTCCGCCATGAGGCGCGGGAGGTCTCTGAATTGTTTACATAGCCTGGATAACCGTGAGGCCGGTACCGTTTTTCGTAAGGCTGCCAGATAGAGCGTAAGGAGATAAAATATTGCGAGCTGTGCGGTGTATGCCTTGGTAGAAGCCACCGCGATCTCGGGGCCGGCGTGGGTATAGATAACGCCGTGCGCCTCACGCGCGATAGAACTCCCCAGGACGTTACAGATGGCGAGGACCGTAGCGCCTTTTTTCTTCGCCTCCCTCAGCGCGGCAAGGCTATCGGCCGTCTCGCCGGACTGGGATACTATGATTACGAGCGCCCCTTTTCCTACCATGGGGTCGCGGTAACGGAATTCGCTCGAGGTATCGATCCAGCAGGGGATGCGCGCATACTCTTCGAGCATATATTTGCCGGTCATACCGGCGTGATATGCTGTTCCACAGGCGACGATCGCTATATTGGTAAAGCGGCGGAAGGCGCTCTCCGGGATGGCGAGTTCCTCGAAAAAGACCTTGCAGTTTACGAGGCGCTCGTTCAGTATCTTTTTCAGCACCTCGGACTGCTCGAAGATCTCTTTAAGCATGAAGTGTTTAAAACCGCCCTTTTCGGCTTGTGTGATGTCCCAGGTGACTTTCGAAGGCTTGGCGTGAACGACACGGCCGGAAAAATCTTTTACGGTGACCTTGTTTCTGGTTATGACTACGATCTCGTTATTGGTAAGGTAAATGGCCTTATTCGTATGCTCGAGGAATGCCGGCACGTCGCTTGCGATGAAATTCTCGCCTTTGCCGAGGCCTACGACGAGCGGCGAGTCGCACCTGGCGCCGACTATTCTTTCTGGCTCGTGCTTGTGAATTACGGCTATCGCAAATGAGCCCTTCAGCTCTTTTATCGCCTTTCTCACCGCGCCCTCCAGATCACCTTGATAGAATTTTTCGACGAGGTGCGCTATGACCTCCGTGTCGGTCTCGGAGATGAATTTATGCCCTTCTCGTATAAGGCGCTTTTTAAGATCGAGATAGTTTTCTATGATGCCGTTATGGACGACGGCTATATGGGACTTGCAATCAAGATGAGGGTGGGCATTGACATCGTTAGGTATGCCGTGCGTCGCCCAGCGGGTGTGGCCTATTCCCAGGGTGCCGCCGGCGGGGTCATCTTTGAGCTCTTCGCGTAGGATTTTTAGCTTACCCTGCCGCTTAACGAGCCGGATATTACCGTCATCGAGCGTGGCAATACCGGCCGAGTCATAGCCGCGATATTCCAGGCGGCTTAAGCCCGATATTATGACATCCTGCGCCTTCCGTTCGCCGATGTAGCCTATGATTCCGCACATATTAGCCTCGTTTTAGCGTATAGCGTTCAGCGGATAGCGTATAGGAAAAATAAATATCTCTTATATATATTTTCCTAAACGCTATACGCTCTACGCTAAACGCTATTTTTTGTACATTATTCTACCACGAACCATGGTCATTTTCACCTTAAAATCATTATCGAACATGACCAGGTCTGCGTCCTTGCCGACGACGATAGCGCCCTTACGGCCTTCGACGCCTAATAGTCTCGCGGGATTTATCGTAACAAGCCTGACCGCATCTACCAGGGAAAGGCCGCCGGTCGTCACAGCGTTCTTGACCGCATCTATCATGGTCAGGGCAGAGCCGGCCTTTACATTTTTTCGGAGCCAATAAACACCGTCTTCTTTCCATGCGCCTTTAGGAGCCTCGGCGGTGATCGAATCCGTAACCATGATTATTTTATCCGCACCCTTTACAGACGCCGCCAGAATAAAGCGGGCGCTGTCTACGTGGACCATGTCGGCGATTATCTCTGCTGTAACGCGTTTGTCAGAAAGAATAGCTGCCACTGCGTCTGATACCGACACGTCATTGCGAGGGCACGAAGTGCCCGAAGCAATCTCTTTTTTAGATTGCTTCGGTCTGCTTCGCAGACCTCGCAATGACGATCGATACAACCCGCTCATAGCATTGAAAAGGTGAGTTGCATGGGTAATACCTGCGTCTATCCCGGCGGCCGCCTCTTTACATGTCGCGTCCGAGTGGCCGAGCGAGGCGATGATATGATTTTTTTTGAGCGTTTTTACTAGCGATATGGCTCCGGCAACCTCGGGCGCTATCGTCATTATTTTTAGCGCCGGGCCGCACCTGTTAATTATAGAGATTAACTCGCCCTTATCGGGCTTATGTATGAATCGCGCATCCTGCGCCCCGCATTTCCGGACGCTGATATACGGCCCCTCGAGCCGTATGCCGAGAATATTTCTCCCAAAATGCCCTCTCCTGTAGCCGGGGTTTAAACCCCGGCTACCACCCGCATCCATACAAGCCCTGATGGCATCCACTTGTCGATATAGTTGCGGCAAACTCGCGCATGACAACGCAATGACGATGGATGTCGTCCCGTGTTTTATTTCATTCCGGAATATCTTTTCGGGCGAGCCATGGATATGCGTATCGATAAATCCGGGCGAGACGAAACATCCGCGGGCATCGATAACTCGGGAACCCTTAAGCGGTTTCCCGGAATTTCCGATAGCCGATATCTTATCGCCGCATATTTTTAACAATGCGCCGGAATGGATGTTGCAAGGGAGGACTATATTAGCATTCTTTATATAGACAGAGCCCATGGGATCTTATTATATATCTCTGAATATGCCGTATTCAAGAAATTATATTCCTTTGAATAAAATATTTTGTTTAAATTCGTCTTGGCAGCTACCGGCAGGTGCCCTTCCGGCGGATTTTGTCATCAAGGATTATTAATATGTAGTAGGGCACACTTTAGTGTGCCCTGGGGTAGTAATAGAGCTAATAGTAAGGTGGTTTTGCAATCCTGGCAAAATCTTTCGCCTCCAGGGCATCCTGCCGGTAGCTGCCTACAACACAAAATATTTCTCCCTCTTATGCAGACTGTTGGAGTTGGATGATAGTAAGCCGGTAATATTCTTCGAGGTTTTCGACCGGGATGCGGATGACGGACGGGAGGTTCCGGATAAAGGCAAGGACATTGTCTTCGGGGATATCGAGATCTGTGATGGCCTTACACTGGCGCTTGATAAAGCTGATGAGTTTTCGCTCGGCTTCATCCATTTTATCGTATGTCTTATCGGCACGTAAGCCCGAAGCGGCCACGGCCATATTGAATAGCCCTACTATTTCGAGGGTCTGGCCTTTAAGGTCGCCTTTAATATTGACGCGCCCCTCGCCCGCAAGCTCGCTTTTCGACCTATCGGAATAACATTGCACGGATATGAGGTTATTCTCTTTGTCCGGATTCTTTATTAGCTTAATAACCTCTTCCGGTTTTCCGTTTTGTACCTTAGTCTGCAGGAGTTTTACATACGCCGCGAGTAACGCCTCCGGCGAGTGCTCTTCGCTTATCTCCGACTGTCTCTGATATTCGCGGAGCCTAGCGCTATCATAACGTATCTCGTAGACCTTGCCTTGTTTCAACTCCGCAGGCAACAAGCTATTCAGGATTTGCAGGGCGTTTGCAATGTCTACGTCATCACGAGAATGAATCGCAGGCATAACGTCATTGCGAGGAGCCTCGCCACCGAAGGTGGCGGGCGACAAAGCAATCTCTTCGCCGCTTTTTCCCGGCGCTGAGACCACCCCTATAATGGCATTGAGTATCGCGGTCATCGAAGCCGGTTTTTCGACATAGAATGTATTCGGACCAAAGAGTCCGGCGTCATAAACTTTTTCCCTCGTAACCACATCAAGATCGCCGCTTACTATCATGATGATCGTCTGATCCCGGTAGCTCACGCCTGCCTCTCTTTCCACCCGCCGTAATTCAGCCGTCAATTCCGTGCCGGTGAGGGAAGACTCCGTATCGCGATCAGTGATGATGAGGTCGAATCTGCCTTCCCTGGCCTTTCTAAGCGCCTCTTCCGAAGTCTTCGTGACAACGATATCGTCATCCCGAATATCCGGAATAAGTCTGCGTATGATTGTTTTATACAGCTCACGCAATAACGGCCTATCATCATTTATAAGGACGCGATTTATCTTTCTTGTGCCGGTGATATCTTGAGCCAGTCGCTCTTTCCACAGTGCGACCTGATCATCAAACCCGGTAGTTACAAGATCATAGCCGGGTATGATTGCAGGTTCCTGAGACCAGATCCCAGGTATTTTGTTAACTTGCGCCGAATCCGAAGCGGGAATCACGGTGAGCTGCTCGGGCGCTGGTTGCTCAGCAGCAACCCTGCTGACAGAACCCACTTCTTCGTTGCCAGTAGTAATTACAGTTGATGATTGACTACTGCCCATCCCTGATCTTGCCATTTCCTGCGCCCGAATAATTGTGTCGATCGGATTTAACCGACTCTCACCTTCCTTATGAAGCTGTACCGAATCCGGCATTTTCGCTTTTTCTAACCTCCATACAATGATGATACCGTTCACTTTCGGATCAAACTGGAAGCGATACAGCCCCTCTTGGCCGGCCGCAGAAACGATCTCGCTGGACCTTTCGTAAACGATGCTCCGGATCTTATCGTCCGGCATCTCTTCATTGAGCAACGTTCCCATAGCTTTCATGAACCGGTACAACTCATCCCGGCTTCCGTATATTTCGACCGTAGCCTCCCGGACTGTGTCACCATAGTCAAATTTCGACTTCACCCAATACCCGGAACTCTCCGGCTGTAAAGTCCTGTCCGATACGCCATCTTCATATTTCATGCCGACAGGCTCGCCAAGGCGGGCAAGCAATGCGATATGATTCACGAACTTTTCGGGAATACTCCTATCCACGACGAATAAGAACAGCCGGTCATTCTCGTCATCTATATACTCTATCTTTATGAGAGGCGGAACGGGCGTGGCAACAAACACTTTAGAGCTACTTTGAAGTCTCGGGTCACTAAGTGGGCTGCTGGCAGAGCGATCCTCATGTGTATACTCGATTCCATCCGGAAAAAATTTAACCTTTGTAGTAAACGCCGATCCTCCCTTGGAAGTCTCTACTATGTTTGCTTCAATAGTTCCATCACTGGTTTTTTTAATAGTAGTCACCCTCTCCGTTTTACCGTGCGATGAACCTGACTTATGTTCGCCCAATTCTACGGAGTCAGACCCTACATTTATATGTTTACTGAACTCGATGAACCGCTCAGGCGATTCAACAACAGATATTCGAGGTGCGGAGGAAGCCAAGGGATACATCTTCACCCTGAATTCATCGAAGATGGCATGATATATACTCGAAGCACCTAATGATAAGACGCTCTCTGGAGCTTGCCCGGATCCGGATTGTAAAACAGGCTCGGGTATCGACAACTTCGCTGTTTCGTCATTGCGAGGAGGCTCATCGGTTTCGTTTTTGACCGACAAAGCAATCTCTGCACCGCTTTCTTGGCTGATATTTGATCCTACCCTTCCAAACAATCTATCCAACCATCGCCTTTTTGCCGGCATGCGGTAGATATAGGCATCTGCCATCCATAGATGGACTACCTTTTCGAGTTTCATAAAATTAAAATTCCGTCGGCTCATTCTATCCTGGCGGAAGACGATAAGCCTTGCCCCCGGCTTCATCGTCCGGAACATGGCCGCAAACCGTTTTTTACTTTGCCTATCGCCCTCCCGCGTTGAATTGGAGCTTCCATCGACGTAAAAGACCACATCATAGTCCTTCAGATCAAGGCCTATGAATGATTCTTTTTTAAATTTGATTTGGCCGGGATCAAGGCTCCACTCCTGAACAGCTTTATCTTTAAGCCCTTCGCTTAGATTAAATGCATCGTCGTCGGTTTCATAACCGGTCGCTTTGGCTTTAAAGACCTCCGCGGCAGCAACAACTACACGGCCATCACCACTTCCAAGATCGATGAATTTCTGTCCGGGCTTTAATCCGCTCGCTCGGATTACCTTCAAAACCTCTTCACCAACTTTTGAAGGTAAAAAATAGCCGTCTTTTGTGTGTCGAGTCCCTAACCGCCACTCATCACCCCCCAGATCCCGCTTGGCACTCCATAATAGTTCATCTACTCTGGCCCCAATTAAATAATCACTATATCCCTGATTCCTATATTTCTGGATCTCCTCAAATAACCAGTAAAGAAATCTGTCGACAATTATATCCAAAATCTTCGGCAGATTAAGCCAGCTGATGCAGTCGTAGATGGCTCGCGGGACGTTGTATGCCATACCTTCGTCATTCAATACAGAGCCTTTGCGCGGCCCATGCCCGGCACGTTCGAGAAGTTTTCTTGCTTCATCTTGGATGGATAGATCGCCCGTGGCGAGGTCTTTTGCCACCCGCGAAACCACTTCAAAAATCGGTAATTTACCGTCGTCGATATCCTCGGCGAGTTGTCTGGCGTAGGACCCGGTTATCAAAAGGCGGCGTATTTCGCTGACATATCGTTCCACCATGGCGCGCAAGAAATCTGGCGATACACGTTCGTTTGCGCGCATTGCGCGGTCTATTATATCCGTGACCTTATCGATATATGCCTCGTCGAAAACATAAGGCGCATTGATATGTTCGGGAAACGGATAATCCTCGCCCCAGACCATGCGCATCTCTTCGGGCGTGACACCGAAATCGGAAAGCCATCCATTCAGCTCCCTCTTAAAAGCGGCTGCCAGGTCTTTAATATCCTGATTTCCGTCCTTATCGGTTGAAGCCCTGTCCAACATACTTGCGATGTAAATAATATCTTCCAAAAATATTCCATGAAAAAGATCGACTCGGCCATTCATAGCCTTGATGCCCAGACTGATATGATTATGAAGTCGGAAAAAGGTGGCGGGATATGAAACGCCGGATGGTGAGCTATGATAGTCCTCGTATGCGGCTATGCCGTTCGGGATATCTTTACTACCGGGCGCATTCCGGACGATGAGATCGTGCATGAGACCGGCACTGAGCGCATAGACTGGAATGACCACGCGGCTACGGATCGATGGGAATATTATGTCGAAAAATGGCAGGAGCCGGTCTTCCTTTACGCCATAATGAAGATCGTCGCCTGTCAAGACACAATTCGCCAAAATATACTGTATCAAGGTTATCATTACAGGCAGGGACCCCTCATGAAGCCTTGCTTCATGGTACTGGCCTTCCGCAAACCGGCGCATACCGGCTGGGCCGGCAGGGACATCCGAAAGATACGTCATCAGACTTGTGCCGTTCCCCATACATGATAGATATATGCCTGCCGCAAATGATACGAGCGGTATATAGATATCGTCTATTATCCGCAGGCTCGGTATTATGGTATTTTGCATATCCTGCAGTAACTCACGCTCTTTTTCCCTGGTCAAAACCCCATTCTTTTTGAACTGCCGCACCACTGTAAAGATAAAGACCCTTACCAGCTCCTGTGAAGCGGTCGAGTAGAGTTTCAAGAGCTCGGGCGTCAACGCGAAATATATGCGCTCCACCCCTTCGAATATATCCCGATCCGGATGATCATCCGCTATATTGTGTTTCTTTAAGCGCGATGCTATATATTCATCGATCGCGCTTTCGCCGCGCAGTTTATATACCGCATGGAGCGTCCGCAACGCAAACACATAGCTTGTTGAATTATTCTCCTCAAGCATCGCATTGATGCGTAGCGACACGGCATCGGTAAAAGCTGCGGGGTTATTCTTTATAAATCTGGCAAGGAGCTCTTCCACGGGATACCATAGCCAATCCGTATCTCGATTAGCCCGTTTATCGACACCATCCAGGACTTTAAGAAGATTGGCTTCCGTGAAAGAGGCGCTATGCTGATCGAATGGATCCAATAACTCTTCTACCATATCGCCATATTTGGAAAATCCCCGCAACTCTCCGCCATGGTTTATTATATAACCGAGCGCCTTTTCGCCAAAAGATGCCGGATTCGCCCTGGCAAAGATCGGCATGACGCGGTTTGTGATGGCGCTTCTCACTTGATCGCAAGGGAAGCGCCTGTCCTCGAGTTGTGACAAGGTTAGGATGAGATTATCTTCGGAGAATGCATGCGGAGCGGTCTTTTCAAAGATCGCCAGAATGCGGCGGCATTGTTCCCACGTATACCATAACGGCGCGCCATTACTGCCATACATGCCTTCCAGAGCTTCCCGCAGTATCGCTTCATCAAAAAGCTGCGGCGCGGCCTTCCCAAAACGCGATATGGCATCCATTACATCGACATATATGCTCCCATTAATATAGCCCTGCGCGCCCTTTAAGAGGAGGCGTAGATTGCGCCTTGAAAAACGCCCGGGATTGTCTTTAAGCTCCGCGGCCGACAGGAGCTCGCAATAGCGCCTGGCCCATCCATGTTCATCGTCCCCCAGGGAATAGTTGAAGCCCGATACCACATTATGAAGGCTCTGCGAAGCGATGACTAAAGCACCTTCTTCGGATGATCCTGCGGAAATAGCCGCGCTATACGCAAGGGTATGCCCGAACATTTCGTCCCATCCCGAATACCGGTCAGGCACGATGATCCATTCCTCGCCCGCGCGGTCACGGTATAATAGACCCTTGATCCGCGTAAATACACCCTCTTCCGGCACCACACAGATCCTGCCGCTCTTCGATATCTCCTCGAGCCTATCGGCAATAGCGGTCTCTCCCAAAAGACCCAGGGCATCGATCGAGCGGGCGAGAATAATTCTTGAATTATAATGCGGCCTCCAGGGATTCCCGTTCACGAAGCGCCGCAGATCGCCCAACTGCCTCACAGCGAATACAAGCTCATCGTCCGGAGGTTTATGATAAATCGAATTTTCCGGCGCATTTGGATTGGCAGATACCTTTTCTATTGTCACAGGTCCGGCTATTTTATTCTCGGCTTCGGCCCATATCTCCGCATCATGCGCATTTCCTTCAGGCCTGCCTCTCGCCTCCCATATCTCATATGAACGCTTCTCTATTGCTTTATGGATAACTTCTTGCGGGATATCAAGCGGTCGCTCCATCCCGCCCACACCCGGCGCGAAGAGCCGCGCCGCGACGCCTTTTACGCTCGTCGGGTCGTTCGGGTCGAATATCATCCCGCCGCGCCTATCATCGTCTGGGTGCGGCTTGATCACAATGCCAGCCATATGAAATCCCCGGGGCCTGGCCCCGGCAAATCCGTCGTTCGTCGTTCGCATTTTGTCATTCGTAACTTCATTACTAGGAGCCAAAGGCAATGAAGCCTGCCCCTTCCACGATTCGACAGGCCGGCGGGATTCCTCCAACTCTTTTTTGGACTCGGCCAATTCATCGCCGCCGTCAAAGACATCTGACCTGACAAATATCCTGTAATCCCTGTCTATCGGTTCTTCGCGTAAAAGATGGGGCAATTTGAACAATCCTCCGAAGACCGAAGGCGGAAGGGCTTTCGCCAGAGCGACCCACTCATCCCTCAACTTGCTATTGGTCATGTCCTCCCTGTTTTTGCATATTGAATCTAAATGGATTTTGAACCCCTTAGCCAAAACTATCACTAACGCTACGGGGGACGTAAAGAGAGACGG
>Ga0364919_10434_pt1 | contig 12901 bp, 12 predicted proteins | sample SorcelJu500001C7_2_FD_206953 | JGI IMG/M metagenome (GOLD analysis project Ga0364919, IMG submission 206953) | Enriched cells from Trout Bog Lake Hypolimnion, Wisconsin, USA - BchlTB.June20.5000.01.C7 | ecosystem: Environmental > Aquatic > Freshwater > Lake > Hypolimnion/Profundal zone | place... | reverse complement strand
TTGCACGGGGGTTGGGGTGATGAAATTGAGAGAGGCGATGCGCTTCTTGAGCGCGTCGGAGATTTGAAAATCGGAAAACTGAGTCACTTAGTCCTTATATGCGGCCGGATACAGCTCGGCTGTCGGCCTAGAGTTCTTCTCTGCGGCGGCTTCAAGCGCCGGAAGAGACCTGGAATGAATGCGTAGAGGAGTACCGAGTAGGATTTAACCCTTGCGATTGAGTGGAAGTTAGAATTGCTAGGACTCAATCCGGTTCTGCCGCACGCTGCCTCTGTCCTCGGGAAAACCTGACGTACTCATCTGGCTTGCCGAGGTGCTGCCCGCTCAACTTGCAATTGACAGAGCGGTTACGCTGTAGGGGCTTGGAGAAATACACATTTGCGGGGCAGTCTTGCTTTTATGACCTTTTCCATCACCAATTCCTGGGAGGAAGGTCAAGTTCTCCGAATCAAATCATCCTGCCGGAGAGCGAGAATGGCTCACAACCAAACAACTGAGCGCAAATTAAGAGTAACACAGTTGTTGATAAAGTCAACGAGCTATGGCTCCCTGATTACCTTCTGGTACTGTCTCTTTGGTTGTATTGCTTCCTTATTCGCAGCGGATTGCGGTGATCGGCTCAATGCGTGCGGCGCGAATCGCAGGCAGAAGCGAAGCGGCACTTGCGATCGCAGTTAGGGCAGCGACTGAGCCAATCAGTATCCACGGATCGTGCGGTGAGGTTTCGTAGAGAAAGCTGGCCAGCGCTTTCGATGCGAGGATGGCCGCGAGAAGTCCCGCGCCGCAACCGGCAATGGCGACGATTGCGTTTTCGCGGAAGACCAGCGCGACGACGCCGGCGCGCTGTGCGCCGAGGGCCATGCGGATGCCGATTTCGCTGGTGCGCCTTGCAGTCGCGTAGGCCAGGGTGCCGTAGAGGCCGATGGCCGTCACCAGCAGCGCGCAGGCGGCGAAGAAGACCGTCAAAAGAGCCATCATGCGCTCGGTGCTCAACGAGTTATTGACCACCTCGTCCATCGTCGTCATCACCGGAGCGGGGATAGAAGGAGCGAGCCGCGCTGCAATCGAACGCGCCGCCGCGGCCAACGGAGCTTGAGGTCCATCAATGCGTACGACAGCCTTGAGCGATGGCTTGGGCTGCTCATCCTGCATGATGGGCACATAGCCGGCAGCGGGTGCAGGCGTTCGGATGTCACGATACTTGGCGTCGGCCACTACGCCTATTACCAGAAAGGACATCCTTCGTGGGTTGACGAGTTGATGTCCCAATGGATTCTGGCCCGGAAAGAATTGCTTCGCTGCGGATTCATTCAGGATGATTTTGAGACCCGAAGTATTGGTATCGCTCCACGTAAATCCCCGCCCGGCATAGAAAGGGATCCGCATCGTCTCGAAATAATTGGGCCCGACACTGTTCATATAGATCAGGTGTTTGCCTCCGGCCGGTGTGGAGTAGCTTGCGTTCCATCCCCGATGCGAGAGCGGTACTATGAACTCGAAGCTCACGCTTTTGACGCCCGGCTGGTGGCTGAGCTCGTTGCCCAGTTGCTCATACAACTGCATCAGCGCGTCTCCCTGCAATTGCTGCTTGTCCATGCTGAAGGCGATATTCACCAGCCCTTTGGGGTCGAATCCGGCGCCGGACCGATAGAGCTTCACCAGGCTGGTGGCTAAGAGGCCCGCGCCCACCACCAGAACCAATGCCAGGGCTACCTCGAAGCCCAGCAGGACGCGCGGCAAGACTCCGCGCCGCTCACGCAGATGGCCGGGGTGCTGACCTTCCTTGATGTGGTCGCTCAGATTGCGGCGCGTGGACTGAAGCGCAGGAACAAGGGCGATCAGCATGGTTGACAGCATTGCGATCAGCGCAGCGAATCCCAATACGCGCCAGTCGGTCGCAACATCCAATTGCACCGAACTCTCGCCATTGGCCAGTATGGCGGCAAAGAAATGGCTCACCGCCGGGGCCGCTGCCGTGCCCGCAACCGTGCCCAGAATTGCGATCAAGAGGCTCTCGACCAGGAGCTGTTGGATAAGTCTTTGCCGCGTGGCGCCCATAGCCAACCGCGTCGCCAACTCCCGCTCCCGCGATGCGCTGCGCGCCATCAGCAGACTGGCCAGATTGAGGCACGCCAGCAGCAGAATTCCGGCGCACATGCACAGCATCGTGACCAGCGGTCTGCGAAACAGGGTACGGACATAGGCATAACCCCGCGAGCCCGGCTCGGCGGCAAAATGGAAGTGACCCTTTTCTTTCTCTGCAATGAAGCTAGGATCATCGGCCGCTTCGTGCAGGATGGGCAGAGATACGGTCTGCAAATCGGCGTTGGCCTGGTCGAGGCTTACGCCTGGCTTGAGCCGCGCCATCACCGTGATCCACCAGGCGTGGATACCATCGTGGATGTGGTCGCGTGGCGCATCGATGATCGGGTCTGCGGAAAGTGGAGCATAAAGCTCCGGCCGGTGCGTTGGATCGGCTCCTATAAAGCGCTTAGGCATCACACTTACTACAGTGAACGGCTGGTTGGCGATCATCAGCTTGCGGCCGACCACATCCGGCGCGCGGTTGAACCACGTCTCCCAGAAACTCTCGCTGATCACCACAGCCAGTCCCGCCGCGCTGCCGCCAGGCTGATCGTCCTCGGGGGTGAGATAGCGCCCCAGCAATGGCGGCGTTTCGAGCGCAGAGAAGAACTGGCCGCTTACTAACATGCCGGGTACATTCTCGCTTCCCGCTTCCCCCTTCACCTGCATCGTGTCCGCGTTGTAGGCAAAGATATCGGAAAAAACCTCGTGCCGGACCTCAAGACTGCGGAAGAACGGGGTGCAGAAATCGTACTCAGGCTCCGGTCCGCCTTCCTCGAAGCGCAGCACGGCCAGTTGTCCTCCTTGAGGCACGGGAAGCGGGCGAATGAGAAGGCCGTTGATGAGGGAGAAGACGGCGGTGTTTGCGCCGACCCGAGGGCTAGGGTCAGCACTGCTATGGCTGTAAAGCCAGGAGATTTCTTCAACAGGCGGATCGAAAAGCCGACATCGCGCAACAGGTTTTCCGCGCTGCGAAATTGCCATAGCTCGCGCAGGCGTTCGTGCCAACGCGATGGATTGCCGAAGGTTTTGCGCAGGGTCGAATCGACCTGCGATTGCGGCACTCCCTGACGCAGGAGTTTTTCACGCAGCAGGGATTGGTGGAACTCCAGCTCTTCTGCCATCTCGTCTTGCTGGCGGCGTTTCTCCTCGAGGATCTGGTCAGGACGCTTGCATTACAAATGCGACTGCTGCGGAAAGCCGCGCCCAGCGCTGCGATTCTGCGTTCAGCTTCTTTTTGCCTTCGGCAGTGAGCTCATAGAATTTTGCCCGGCGGTTGTTTTCCGATGCGCCCCACGCAGCTTTGAGAAGGCCGCGCAGCTCCAGCCGGTGCAGTGCTGGATAGAGCGCGCCTTCTTCTACCTTCAGCAGTTGCTGCGAGGTTTGATGGATCCACTCCGCAACCGCGTAACCGTGCAGTGGGCCGCGGGCTAGCGCTTTGAGGACAAGCATTTCCAAGGTGCCTTGGATGAGGTCGCCGGAGCCGGTGTTTTCTTCCCTAAGCATCTTATGGGTAAGATACGCAAAGAATTCTTCGACTGTCAATAGAGCTTCGGAAAATAACCAAGGGAACGAGATGGAGATTGGGCTTGTAGCGGGTTTACGATAGGCTCCTTGCGGCTGAGATTCTGTGATCCGCATCCCATTGTGGGTAGGCATTTGAGGGTAGCGGCGCGTGTCTGCCGGAGAGGGGTGCCGGTCTGATTAATGCTGGGCCGGAACTGCGGCTGGAAGATGGAGGCATACTAGAACTATGTGCTGGTTTCGGTTGCTGATTCCCCGATCGCCCCTTTCATCCGCAAGTGCGCAACGGCCGGAAGGACACCCTAGAAATGCCGCGTTCCGCGATGTGGTCGCTGGCTCGGGACGATCGCCTATTCTCTGCATGATCGTAACGATGGGTGTTTTGGCGTTTAGCTCCTCGTTTGCATCGGGTCAGACGACGGTGGAGGGGTTTCACTGGGTGGATTTTCACGATCCCGCGGATGCCAAATATGTGACCTGGGTTACCAAGGAACTGACGGCGGAGAAGTGGACGGCGATCCGCGAAATTGGCGTGCAATGGGACTCGGCGATCGTGGTGACTTCGTTGCGGGCCACGCCGCAATCGCCTCCACCTTCGGATACGTACACGGTATGGGCTGTTGCTCTGGCTAAGCATGCGGTGCAGCCATTGCTGCACGGGGCGAATCCGCATATTTTGAATTGGACGACGTTTGGCGGGGCTAGCTCGGCGGCTCCGGAACTTGCGCTCATGTATGACGATTGCTTTGGGTGCGACGCACCTTCAACCTTTTTTACGACCTTGTATTACAACTTCACGGACCACGCCTGGCGGGCGCGATGGATGCGTGGCGACCAGGGCGCGGCGTTGTGGAGTGCTGGAACCGTCGATGGGGTGATGCGGACGCAGATTTATGGGCTGCTGACCGAGCCTCCGGGACGGGATGTGCTGGCGACGTGGAATCACTACGATTACGGAAAGGCGAAGCCGGCGGAGGATTATGTTTTTGAATACAGCGTAGATCCGGCTTCGGGTCTGGAACAGACGCAGAGGTTGAGTGGAGAGCACGCCGAGGAGATGGAACAGAGGTTGTGCAAGGCCGATCCGGGGCAGATTGATCCTTCGCTGACGGAGCTGGCGATGGGGCAGGGGTCCGAGCTTTGCCGGGGGCTGGGTCCAGCCAAGACGAAGGGCAGGCCGGGGCGGAGGCCGGTGACTACTCCTCCAGCAAACAATCATGGCCAGTCTTCGCCGCCAGCTGCGAAAAAGTAAATGCCGGATCGCCTGGTTCAGGCTGGTAATCCACCTGTACTGCGTGAATTGAGGCCGAAAGCCGTCGTATACTGGCCGTATGTCGATCGTGCGCAATATCACGGCAATTGCCAAGGGCATGAGCATCACTTTCAAGGAGATGCTGGAGCCGACGCAGGTGGAGAACTATCCCGACGGTCCAGGGCCGTTGCGGGGAGCGAAGTTCGAGCAGCGCTTTCGCGGCGCGCATGAGCTGCAGCGGGATGAGAATGGGCTGGAGAAGTGGAACAGGATAAAAAGCACGAGCTTCTCGAGCACTTACTCGAATCCGGAGAAGGTAGCTTCCTGGTCTTCGTTCGCACCAAGCATGGTGCAGATCGCGTAGCCAGCCGCCTCGTCCGCTCCGGTCACTCGGCCACGCAGATTCACGGCGACCGCTCGCAGGCGCAGCGAAATCAGGCCCTTAAGAGCTTTTCCGAAGGCCGTCATCGCATCCTCGTGGCCACCGACGTTGCCGCGCGCGGCATCGACGTGAAGCACGTTGCCCATGTCGTCAATTACGACATTCCTAAGGTAGCTGAAGACTTTGTCCATCGCATCGGCCGTACTGGCCGAGCTTCGAGCAAAGGTATAGCTTCTACCTTCGCATCCGCATCCGAACGCAGCGATTTGCGCAAAATCGAGCGTTCTCTCTCAATTTCAATGAAACGATTCCGGGTCACGGCGCCACAAAGCGCGTAGACTATTCGTACCCGCGAAATCTACGGGTTTGTTCAAACTCAAAAAGGGGAACACCATGGCTGGAGATCTGCAACTTACCTGTAGCGACTGCGGACGGGAATTCACATTTACTGCTGCTGACCAAACGTTCTTTCAGGAACGAGGATATTCGACGCCGAAGCGCTGCAAGCCTTGCAGACAGGCCAAGAAGGCCGACCAAGCCGGCGGAGGCGGCGGCTTTGGCGGCGGTGGTAGCAGTTACGGCGGAGGCGGCGGTGGCTATAGCTCCCGCGCCACCACAGGAACCGCGGTTGTTTGTTCTGGCTGCGGCCAGCAAACTACCGTTCCTTTTGAACCCAGAGGCGATCGTCCGGTATTCTGCCGCGATTGCTTCCAGGCGCAAAAGGGTGGTTCCGGTGGCGGCGGTGGCGGTCGTGGACGCGGCAACGACCGCGGCGGCGGTCGCGGCGGTCGCTACTAACTCGCTTCACTAACTCGCTTTTCAAACCCAAAAGGTCGGTCTGCTCATGGCAGACCGGCCTTTTTCTCGCCCCGATCAGTAGTACACCAGTGCCAGTGCAGTGCTACACCAATTCGGTTACATCGGTTGTAATTGCGGCGATGGCTGCATTTACAACTACTACAGGCTCTGGTTGGGCAGCATTTACTGCCTGTTGGACACAACTCGGTGTGAGCTTCGTCGCTCCATCATCGAGCAAATACAGATAAGTGGCGATATCATGCATGCAGGGCAGCGTGTTCGCAACATCGCTGCCGGGATTCAGTTCTGTCTCATCGCCGACATGAATGTAGAGCGGAGGCGTCGGAACATGGGTGACGATGTCCATCCGATTAGCGATGCGATAACAGTTCGGCACACTCGCATTGAAATAGTTGGCAAAATGCAGATCGCCAACGCGAGGACTGGCGAAGGTGTAAAGTGTCGGCTGCTTATAAGGTGTGTTCACGCTGATATCCAAAGCCAGCATTGTCGCCAACGCGCTGCCTAGACTGTGACCGCAGATTGTCAAGCTGCAATTGGCGCCGCCTAGAATACCTGCAAGCGATGGCACCAGCCGCGCCGACCTGGGATCTGGCCCAACCCGGAAAGATTGATACATCACGGTGAATCCATCCTCGGTAAGTCCGGCGCCGGGAACGCATGGGAACGGAATCGGCAGAATCTTGGCATCCTGAACCCACTCCCAAATCCCCTCCGTTCCGCGCACCACAATCACGTAATCATCCGGGGTCGCGATGTTGCGCGCCACAAAGCCGATTGGCACAACGTCGATAAGTGGATCGATGACCGGTGAAATTTCCGTGGCTAAATCGTTGGCGTAGATGGTTTGCAGTACCGCATATCCTTCGTATTGCTTGCCATCGAAATTAGGAAGATTCTGCTGATAGCCGCTGTAAGCGTCCTCGATCAATGCGCCTAACTTGAGTACTTCTTGAAGATTCATGTGTAACCTCCGTTCGTTCCTGCCTTGTGCCCGCTCCAGACCGAATTGGTATTGGCTTTTTGCCTTGTCATGGTGTCATTTCCGGAGTATTCCAGACGGACGAACCCGCGAATCCAGGCACAACGATCCCGCCTGGCGACTTATCGGAACGATAGCTTCAGCTTCGTTACGAGAGGATGGTCTGAGTGAGAGCGCCCGCAGCATCCCATATCCAGAAGAGGAAGTCAAGAGCGAAAATCCTGTTGCAGAGGACCACTTCCATTGAAAAGAGAGACGCTATTTACCTGTCTATCAACAGCATTGATTGGTTTATATATACGTTTTAGTTAAGGTTAGCCAGCACGAGCACACACAATATTCGCCAGCTAACGCGCACTTAGATTGGCAGGGAAATCCCGCAAGTATCTCCCTGCCAAAGAGAGCTAAACCGCTTCTAATGCTTGCCTTTGTAATCCTTGAACAACTCCGGAAACTGTGCCTTCAGCGCTGCAATCTTAGGCTTGTCGCAAACCAGGATATAGGGATTGTCTTCATGATAGAGCGCATAGTCCTGATGATAGGCCTCGGCATCGTAGAAGCCCTTCAGCGGCGTAACCTGCGTCACGATCGGGTGTCGAAAGACCTTCGCCGCATCCAGTTGCGCAATATATGCCTCACTGATTTTGCGCTGTTCCTCATTCGCATAAAAGATCGCCGACCGGTATGAAGTTCCTACATCCGGCCCCTGCCGATTGAGCTGCGTCGGATCATGTACCACCGAGAAGAAAATCTGCAGCAGCCGGCCATAAGTAATTTGAGATGGATCATAAACCACCTTCACCGACTCAGCGTGGCCCGTAGTCTCCGTGCCTACCTGGCTGTAAGTCGCCGTGGCAGCCGATCCGCCAGAATAGCCTGCCGTCGTATCCAGCACGCCTTTCACCCGTTCAAAGACCGACTGCGTCCCCCAAAAGCAACCGCCAGCAAACACAGCGGTCTGCTTCCCCGGCGTCTGCGCCAAAGCCGCATCGCTCGCCGGGGATGGAACCGGAGTTCTAGCCGCCGCGTTGCATCCCACGCATAAGGCAGAGGCCATCAAGACAAACCCAAACGCACCGCGAATCGCAACTGAACCGATCATGGAAATCTCCTGATTCATTGGATGATTCTGAGCAACAAGGGTTACAGTCCTTGAGAAAAGCAACAGCAACTCTCTATATCCCCCCTTATTGATAAATCTTTTTGCCACCTATGTAGTATGCTACTTTAAATTAAGAATCTGACGAATGCCGATGATAAACCCTCAGTTTCGAGTTCTATTCCGAGTCTTCCTGCTGCGTGTCGTCGATCTTGAGATCCTCGCGGCAGAAGGTGATCCGGTCAAACTTTTAGGACAATTCGCCGCACTGTTTGCTGCCATCAGCCTGCTCTTCTCGTTGCCTCTCATCGTCATGGGCCAAAGCGATCCAGAGTTCTCACGCGAGACGGCTCACTTCCTAATCGCTACGACCATGCTTGTCGTCGGCCTACTCTCCGTGCTCAATTGGGACGCTGCCGTTCCCGACCGCATCGACGCGTTCGTGCTGTCGCCATTGCCGGTCACTTTGCGAACCATCTTTCTCGCCAAGCTTTCGGCTTTTACCTCACTGCTTGGTCTTGCAGTGCTTGCACTCAATGTCTTCAGCGGGCTTCTGTGGCCTCTCTACTTCGCGGCGTCCGCTAGCCCTGTCGCGCTCATCCGCTCCTTCGCGGCCTATTGGATTACGATACTGATCGCGTCCTGTTTCATGTTCTTCTTCGTTCTCACGCTACGGGAACTTGCCACTCAACTGCTTCCATACCAGCTCTTCCTGCGTGTATCTGCATGGATACAGATGACGGCCATCTGTCTCTTTCTCGGCACCTACATTCTCGAACCTTCCCTGGAATCGCCTCAGGCTCTGGCCACGCCCGCAAATCACAAGCTGCTGGAGTATCTGCCGTCGTATTGGTTTTGGGGACTTTTTCAACAGCTCAACGGAACAAGCGGCCCGATGCCCGCTGTCTACGTGTGGCTTGGCGGCCGGGCATGGATCGCACTCGCCATCGCTGCTGTAGGAGCGGCCGCTATGTGGACGCTTTGCTATCGCCGCTCATTACGCAAAATCATTGAGGAGCCGAGCATCGTTTCCGGCCCTCCCTGGTTTCGTGTGCCCCCGCTGCCCTGCGACTCCCCTGTCATCGGTATCACTTTGTTTTGCTTTTACACGCTAATGCGTAGCCGCTTTCATCGCGTGATCCTCAGCTTCTATTTGGGAGCGGGACTGGCTCTCGTTCTCGTCTACATCCATGTTCTTTCGCTTCTGAATCCAATATCACCCGTCAATACTGCGACAGTAAGCACGACTTATCTCGGCGCAAGCATCCTGATGATGAGCTTGGTTATCGCCGGAGTTCGCATCCTCGTTGGAATCCCCATTACGCTCCAGGCAAACTGGACCTTTCGTACCGCTGCGATCCGTGCACCCATTGCCTATCTTCGCGCCACGCGGACAGCTTTGCTACTCCTGACGGTACTCCCTGTCTGGCTGGGCTCAGGGACAGTCTTTTCTATGTTGTGGCCATGGCGACTCGCGCTTGCGCATCAGGTCGTCCTGCTGTTCCTGGGAATGATCCTGATTGAGTTCAGCCTGTATCGTTTACATAAAATTCCCTTTACCTGCTCCTATATGCCCGGCAAAGGAAATCTGCAATTCGTCTTCTGGGCTTTCGCTCTGATCCTCTTACCGCTCATCAACACTGCGGCGCGCTTCGAGTTCGCGCTTCTCGATCGCCCGATAGCTCTCTGTTTGGCTGTCACGTTTCTGGCGATCATCCTGGTCTGCGCAAGAACTTTCAATCACGTCACGACGAAAGACATAAAGGAAATCCGATTCGACGAAGTCCTTGAGCCGGAAATCGTAGGCCTGCATCTGGACAGAAGTCAGAGCTGAGAGATTTACAAGCGCCAAAAACCAACTTCAACCGTCTGGTACCATAAGGACGATCGCTTCCACCGCCTCGAATGCGCTTCGGGGGATGGGGCTTACCCGAAGGAGAACTCATATGCCTCTAGTTTCGATGCGCCAGCTACTCGACGAAGCCGCCAAGGGCGGATACGGCGTCGGTGCCTTCAACGTCAACAATATGGAACAGATCCAGGCCATCATGGAAGCAGCCCGCGCCACCAAGTCGCCGGTCATCGTACAGGCCAGCCGCGGAGCCCGCCAGTACTCGCAAGACAATTTCCTCTACCACCTCATGATGGCCGCAGCTGAGCTCTATCCTGAAATCCCCGTTGCCATGCACAAGGATCACGGCAACAGCTTCGAGACTTGCAAGAGCGCCATCGCTCTCGGCTTCACCAGTGTCATGATGGACGGCTCGCTCAAGGCCGACGGCAAGACCCCGACCGACTTCGAAGAGAATGTAGAAGTCACTCGTCGCGTGGTTGAATATGCACACGAGCGCGGCGTCACCGTAGAAGGTGAGATCGGCGTGCTGGGCGGCATCGAAGACGGCCACGGCGCAGGCGGCACCGGCCTCGAGCACATCACCGACCCCGACCAGGCAGTCGAATTCGCAGAGCGTACAGGCGTCGACGCGCTAGCCATCGCCATCGGCACCAGCCACGGCGCATACAAGTTCAACAAGAAGCCCGATGGCTCCGTCCTCAAGATGGACATTCTCATCGAGATCCACAAGCGCCTGCCCCGCACCCACCTCGTCATGCACGGCAGCTCGTCCGTTCCCAAGGATCTGCAGGACATCGTCAATCAGTACGGCGGTCACCTCAAGGAAACGTGGGGCGTGCCAGTTGAAGAGATTCAGCTGGGCATCAAGCACGGCGTCCGCAAGATCAACGTAGACACCGACAACCGCCTCGCCATCACCGGCGCCATCCGCAAGGTGCTCTTCGAGAATCCGGAAAAGTTCGATCCGCGCGACTACAACAAGCCGGCCCGCGAAGCCATGCAGAAGGTTGTCACCGAGCGCATGACCCAATTCGGCCAAGCCGGACATGCCGGCGACTACTCGCCCAAGACCATCGAAGAGATGCGCGAAGGCTACGCCGACGGAACGCTGGAAACTCGTCCCTCTCTGGCTGGCGCGCACTAAAACATCGCCAACACCTCGAATAATCAAGCGGCCATCCCCCTCCGGGATGGCCGTATTGTTTGCATTCAGCAGCGCACACCAAACAGCCCGTAGCTCGCGTTACGATTGATCCAAGATCAGCAACCCGGAAGGTTGAGAATCGCCACCCATGATACTTATGCTGCAACCCGTTCTATCCCAATTTCTCCAGCAATCCGTGAATCCCTCCTGGGATCACATGTTTCAGTTGCCCTTGCCTATCCTGGAAAAGCTGGTGCGCCCAGTCTTGGTTTACCTGGTGTTGGTTCTGCTGTTGCGGCTCTTCGGCAAGCGCGAACTCGCCCAGCTAAACCCCTTCGACCTCGTAGTACTGCTCTCACTTTCCAATACAGTACAAAACGCCATCATCGGCGAAGACAACTCTGTCACCGGCGGAGTTATCGGTGCATTCTCGCTACTCGCCATCAACTGGCTCGTCGCGCGAACGCTCTTCCGCTCGCCCAAACTCACGCGCATGCTGGAGGGCCGAGCTACCGTACTGGTCAGCGATGGAAAAATCGACCGCCGCGCCATGCAGCGCGAGTCGCTCACCGATGCAGACCTTCTTTCCGTCCTGCACAAACAGGGATTCACCCATCTTCACGAAGCGAAGCGCGTCGAGCTAGAGCCGAGTGGAACCTTCTTCGTAGAAGGACGCGAGCCTGATGCCTACGAACGCCAGCATGGCGAGATCATAGCTAAACTAGAGGCGGACAGCAGCGACGGTGCGCGCCTTGCACGCTTTCCAATCCAACTCGATGGCCCGTTCCCGCGCGGAATCGCTCATTTGCTTGAGCAGCACGCGATCTTCATAGAACTCCAGCAGCCGCGCAGTGATCGCATCAGAGTTGCGGATGGGAACAATGAAACCATCCACGCCATCGCGCAAAATATCGGCTCCGCCCGAGTTAGGTGTTGTGATCACCGGCAGCCCCTGCGAAAGCGCCTCACCTTGCACCAATGCCAATCCCTCGAACAGCGATGGAAAGACAAATACATCATGCTGCCGCATCTCGGCAAGAATTTCATGGTGCGGTAACGAAGATACCCAGCGATGCGTCTGGCAAGCCTTATCCAGCAGATCCGATTGCCCCACCTTGCGGCCGATAATCGTCAGCGTAATAGCCTTGCCAGCCTTCTCAATCGCCTCGAATAGATACGCAATCCCCTTCCGCTGGGTAAGAGAGCCAACATAGAGCACACGCAGTGGCTTATCCCGATCGGTCAATTCACGAGGCGCAGAAACATTCGCCGGCACGCCAAAAGGATTGACTACAACCTTCTTCTCACCGGGAAACATCTCCAGCGTGTTCTTCACAAAAGTGCTGGGAACGATGACCGTATCTGCCAACGCAAGCTCTTGATCTTTCAAAGCGCACTTGGCGTCGCTATCGGCAAGCGCATTGAGCGTCCCCTTCCACGCCGGCTGCAGCTCTGCCTCTTCCGCGGAGATCTTGCGATTCGCGCGCCAGTAGCCAATCGGCAAATCGTAGATACAGTGGATTCCCAGCGTATGCGCCTGGCGAAACTGATGCAGCGCGCCATCTTCATACGCGTAGACTGCACGAACGCCGCTGTATTTGCGCAGGCTGCGCGCAACATACCCATCCAGATCTCGATACACCCCATCGATCGAAAATGGACTCGATGCCGAAGCAATCAGATGCTTCTTACCTGCCCGGATCAACAGATTGCGAATCAACTCCCGCGACGGACGCGTGCGCACATATTCTGGCGCAAG
>Ga0364919_10298_pt1 | contig 12928 bp, 1 predicted proteins | sample SorcelJu500001C7_2_FD_206953 | JGI IMG/M metagenome (GOLD analysis project Ga0364919, IMG submission 206953) | Enriched cells from Trout Bog Lake Hypolimnion, Wisconsin, USA - BchlTB.June20.5000.01.C7 | ecosystem: Environmental > Aquatic > Freshwater > Lake > Hypolimnion/Profundal zone | place... | reverse complement strand
TTGCCGCTGGCATCAACCAGTTCAATGACATAGCCACCCGACGCCGCAGTCCCACCCCAACCGCCGGTAGCCGCCTTATAATTCCAGCCTTCAACCACGATATGGTCGTAGGCCGGTACCACCGCGTTGGCGGTCGTCGTGCCGGAAAGGGAACTGAGGGACAAACTGTACCCCCCCAGATCCAGCGTGGGGTTGGCGCTGTCCGTGGCGTTGGGGATGCCGCTGATCGTGGCGTTGTTGTTGGCCGGACTCATGACCAGGGGCTGGTTGTTGGGCAAGGCGGTGGCCGAACCCAACTTCACCGTGCCGGTTTGAATGGTCGTGCCGCCGCTGTAGGTGTTGTTGCCGGTCAGGGTCAACGTGCCGTTGCCGAACTTGACCAGGGCCAGGGTGCCGGTGCCCGAGTCGGCGATACTGCCACCGAAGGCGCCGCCGAACGTGGTGCCCACCGCGCCCAGTGCCAGCACGCCAGCACCGGTGCTGCTGGTCACCGTGCCGGTGCCACTGAGGCTGTTGAGGGTATTAACGTGGCCATTGAGATCCAGGGTCGCACCACCGGCCACCTGCACGCTCCCCGCAACGCCATTGGTCACAGCGGTCAAATAAGCCGTAGCCGTGGTCTGGTCATAGGTGGTCAGACTCGGCAGGGCCTCATCGGAGACCAATTGCAGTTTCCCACCGCTGATGGTGGTGCCGCCGCTCCAGAGGCCCGGGGCCTTGACGGTCGTATTGTCGATGCCGGCCCCGAGGATCCACGTGCCGCCGCCGGCCTTGACCAGGGAAACCGCCGCCGCGCCATCATCACTGAGCTTGAGACCCAGGGTATTGGCCGAGGGACCGTCGCCGGCCAGGGTCAGGGTGGTCGGTCCCGACGGCTTGCCGATGGCGTCATTAGCGGAGCTCGCCGGGGTGAAATTCAGCGCGCCGCCGGTAGACGTAATCGTTACGGCCCCGGAGATGCCGGTCTGGTTGAGGCTGAAGGTGCGATTGGTCGTGCCATCGGGGCCGGTGTAATTGAGGGTGCCGCCATCAAGCACCAGGTAGCTGTTATTGCTGTTGAATACCCCCAGGGAATCATTGGTGCCCGAGGCGTCCACCAGGTTGCTGACGCTTAACGTGCCGGCATTGACCGTGGTGATGCCGGAGTAGGTATTGGAGCCGGCGAGGCTGAGCACGCCATTGCCGGTCTTGAACAGCGCTCCGCTGCCGCCATTGTCGGTGATCACGCCGCCATAGCTGAGGGTTCCGCCGGCCACGTTAATGGTGCCCGAACCACTGCCGCTGGTGGGTCCCAGGGCCAGGCCGCGATTGGCGTTAAGCGTAAAGCCGGCACTGGCCGAGAGTGTGCCGCCATTGATGACCAGATTGCCGCCGTTGCCCAGGTTGGCATCGGAAGAAACGCCCAGCACGCCGCCATTGATGGTGGTGGTGCCGGTGTAACTGTTGCTGCCGGAGAGGGTCCAGGTGCCGGGGCCGGCATTGGTCAGGCTGCTGCTGCCGATGACCCCGCTGTAGGTGCCAGCGCCGCCGCCTTGCAGGGTCAGCGGATAGGCGCCCGCGAGCGTACCGCTGAAACTGGAGGTGTTGGTGCCAAGGGTGCCGGTATCCAGCGTGCCCCCGCCCAGGGTCAGGGAAATGTTGCGGCTGGTGGTAAAGGCCGTGCCGGCGCTCAGGGTGCCGCCGTTGAGCAAGGTGCCGCTGCCGATACTCAAGCCGACGTTGGTGGCGCCCAGAGCGCTGTCGCTGGTGACCGACAATACGCCGCCGGTGATGGCGGTGCCACCGCCGTAGCTGTTGGTGCCCGCCAGGACCAGAATGCCGCTGCCGGCCTGGGTGAGGCTGCCGGAGCCCGTGATGGCGCTGCCGCTAAAATCGGCGCCTTGCACGATGGTGTCGCTGCGGCTGAAGATCAGGGCGCTGTTGTCGAGAATGGCGCTGCTGGCAGAGAGCGAACCGGTGGTGCCGCCGGTGCCGATTTGCAGCGTGCCGTTGCTGATGGTGGTGGTGCCGGTATACGAATTACTGCCGGCGAGAATCACCGTATTGGCGGTGGTCTTGGTCAGGCCCACGCTGCCGCCAAGATTGGCCGTAACCAGGCCGTTCTGCATATCGAAGGTGGTGTTGGAGGTCAGGGTGCCGCTGCCCGAGATGGTGCCGCCCTGGAGGCTCACGGTGTTGACAGTATCACTATAGGTGTTGAGCGCCAGCGTGGAGTTGCCGCTCACGAGCACGTTGCTGTTGCCCAGCGTATTGGAGGCGCCCAGGGCCAGCGTGCCGCCGCTGCCCAGGGTTGTGCCGCCGGTGTAGTTGTTGGCGGAGTTGGTCAAGTTCCAGGTGCCCCCGCCGGTCATAATAACGCTCGTGGGTCCGCCGTTGTCCCCAATGGCCGCCGCCAGCAGGTTCGTGCCGGTGTACGCGCCGGTCAGGGTGAGGGTGCGGGCACCGCTCTGCCCGGCAAAGCCCATGGCGCCGGTGCCCGTAAAGTTCAGGGGGCCGGTGCCGGAGGAATCGATGGTGGCGCCGGCGGTGCCGATGCTAAAGAGGCGGTTGGTGCTCTGGGCTCCCGTGCCGGTGTATTGGAGCGTGGCGCCCAGCAGCACCAGATTGGCGGCCGAGGCCGAGCCCATGCCAATGCTGCTGGCCGAGCCGATATTGGCCAGGGACGCCACGTTGAGGGTATTACCGATGAGGTCGGTCACGCCGCTATAGGTGCTGGTGGTGCCGGTTAACGAGAGTTTCCCAGTACCGGTCTTGAACAGCGCCACGGCACGCGTGCCGCCATCGTTGATGGCGCCGCCGAAGGTCGCATCGGTGTTGCTGGCGACGGACAGCGTCGTGGTGCCGCCGACCGTGCCGCTGTCGGTGATGGTGCCGCCGGTGCCGCTGAGGGTGCCGAGGCTCTGGTTGCCCACGCCGTTCAGATCCAGTTTGCCGGAGTAGATGGTCAGGGGACTCACGGCCGTCTGCGAGCCCAGGGCATTGGCGTTGCCCAGTACCAGGGTGCCGCCGCTAATAGTTGTGCCGCCGCTGTAGGCATTAGCGCCAGTCAGGGTCAGGGTGCCGCCGCCCACGACCAAGGCCACCACGCCACGGGTTCCGTTGAGGGGCCCGGTTGCGGTCAGGGTGTCCTGGATCACACCGCTGTAGGTCGTGGAGGGGGTGGTACTGCTGCCGGCGATGGTCAGCGTGCTGGTGGTGCCCAGGCAGGTGTTGGTAACGAAGCCGGTGCCGGCAGTGTCGGTACGGGTCAGGGCGGCGACGGTCTGGTTGTAGCCATTGAGGTCGAAGGTGGCCTGATCGCCGGTAGATCCGAAATTCTGTCCACCGGAATGTACGTCGAGGATCGTGCCCGTCGGCAAGATATTGGTGCCGGCGATCTGGAGCGTACCACGGATGATCGCCGTGGCACCGGTGTAGGTATTTCCGGTGCCCGAGAGCACAACGGTGCCGTTGGGTGTGCCGCTCGGGCCGCCGTTGACCCAGAGTTTATTGGCCAGGACATCGGTGGGGCTATTGGAGATGTTGCCGCTGAGGGTAAGGGTTGCAGCGGCGGCCGTGCCCACGCGGGCTTCCAAGTCGCCCAGAGTAATGGCGCCCGCCCAGGTGGAAGAACCAGCCACGGCTTCCAAGGCGCCGCAAGTGGCGCCCGCGGAGAGCGCCGATCCGACGCCGCTGATGGTGATCGCCTGGCCGGTGACGGTGACCCCACTGGCCAGTTCCACCGTCGCCCCCGTGTGGACGATGGCGGTGGTGGAAGCCGGCGTCGTGCTGAGGGTATAACGCAAGTTGCCGGCATTCACGTAGGTGGGGCCGCTGTAGTTGTTGGCGGCATTGCTGAGGATCAAGCGTCCGGCACCGCTCTTGGTCAGGCCGATGGATGTTCCGCCGTTGTCAGTGATCTGCGAACCGATGGTCAGATCGCCGCCGCCGGTGGTATCGTTTTGCAGCACAATCAGGTCGGTGCCATTGCCGGAGGTCAGGGTGCCATTGTTGATCTGCGTGCTGAATCCGGCCACCGTGGTAGTTTGCAGAATACCGCCGCTGGTAATGGTCAGGCCGCCGGTGGCATCGATAATCGTCGCGGTGGCGGTACCCAGCGTGTTGAAGCGCACGGAATTAACCGTCGGCGACAACGCGGCCAGAGTCGTGGTGCTCCCGGCAATATCCACATTGGCATTGGTGCCAGGCGTGGCGAAGCTGTCGTAGCTGGCCAGGATCGAAACGGCGCCGGTGGCACTGCCCGTGCCGGCGCTGACCGCCCAGGTGTTGCCGGCAACGGTCGCATAACCGCCCAGGATGCCGCCGGAGGTATTGGCGGTCAGGAGGTTGGTCGTATCCGTACTGCCGCCGCTTTGGGTGAACAGGAAGTTAACGGTGGCACCCGGGTTGCGGGTCAGCCCCCCATTCAAATTCAGAACCACCGTGTTGGTGGCGGCCTGGCTCTTGACTTCCAGGGTCGAGGCCCCGGCGTTGAGCGCGACGGGGTTGTTGAAGGTCTGTGTATCCGTCGACGACGCCAGGGTGCCACCAAGGACTTGCAAGACAGCGCCGCCCAGGGCCATCGTCGAACCGCTGTTGAAGTTGCCGGTATTCGATCCCCAGGTTTGCGACATGTCATCCGTGAAGGTGCCATTGTTTGCGGTATAGGCCAGCATCACGGAACTGTTGTCACGCCGGAAGTAGACTTGTCCCGTCCCGACTTTGACGATGCTGCCCGGGCCAGTGATCGTGGCGTCGAAATTGCCGCCGCCACCGTTGAGACCGAAGGTTAACGTGTTGCCGCCCAACGCCAGCGTGCCGCCGGTGGTACCACCACCGGAAAGCGCCCCGACGGTTTGATTGGCGTTCAAGGTCAGGATCACGTTGGCGGTGTTGGCCAGAGCCACGTTGCTATACACCGGCAGGGTATTGGCCACGCCGAGCGTTAAACCGCCGCCGTTGACGTTAACGGTGGGGCTGGCCGCAGCCGCGATGCTGCTGGCGTTGAGGGTCAGAAGGTTGGTTCCCGTTTTGGTCAAACTGCCGCCGGCAAACAAGATCGGGTTGGCGAGGGTTTCGGTACTGTTGGTCAGATCGAAGGTCGTCGTGCCGCTCCTGAGGGTGACGCCCAGGGCGGTGATATCCTGGGTGTTGCCGCCGGCCCATTGCAGGGTGCCGCCGGTGCCGGTGATGGCACCCGAGCCCAGTGCCCCGTTGATAAAGTTCAACGTACCGGCGGCCAGGGTCGTGCCGCCGCTGTAATTGTTGACGCCGGTCAGCGTGACCGTGCCGGCGCTGCCGCCGACAATGAGGCTGTTGGCGTTGCCGCTGTTGAGACCGGCATTGGCGCCCGTCAGGCTCAGCGTACCGCCGCCGCCGCCCAGGCGGACGGTGGTGCCGTTCGGGATCAGTGTGCCGGTATAGTTGACCGCGCCGACGGCGCCGAGGAAGGCGGCCGTGAGGTTGGCCCCGGTGGCCGCACTGAAGTCCGCGTTTTCCGCCTTGCTATTGGCCATGACGGCCACGGTACCGGCCGACGCGTCGGCCACCACATTGTTAAGAACGGTTTGCAGGCCCGTGAAGTTGAAAGCTGCGGTCGTCCCGCTGTTGATGGTAATGCTGCTGGTGTTGCCGATGGCGCCGGTGCCGGCGCTGGAATTGTATTCGACGATCGCCCCGTTGTTGATGATCGTGGCGCCGGTCAAGCCGCTGTTGTTGCCGCTGAAAATCATCGTCCCCGAGCCCAAGGTCAGGTTGTAGGCCCCGCTGATGGCGCCGCTGAAGGTGCCCGTGCCGTTCTGGGAACCAATGGTGGCGTCGGCGGCGAGCGTAATGGGGCCGGCAATAATGGCGCCATAGGCGCGAATCGCCCCGTAATTGACGTTCTCGGTGGTGCCGGTGCCGGCAATCGTGAAACTCTGGTTCCAGGGGCCGCCGCCGGTGATAAAGACTTGCCCGCCGTTCTTGATGTTAACCGTCGTGGCGTTGGTATTGGCCCCGAGGGCGTAGGTGTCCGTGTTAACAGAAACTCGTCCCATGTCGATGTAGGTTCCACCAGTGTAGGTATTGGTGCCCGCGACGGTTACCTGGCCCCACCCGGCGTACGTCACGGCGACCGGGCCGGTGCCATTGTCCTTGATGTTGGAATTGAGGGTCAGCCCGTTGGTGGTCGGGACGCCCATGTTGGTATTGAAAACAATTTCGCCGGGCGTGTTGGCCGCGCCGCCGGCGGTGAGCGTGCCGTTGCCGGCCGCGTTGCCCAGGGTCAAGGCCCCGGCTCCGTAGGCCACCAGAACACCACCCTGGGCGCCAAAGCGGAGAATCCCGGTACTGGTGGTTCCCGCCGTGCCAACGGTGATCGTATCGGCGGTCGTGGCGGCCGGAGCTACGCTGAAGGTGTTGATGTCGGTGGTGGCGGCATTGGCCACGTTAAGGGCCGCAATGCCGGTCGTCTGCACCTGAACATTGGTGGTGGCGGAACTGCCGATGGTCCCGCCGCTGAGGATGGTGGTGTAACTGCCCGCCGGCAAGGCGCTGAGGCTGCCGCCGCTGAGCGTGGCGTAGCCGGTGGCATACCCGCTGAGCGTGGTGCCATTGGCGCTGGTGGTGGCCCATCCGCCCAGGATGCCATTGTTCAGGCTGCCCACCGCGGCGGTGATGGTGGTCAGGGTGGCCGGCAGGCTGAAATCGATAGCGCCGCCCGGGTTACGGGTGATGGTGCCCAGATTCAGGTTCAGCGCGCCGGTGGTCAGGCCGTTCTGGTTGAAATTGATAAACGATTGGCCGATATCGACAAGCAGGCCATTGAAGGTCTGGGCACCAACACGCTGTCCCTTACCGCTTCGAACAGCTACACTGGCGCGACGACCGTCAGCGGCGGCGTCCTGAGTGTCTCCTACCTCGCCAACGGCGGGGCCAACAGCAATATCGGAGCCTCCACCAATGCCGCGGCCAACCTGGTCTTCAACGGCGGGACCCTGGCCTATACTGGCGGCAACGTCACCATCGATCGCGCCTTCACCATGACTGGCTCCGGCACCATCGACGTGGCCAGCGGCGTGAACCTGACCATCGCCAGCACCCCGGCGACCACCGGGGGCGGCACCCTGACCAAGACCGACACCGGCACGCTGACGCTCGCGCACTTGAGCGGCACCGCCGCGAGCAACTACTCCGGCACCACCACCATCGACAATGGCACCCTGGCGCTGAGCACCACCAGCCCGACCCTCACCGGCGGCCTGACCTTCGGCGCGGCGGCCGCCGGCACCAACGCCGGCACGCTGGCCCTCAACACCGGCGTAAACGCCACCTTTACCGGCGCCGCGCTGGTGCAAACCAACTCCACCACCGCCAACACCATCACCATTGGCAGCGGCCAAACGCTGAACCTCAATGGCGGCCTGACGGTGGGTTACTCGGCCTCGAGCGGATCCGCCACCAACACCCGGCTCACGGCCACCGGCGGCACCATGGCGATCACGGGCACGACGCTCGCCCTCGGCCTTGATGCCGGCGGTGCGGTTAACAGTACCTGGATTAACAATGGCGTGCTGGATGCCACGGGCCTGGCGAACTTCACCACCAACGTGACTAACATCAACCTGGGCGTCGGCAACAATGCCTCCGGCACCGGCACGTTGAAACTTTCGAATACCGCCAATACCGTGGTGGCTACCACGCTTACCATCGGCGATTCAGGAGCCAACAACGGCGGCGGTACGAGTATCCTGACGCTGGGCACGGGCACGAACGTGATTCAGGCCGATACGATCAATATCGGTCGGGGTAAGGGCTCCGCGGCGGGGTACCTCCAGTTCGCATCCCAATCCGCAGGCCCGGGCACCGTAACGATCACCAATACGGCCGGTACCGGCGGATCGGCCATCACGATCGCCAATACCACCAATGCCACCGGTACCGGCGGTGGCGCAGTGGGCACGCTGGATCTCCGCGGTCATACCGCGACCGTCACCGCCAGTACACTGCTTATCGGCACCAATGCCAATACCAGCACTGGCGGGGTAACCGGTAACGTCTACTTTGACACGGGAACCTTTGGGGCAACCACACTTAACATGGCCGTCGTCACGAGTACTGCCGCTACGGGCAGCACCGCGGGCAATTTAACCATTGGCGGTGGGGCCTTCACGGTGTCCGGCACCACCACGCTGGCCAACAACTCCGCGGCCAGTGGAACAGCGCCGGCCACCGGCACCATCAACTTGAGCGCCGGTAGCCTCTCATTGGCCACGCTCAACGGCGCTTCCAAATCGGGTGCCGGCACCGGTTCGGCGACGGGCATTATCAACGTCTCCGGCGGTACCCTGACGGTTAACACGCTCTTCTCCCTCGCTTCCCAGACGGGCGGCGGCACGGCTGCCGGCACGCTTAATATCACCGGCGGCCTGGTTACGTCGAACGTCAATATCACCGACGGCGGCGGTACGGCCACCACCACCATTGCCATGGGCGGCGCCACGCTCGCCGGCGGCCTGCTGGATATGACCAGTCATGCCATCGGCGGCGCGACCCCGATCGACACGCTCACTTGGTCCTCCGGCACCCTCCAGAACGTCTTGCAGATCAACAATGGCGCCGGCTTCAACAAGAACACCGCCGGCGCGTTTACCCTCGCCGGCACCAATGCCTATACCGGCGGGACCACGGTTAGTGCCGGCACGCTCCAGGTTGATCCCGCGTCCACCACCGCACTGGGCGCTACCACCAACAACCTGACCATGGGCGGGGGCCTGTTGGACCTCGGCGGTCTGAGCGAAACCATCGGCGCCCTGAGCATCACCGCTGCTTCGGGCAGCGGCAACACGATCCAGAACGGCAGCCTTACCGGCACCAGCTATGGAGCCAGCAACACCACCGGCAATGCGATCGTGACCGCCAATCTGCTGGCCAATGGTACTATCGGCCTGACCCAATCCGGGGCCGGCACGCTGACCCTGTCCGGCTCGAACACCTATACCGGCGGCAGCAGCATTGCCGGCGGCAATGTGAGTGTCGCTTCGCTCGATTATGTCACCACCGGCTCTTGGGCTAACCACGGGGTGTGGAGCAACCTGGGTGTCGTGTCCACCGTGGCGGCCGGCACCATTAATCTTGGCGCCACCACTACCGCCGGCCAGTTGACTTACACCGGCCCCGGCGAAACCACCGACCGTGTGCTTAACCTTAACGGCACCACCGGCGGGGCCACCATCGACCAGTCGGGCACCGGCACGCTGAATTTCACCAGCAACGTTACGGTAACCACCGCCGGGGCCAAGAGCCTGACCTTGCAGGGTTCCACCAGCGGCACCGGTGTAATCGGCGGCACCATCGGGGATTCCAGCAGCGGCGCCACCAGCCTCATCAAGGCCGGCACTGGTTCCTGGACCCTCGCCGGCTCCAACACCTATACCGGCACCACCACTCTCTCCGGCGGCACTCTGGTCGCCGCCAATGCGCAGGCCTTGGGTGCCAGTACCGCCCCCTTGTCCATCACCACCGGCGCCACCGCACCGGTCCTGGATATCCAGTCCAATTCCACGGCCTACAACACCACGCTCACCGGCACGAACAGTGCGACGCTGGTGGTCGATTCGCTCGTGAGTTCGCCGGCGACCAGCGCCTCCTGGACGCTCGGCACGCTGGCGATGCCCGCGGCCACCTTGAACGTTAATCTGGGAACCACCTCGGGCCTCCTGACCGCCGGCAACTTGGCCTTTGGCGCCACCACGCTCAGCGCCAGCACCGCAACGTTTAATATCGGCTCCGGTGCCGCACTGACGCTCGGGGCCGTTGGTGGCAGTTTCAGCCTTACGAAATCCGGCACCGGTACCTTGGTGCTCAACACCGCGGCCACCCGGAACGCCGCCACCACCACCCTGGGAGCCGGTGTCCTGCGTCTCGGCGTGGCCGCCGCGTTGAACTCCGCCGCCCAAACCCTCAGCATTACCCCCGCCAGTGCAGCCGGCGCCACCCTCTCGCTGGCGCCCACCGCCAACACGGCCACGACTTTTAATCCGAATCTCGTGCTCACCACCGCCTATCCGGTCACTATTGAAACCGATCGCGGCGGTGCGGCGGGCACCGGCATCGTCAATACCATCGGCACGTTAAGTATTGCCAACCAGCAACTCAATATTACCGCCGGCGCTAATACTACTACCGGAGCCGCCGGCGTCACCACCGGGGCGGTTACCTTCACCGGGGCGCCCACCTTCAACATCACCAACAACGGCGCCATCACCAACACCCTGACCGTGGGCACGGTGAATCCCGCCGGTTTCACCGCCACCATCAAGGGCAACGGAAACCTGGCGCAGACGGGTATCTGGGGCGCCACGGCCGGCGGCCTGATCCTCGACGCCAGCTATACCGGCACGGTCACCCTGAGCGCTGCGAACACGTTTACCGGTGGCACCACCATCAATGGTGGCACCCTGGCGATCAATAATCTGTCCACGGCCCTGCTGAGCACCGGGGCGATCGTGGTTAACAGCGGCGGCACCTTCTCGTTGCTGAGCAACAACACCATTTGGGATACCGCCGCCACATGGCCGATCACCGGCAATGGCCTGGTTAAGTTGACATTCTCGACCACTACCGCCGCCAACACCTACCTGCGCGACCTTGGCGGGTTCACCGGCACGGTCGAACTGGCCAACACCACCGGCACCAACAAGGACAAATGGAACTTCGACGGCACCACCAGCCTCAATGCCGGCGCCACCATTATCGTGGATAGCGGTAGTACGCTCTTCGCCGGCACCACCGTCACCATTGGCACTCCAATTCAAGTCTCCGGAGTTGGCAACGCCGAAGCTCTCGGTGCGTTGCGGCTCGAGGCGGGTGGGGCCGTTTCCAGCAGCGTGCTGCTCACCGGCAACGCCAACCTGGGATCCAATAGTACCGCGGGCACCATCAGCGGCATTATCAGCGATGCCAACCTGGGCTATGGCATCAATAAGGTGGGCGGTGGAACCTTGGTGCTCAGCGGTGCCAATACCTATACCGGCGGGACCACCGTCTCCGCCGGGGCGCTGGTGCTGGCCGGGAGCGGCGTGGTCGTCTCGGGCTCGTCTCTGGTCTTTAATACAACTAGCGGCGGCAACCTTTACCTGGGCAGCACGACCACCCCCACCAACGGCACCTACAACAACCAGATCAATCCGCTGGTGGTGCTCGATGGCAGCAACGCGGCGCAATACCAGTATTTTGAACTCATGGGCAATAACCAGACTCTGGGCGGGCTGATCAACAGCAATCAGAGAATGGTTATCGATGATACCGAAGGCCAGACGGGCGCCAGCGCGGCCACGCTAACCGTCAACGTCGTCAGCGGCAGTTCCTACACTTACGGGGGCTGGCTCCGCGACCATTACACCGGCGGTTCGGGCCAGTTATTATTCGTCAAGAACGGGGCGGGCACGCAAACCTTGTCCGGCACCCAGATCAGCTACACCGGAGCCACGACCATCAATCAGGGCTTGTTGGTGCTCAACGGCGCGACCATCTTTGCCAGCCCGGTGGTGTTTGGCGCCGGCTCCGCCGGAACCCTGCAAATCGCCAGCGCCACGCAAAGCATCGCCGGCCTGAGCACTACCGACGCCACCGACACCAGCGCCATTGTGCAGAACGCCAGTTCCACCAGCACCGTGCTTACGATCAACCAGGCGCTAACGGGCAGCTTCGGCGGCATTCTCCAGAACAATGCCGGCGGCGGCACCCTGAGCCTGACCAAGACCGGCAGCGGCATCCAGACGCTAACGGGCGCTAATACCTACACGGGCACCACCACGGTCAGCGCCGGCACCCTGGCGCTGGCCGGCGCCGGCACGCTGGGCAATGGCGCCGCGCTAACGCTGAACGGTGGGGCGGTGGATCTGGGAGCCTTGAGTGCCACGGTGGGCGCGGTGAGCATCACCACGGCCGCGGCCGGCGGCAACACCATTCAGAATGGCAGCCTCACCGGCACCACCTATGCGGCCAGCAACACCACCGGTAACGCCATTATCTCGGCAAGCTTGTTGCCCAACGGATCCGCCGGCTTCATCAAGACCGGCGCTGGCACCGCGACCCTGGCGGGCGCCAACACCTATACCGGCGGGACCACCGTCAGCGCCGGCGTCCTGCAATTTGCCCAGGAAGCGTCGCTGCCGACCACCTGGGCCGCTACCAATCTGGTGGTCGCCAGCAGCGCCACGGCCGCCTTCAACGTCGGTGGCACCGGGGAATTTACTGCCGCGGACATCCAGACGATCAGCGGCCTGGGTACAGCCACAGGCGGCTTTACCACGGGCTCTGTTCTCGGCTTGGATACCACCAATGCGACTGGCGGCAACTTTACCCAGGGCCTCGTCCTGGCCGATAGCGCCAACCGCCTGAATATCACCAAACTCGGCACCAACACCCTGACCCTCTCCGCCGCCAACACCTACACTGGTATCACCACCATTAACAATGGCGTCTTGAGTGTCAATACGCTGGCCAATGGCGGGCAGGCGAGTTCCATCGGCGCCTCGAGCAATGCCGCCGCCAACCTGGTCTTCAACGGCGGCACCCTGGGCACCCTGCAATACACCGGCCCCAGCGTTGGCATCGACCGCAGCGCCACGCCCAATACCGCCTTCAACATCGAGGTCACCCAGGCCGGCACTAACCTGGAGTTTGGCGCTAACGGTGTCGGGGGGACCATCTCCACCGGCACCGAGAAAGTGCTGTACAAACTGGGTCCCGGAACCCTGACCCTCAGCGGCACCGTCGATAATGCGTACATGGACGTTTACGTTGCTAATGGCACGGTCATACTCAACAAGACCGTAAACAACGGGGCCAAAGGCGCCGACAATGTCACGGGCGTGGTCAGCGGCACCACGTTGCAACTGGCGGGTAATCAAGGCAACCAGATTGCCGGCTATTTACAGGCCATGAACGGCACCTTTGATATGAA
>Ga0364919_10430_pt1 | contig 13104 bp, 9 predicted proteins | sample SorcelJu500001C7_2_FD_206953 | JGI IMG/M metagenome (GOLD analysis project Ga0364919, IMG submission 206953) | Enriched cells from Trout Bog Lake Hypolimnion, Wisconsin, USA - BchlTB.June20.5000.01.C7 | ecosystem: Environmental > Aquatic > Freshwater > Lake > Hypolimnion/Profundal zone | place... | reverse complement strand
GGTAAGATTTCCCGGAAGATACACCTTCGAGAAAGGGGAGAAACTTTCCTCTGTATTGGTTCGGGCGGGCGGATATACCGATCACGCTTATGTGCGAGGGGCCGTATTCACGAGAAAGAGCGTAAAGCAGGTCCAGCAGGAACAGCTCCGGCAAATGGCGGAGCGCCTGACGCGGAGTCTTATGGTTGGGGGAATATCCAATGTTGGCGCGGCCTCGACTCCGGATGAGGCGAAAGTTGTGGAGGAGCAAAACAAGGCGAAGTTCGAATTCCTGGAGAGTCTGAAGCTGGTGGAGGCTAAGGGGAGGCTGGTCATCCATCTGGATTCCCTGGGCAAGCTCAGGCACTCCGAAGACGATATCGAGCTGGAGAACGGGGACAATCTGGTAATTCCGGTTAATCCGCAAAGCGTTCAGATAGTTGGAGCTGTCTACAACCAGTCCGCCATCGTCTATGAGCCCGGGAGGGATTATTCTTACTACCTTCAGATGAGCGGCGGGTTCAATGAGTATGCCGATAAGAAGAATATTTTCATCATAAAGGCCGACGGCATGGCCTTGAAGCCAAAAGGTTCGACGATGTGGGACAGGAGTGCGCATCAGTGGACGGTGGGGTACGCCGGGATCGAGCCCGGTGACACCATTGTTGTTCCGGATAAACTGGATAAAATCCCCTGGATGAAGACCTTCAAGGATATAACTCAAATCGCCTTGCAGGTTGCAGCCACGGCAGGAATAGTCTTTCTGGCACGATAAAAGGATCCACGGTGATGGAGCAGGAAGTGGAACGCGTTCGGAAGGGGATCAGTCTGTTTGATCTGTTCATTTATTGTCTCAATCGGTCCAGGTTAATTATATCCATCACCCTGGGGGTTGGGATATTCACTGTTATCACTACCTTTGGTATGCCGAAGATGTACCAGAGTACCGCCCGTATTGTGGCTTCCCGAACAGAAAGCGCGATGTCATCATTGATTAGCAGACTTGGGGGAGGGGGAGGCGGGTTTGATTTGATGCCCAGCGGCTTAAACGCAAGCGGTACCGATTTCTATGTGGCTGCGTTCAAGAGTCCGACAATGGCGGATGCCATTATCGACCGGTTCAAGCTAATGGAGGTGTATAAGGCCAAAAGACGTGATGCCGCCCGCAAACGGCTTGTCCTTGCTATAAAACTTGAGAGTGACAAGAAGAGTGGGATCGTATCAATTAGTTACAAGGACAGGGACCCGCAAAGAGCCGCAGCTATCACGAATGCTCTTATTGAAGAACTGGAAAAACGCTTCAATCAAATAGCAGTATCCAGCGCCTCGAGGAGGAGGGTTTTCCTTGAAGATCAATTGAGGCAGTCTCACATGGGGCTTGCGGACGCTGAGGCAGAATTGAGCAACTTCCAGGAAGATACGGGAGCAATCAAGTTCGACGACCAGGCAAGGGCTGTTTTGGCCGAAATAGCGAGGCTTCAGGCACGAGTAACCACGAAAGAAATCGAATTGAAGGTGATGAAGACTTATGCGACGCCTTACAATCGTGACGTGCGAAAGATAGAGGAAGAACTGAGCGGACTCCAGGAACAGTTGCAGAAGCTTGAAACCAAGGATGGAAAGAATCTGAGTGGGATACTATCCACGGGACAGATGCCGACTCTGGGTACCGCTTATGTACGCAAGGTGCGCGAGTTCAAGTATCGGGAATCGCTTCATGAAATACTTACCAAACAGTACGAGGCCGCCAGAATAGCAGAGGCTCAGGAAGCAACCCTGATCAATGTGCTGGATGCGGCAACAGTGCCGGAGATGCCCATCGGGCCAAGCCGCAGGTCGATAGTATTCCATGCGACTGTTTCAGCGTTCTTCTTTTCTATTTTCTGGGTCTGTGCAAGAGAGTTCGTTCGAATAAAACTGAGTGACCCCTGGTACGGTGAACGTATTCAAATCATCAAGGATAATCTGCCTGGCCGGGGATTTTTTGCATGGTTAGGGAGGCTCAGGTTCAGGAGGCGACCCAAGGGGAGATGCAAAACAATCTAAGCTCTCCAATTGGGCGTGAAAATTACAATCACGACCACTCAGTAAAACACCCTTAACAATAAGACTCATTTTGCACGTTTATGCCGGGTTTATGTAACCGAGTTAGCGGAGCTATAAAAATGCGATCACTACCAAGTTCAGTCACGCAGAGCGGATTATGAGTATTCGGGGAAGATTGGTAAAGGGCACTGTATGGAACCTGATTGCCGTTGGATTTAACCAGGGCAGTACACTGCTTGTCAATATCATAATAGCCCGCATTCTTATGAAGCATGTGTTTGGCGAATACGTGATGGTGCAGAGCACTCTGCTTACTGTGGGAACCTTGTCCCAGCTCGCTACGGGATATACTGCTTCAAAATACATTGCCGAGTACCGCTCGGCCGATCCCGAAAGGGCAGGCCGAATTATGGGCTTGTGCGCGCTCGTTGCGGTGCTGACGGCGACCATTGGGACTATTTTGCTCATTGGCATGGCGCCGCTTTTGGCTGGCGCCATGCTCGGAGCCCCGAACCTTGCATTGCCTCTCATTATCGGGTCGGGCTACCTTTTCTTTTCTTCTGTAAATGGATACCAGGTTGGAGTCCTTTCCGCATTGGAGGCATACCGCAGCCTGACGAAGGCCGGGGTTATCAGTGGAATAGCGGCCATAACCATTACTGCACTCGGCGCATGGCTGGGAGGATTGAACGGCAGTCTCATCGGACTCAGCACATGTGCGCTGGTTCGCTGTGCGATTCATAACAAATGGCTCAGAGCCGAAACTCAATCGCAGGGCATAAGGCCCAGATACCGCGGCAGCTTCACCCGGGAGAGATCTGTCATTTTCAACTTCGCATTGCCTGCCGCTGTGGCTGGATACTACTCCATGCCTATGATCTGGCTCGCCAACTCTTTTCTGGTCCGTCAGCCGGATGGGTACAACGAGATGGCTCTTTTTGCGGCGGCAAACAACCTTCGCATACTTGTACTGTTCTTGCCTAATGTGATGAACACCGTCGGGCTCTCCGTGCTCAATAATGAAAAATCCAGTGGAGACCTCTCCCACTTCAACCGAGTATTCAGGTCCAATTTGCTTTATATTTTTCTCGCATCTATAGCAGGCGCCGCCACCCTTGGGATGCTCGGGCGGCCGATTCTTCACCTTTTTGGAAAAGATTTCAGGGCCGGCTACGGGATTCTTCTGATTCTTCTTTCTTCTTCGGTATTTGAAGCCACCAGTATTGCCCTGCATCAGTTTCTGCAGTCCAGATCGAAAATCTGGACTTCCTTTTTCGGCATAAACGTTCCCAGGGAGGCATTCCTGTTAATTGCCGCTTACTACCTGGTTCAGTTGTACGGAAGCTACGGATTGGCGCTAACATACCTTGGTTCGACTATCCTGGGGCTGATATTACACGCATCTGTAGTAGCTGTGGTATATATAAAGGAGTGCAGAGCCTCAAGTTCAGCGTTGACATTTGCTGGAAGTTGATACAGGTTTGAGGCTAAAAGAATGTCAGAATTCACGCATTTAGTTTGGAGTTGAGATTGGATCCATACTTCAGCATAATTATACCGATGTATGATCGAGAACGCCAGATAAAACGCGCAATCGACAGTTGTTTGAATCAGAAGTTCAGGAGCTTCGAGGTCATTGTTGTCGACGATGGGTCGACAGACAAGTCAGTGGATGTCGTAAGAGGTTACAGTGACGATCGAGTCAAACTCATTTGTCATCCTGTAAATCGTGGAGCTTGCCCTGCGCGAAACACCGGCGTATCCGCTGCAAAAGGTGAATGGATGGTTTTTCTTGACAGCGATGATGAGCTCATTCGTGACTCCCTGACGACGATATACAATCGCAGCTCCGAACTCAGTGGCGATATATCGCGGATCGAATTCATGGGGAAACTGGATTCAGGTCTTACATCCCCAGATCCTCCACTTCGCAATGAATTCTGGGACTACATTGGATATATTAAATGGTTGGAAGAGTGCCATGGGCGTCGTCAAGATTCATTGCCTATTATAAGGCGTGGTACATTTACACACGTCAAATTCCCAGATTATAGGTCCAATGAGTCCCCGTATCACCTTAACTTTATGAAAAAGTTTAATGCAATGTCATTTCCTGATGTTGTGGCTCTGTACCATCAGGATGCAGAAAACCAACTTACGCGCCCTGACACCAAACGTATATTTGAATATGCAAGAGATCAGGTTAACGCGGGAGAGTCATTATTGCATGAGCACGGAAAAGAACTCAAATGTTATGCACCCATGGTTTACAGAATGCATATTTCAGGTTTAGCCACATTGAGCTTCATTATGGGTAACAGGCTAAAGGGGTTTAAGTATTCTGTGCTGTCTTTATCGGATAATGTGTTTTCCATTAGGACATGGGTCATATTGCTGTTTGGATTTATTGGATCAAAACCGATAGCTTGGCTTAAGTGTTACCGGATAAGTTTATTATCTAAGCCACGATAAGGCACTGTGACTCAATAATTGTGCTCTATTAGGATTCCGTGGCCGATCCCAGTACGTTGCTTTAATTTGATTCTCGCGAGAATGAGCACCCTCCCGGGTCGAGCAGGAGGAACGTTAGAGCTTTCTCGTGGGGATCTTGTCATATTGGAAGGTGCTAAAAGGAATTTCTTGTGGCTTATCTCATAATATTAGTAAGCGATATAGTTATTCTGGCCTTGATGGGCGAGGAAGTGCGCCTCATAGCCGCGCCTGCCCTTGCCGCAGTTTCTATCGTTGTCGGCTTATGGTGCCTGTTGCGTAACAGGGATGGGGTTTCCCCTTTTTTGGATGCCGGCTTTTTTTGTGCATTGGCAACACTGGTGTATACTGTTTATCCTCTCATCAGCTTTTGGATAGGAGATCTGTCGTTTGGCATTTTTAGTGATGCTCGTCTAATCGGCATGAATCTCTCTGCTGCAGAAGTCGGGGCCTTCCACTGGCGGCATGTACTGTATCTTTTTTGCTTTTCCACTGTTTACTGTGGTGTGCGTGGGCGGACCCCGATTGGTGTCGGAGATGTTGAAATCCCGGACCGGCAGGTCGTCAGATTTTTGCTGATTTTGTTCATCGTTTTCTACTGTTATTTCTTTGTTCTTGAAGCCTTGACAGGAGCCAGTTTTGATGCCGGTTATTCCGAGTTGGGGTCAGTATATGAAACGCGCTCACGATTACCGTTGCTGGTAGCGCAGATTTCCGGCAAACTTTTTTCACTTCTATTTGTGGTAAAGCTGGCTTTGCTATATGTTGTAGTGACTCGTTGTGATTCGAGGCGTTGGAAAGTCATCCTTTGTATATGGGTTTTGCTCGAAATCGTGCACACAGTACTTGTCAAGGGCGCTCGCACATCCCTCGTCTTATTTATTTTTGCAACTGCGCTATTTTACCATCGCATTATAAAGCGTCTCAATATGACAGTTGTATTTTCATGTGGTGTCTTGATTCTCGCATTTTTTGTCCTCTTTGGTATTTTCAGAGGTGCGCAAAACTTGGAAGATATGGTATATACTCTAGATTTTGATGATAATGCATTTTCCAATGCGCTCAAGAGCTCAAATGAGTTTGAGTCCCTGCTTGGAACGGCATACGATGTTCTTCTGATGAAGCAAGCCGGGACTGAGTTTCCCTGGTATTTGCATTTGAATGATTTTATGACCATACTTCCACCTCAACAGATAGTCCCTTTCGAGAAGGTCGTTGCTTCAGAGTGGTATCTGAGAACACTCGGACTTAGCGGCACCGGTGAGGGCATAATGTGGGGCGTAATCAGCCAGTCAATAATAGGTTTTGACTGGTTCGAACTCGCGGCACGTGGCGCCGTGCTCGGTTTCATTCTGGCGCTGCTCTATCGCTGGTATGCCCGGAACTCGAGAGGGTTTCTCGCTAATTTGTTTTACGTATTCCTATGCCTGAGAGTATATTACACTTTTAGAGATACGACTTTCTCACCGCTCGCTGAGCTTTTGTGGGTGGTTCTTCCTTTCTTAATTCTTTTCAAATACGGCCCCGGATTGATGCCGATATCGCAAACAGAAGGCGCCGGTTCCGGAAGTTGAAAAGAATGGGTTTATTATAACTGATGCCGAAAAGGTGTTTTCTGGAGAGAATTGGAGCGGCCGGTTCGCCGGTCCAAAGCGGCCCGGGCACCTCTAAAATTATAATATTTTCGCTTTTGTCAGGTGATAGCTTTTGAGCTACAAGGTGATATTATGGCATCAATTGCTTCAATTTTCCTTGATATCTTTCATGCTTCCGGCGTTACCACAAGTTCTTTAAGCATCACTCAATATATTCTGCGGCACGCTAAATTGTCATTTATTCTTCATTTCAAGGTTGTTCCTGATGTTCTTTGCAAAGTTTCAGACCCATTGGTCTACGCTAATCTTATATCAAAAATATCAGTGGGGAGAACGTTCAAAACAACCAATTTTGAGCGGCATAACTTCAGCGACGATCTAATCTTAGATATCATTAGAAAATCAGATCAATTTGATCAACCGTCCTTTGCAGACATTGGTGTTTCGGATGGTTCAGGATCAGTTTACCTTGCAGATAAGTTAAAAGCAATGAATATTGATGTAGTTTTGTTAGATAAATATCAATATCTAAGAGTAATAAGAAATTGGTGTGGAAAGAAGTATGTCAATGAAGATGGATATATCGTAGGTCTTAAGTTATTGTTCCTATACATCTACTGCTTTCCACTGCATATCAGGGCTGATTATCTGTTTGATAGTCAAATCAGGTTTATTAATCCTGTAATATATGAACGCAGCTTATCCATTGAATATTTTGACATTTTCTCATCCCAATCCGCAGTACCATTCAGCTTCATCAAGGCTGCTAATTTACTTAATATGTGTTATTTTAGTAAGCAAGAACTACTCGCCGGATTCAAGAATTTACATAGGAGCATAGCAGATGGTGGATACTTGTTTATCATTCAAAATCAAGATAACTATGAATCGTTATTGGTTTTAAAGAAATCTAGTGGCGGGTTTTCCGTGGAATCTTCTCATAATGACCCGGAATTATTAGACCTAGCCTCAAATAGAAAAATTTCATGGGACAAGTAAAATGCGCATTTTGAATCTCATTCCAAGTCTTTCCGGTGGAGGAGCCGAACGGCAGCTCGGTTACCTTGCCCTTCATCTTGCAAAAAAAGGACATGAGGTTCATATAGGATATCTCTATGATGGTCCACAGCCGGTTTCATTCGAACCCGTAACACTCTACAGAGTCTCTGCAAACGGCAATTACGATCCGGGTCTCCTTGCCGGGATACTCAGACTCATACGTTCGGTCAGACCCGATATTGTTCAGACCTGGGTCCTCCAGATGGACATACTCGGCGGAATTGCGAGCAACTTAGCCAGGGTGCCGTGGGTGCTGCGGGAGGCGAGTTGCGGGTTCACCGGCAGACAGCCTTCCGACAAATGCAGAGCGCTGATGAAGGAATTTTTCCGCGTTTGCATCGCTTCAACTGCAGGCGGCATAATAGCTAATTCCAGGGGAGGTCTTGCATACTGGGACAAACTCTATTCCGGGAGAATAAAGTTAATAATACCCAATGGCTTTCCGTACGATTCCATCAGTTCGGTCCCTTCGGGTCCGATTCATGGAGGCCCCGTCCCTGCGGACACAAAGATTGTATTGACCGTCGGCAGGTTCGACACTGTTAAAAGATTTTTCTCTCGCCTACTGGATGTGATCCCAATGTTTCGCGGCACGGATGTTCATTTTGTGATACTCGGAGGTGGCCCCACATTGGATCAAACGGTACGGAAAGTGAGCGCTCTGGGACTTACTAAGTATGTTACTTTTCTTGGCCAGGTGTCTCCCGAAGTTGTCATACAGTGGATGAGAAGAGCTGATCTTTTCTGTTTCATGAGTGCATTCGAAGGCTTCCCTAATGTGCTGGCCGAAGCTGTTTTATGCAATTGCCCGGTTGTTCTTTCCGATATTCCTGCCCATCGCGAATTGCTTGATGAAAACGGCGCTTTCTTCGTGAACCACCGCTGTCCTGAGGAAGTTGCCAAAGGGATCAATACAATGTTGGAATCACCGGAAATGGCGAATGAGATGGCGCGGAGATCTTTTTGCCGAATGAAGGAATTCACTGTTCCCGAGATGGCGAGGAAGTACGTAGATGCATACGTGAGAATACTGGGCCGGGCTTGATGGAACACGGTCAGTCGAATGGGTGTGAAAGCCCGGTCAATAAAATCCAATGCTGTTCCTAGAGGGCATGGACTGATTGCTTCGTTTTTGAGGGTTGGAAAATGACGTTGGCTGGAAAAATTCGGGCATACACAATGAGGGAGAAACTGGCTGAGAGGATAAGTGTGTATAGTCACACACCTCCTGATATTCCTTCGATACAGCTTGGTCTCTTGAATGCCAACTGGACCGGAATTGTCCGGAGCGTTCCTTATTGGAAGCGGATGTATGAGGATAAAAGAGTTCCGAAGGAATTCTTCTCGTTAGACGAATATGCACATGCTATTTCACCCACTTCGCGATCTATGGTCCAGCAGCGGATGGCTGAAATGATGAGCGCAGAATCCCCCGCGCAATGGTATCGCATAAGCGGAGGAAGCACCGCTGAGCCCATCCGTATTCCTGCATGGAAAAGTGAAGTGGAGCATACCCTTTTTGATATGTGGACTGCGAGAAGCTGGTATGGAATTGAACCGGATGCACGCATTTTTTTGCTCTGGGGCCATTCTCACCTTCTTGGAAAAGGCATAAAGGGTTGGATAAACGGGCGGAAACGTGTGCTGAACGATTATCTTCTCGGTTACATGCGGTTTTCGGCCTATGATTTGTGCCAGGAGAATATGAAGGAAGCAGGCCGGGAGTTACTCCGGTTTCGGCCCGATTGTATTATCGGTTACAGCGTTGCTCTCGATCTTTTCGCCCAGGCTAACGAGCACCTTAGCGGCGCTTTTAGTTCACTCTGCTTGAAGGCTGCCGTAGGTGCGGCCGAAAACTTTCCCTTCGCAAACAGCAGGGCCAGACTGCAATCTGTTTTATCTTGTCCGGTGTCCATGGAATACGGTTCCATAGAGACCGGTTTGATTGCTCATTACCACCCGGACGGGTATTACAAAGTGTTCTGGAAAAGTTATCTGGTTGAAGCCGTGCCTTCCACCGTTTTACCGAATGCCTTCAGAATTCTGGTTACAAGCTTGTATCCACGCTGCTTCCCACTTATCCGTTATGAGTTGGGGGATGAAATAGATTATTCAAATAATCATAGCCCAAATAAACAAGGGAGTATCATTTTTTTCCAAAATGTTTTGGGCCGCTGTAACGGGTACGTAGTCTTGCCCGGCGGCGCGCTGATTCATTCCCTTGTTTTCTCGATAGCAATCAAGTCCACTTCAGAAATTCGCGCTTACCAGGTAATTCAGGAAGGCGATGAGATCAAGCTGAACTATCTTTCAGATACCGTAATCGGGAAGGGGGCAGAGGCCGAAATAAGATCATTTCTTCAGGCGGTTAATGGTGAACTTGCGAGTGTGAACATCAGGCGGGTCGAGTCTCTGGAGAGGACCATAGCTGGAAAGACCAGCTTACTAATTCGGAGATAAGAATTCATTCTTTCCAGTGAACTTGAATCTGTCCTTTATGTGTCCTCAAGCGGATGTCCGACGTAATATGAGAAGAAGAATTTTAGCGTTCCCCGAGGGTTTTCTTCCAGCCACCAAACATGGCGGTGTCCCTATCAGCACCTATGGGTTATGTAAAGGGCTTCAAAATCAGGGATGTCTGCTGAAAGTCATAACGAGCGACAGGGACGGCAATAATCGTTTGAATGTCCCTATCAACACCTGGGCCCAGTATGGTGGAATATCCGTTATGTACTGCAGGACGGTGCCGGGACCTTACCTTATCAGTCTCAAACTCCAACAGGTTGCTTTCGCTACCGCAGCAAACGCCGATTTGATCATCAGCTCAGGAACTTTGTGGGACCACGCCGGGATATGCGCTCACATGGCTGCACGTAAATTCGGTTTGCCTCACGTCGTGTATGTGCGAGGGCTCCTCAATCCATGGGCTTTTGGATACAAAAGCCTTCGGAAAAAAACCTTCTGGAAAATTCAAGGCAGCAGGATTCTCAAACATGCCGGCTTGATTATAGCTTTAACGCAACAAGAGAAGATGGCGATCCAAGATTTCGGAATAACTGCTCCGATCGAAGTAATACCAAATGGAATGGATTGCGATATTCCCTGGGAGGTTTTCAGCAGAAAGGAGCTGGATCACCGGTTTCCGTCAATGGCGGGCAAGCGGTATCTCATTTTCCTGGGCCGTATGCATGCGATCAAGGGTCTTAGCATTTTAATCCCTGCATTCAGCCGGATAGGGCAGTCGGAGCAGGGAGTCTCGCTTGTTCTGGCAGGGCCGGTCGAGAGTGATTTCAAGAAGGAACTGCAGCATCTGGTGGACCATTCCGGGATGGGGCACAGAATCCTTTTCACAGGGGCCGTTGGAGGCGCTCTGAAGAACACCCTGCTCAGGCATGCCTCGGGGTTCATTCTTCCCAGCTTTAGCGAAGGATTTCCCATGGCTGTTCTGGAGGCTCTGCGCGCAGGGTGCCCCGTGATCATAAGCGAGCAATGCAACATCCCGGAGGTGCGTGAGTTCGATGCCGGATGGATTATAGAGCCTGAAATCGAGAATGCGACGGCTGCAATTCGTGAGCTGTTGTCCGATGTAAATGCGGCTTCGCGAAAGGCTGCGAACGGGATGAACCTGGTCAGGGAAAGATTTTCCTGGACAAGCATTGCCCAGCGCTCCATGGAAGTGTTTGACAGATACTGTCATACTAATCGCGGTGTTTGAAGTTTCTCCGGCAGGGCCATTGCTCTCGATCAGGGCAGGAGAACATGCCGGCGAATTAGCGCCTGAGTTGATGGAGGTCCAATGAAGAACCCCATAGTCATTATTGAGAGGCTGGAGCGCGACTCCGGCTGTATCCGAGAACAGTTTGGCCGGGCTATTGCTTCTCTATCCTGTAGAGATGATTTTGATGCGGCGAGGGCCGTTTTCATCAAGCCTAATCTCACCTATCCCATATACAAGCAGGGCGTCACGACACGCGTAGAGTTTGTCGCGCAACTGGTCGCATCTTTAAGAGAAATCAACTCCTCCACTGTTATTTATTTAGGAGAAGGAGAGGGCGGATATAACAGCTTTTCCATGACAGAGGCCATGCGTTCGATGGGATTCCATGAAATTGCGCAATCCTTTCCGAATGTCCGAATTGTGAATCTTTCCCAACAGCCAACGCGCACAGTTCAACTCCAGGCAAAGGGAAAGCCGTATTTGCTGGATTTGCCCGCTCTCTTTTTCGATGAAATCGATTTTTCAATAACCTGTCCGCTTCCCAAGGTTCACGACATGACAGGAATCACCCTGTCGTTCAAGAACCAATGGGGATGTCTTCCGGACATAATGCGGCTGAAAAATCATTATGTATTCGATGAGATCATAGGGCAGGTTTGCGAAAAGCTCAAATTTCGTTACGCTTTTCTCGATGGTCTCTACGGACTGGACAGGAATGGTCCCATGGTCGGCGACCCTGTAGAGGTGAACTGGTTCGCGGCGTCAAATTCTTTGGGCGCTTTCGATGTTATCGTTTCAGAAATGATGGGATTTGACTGGAAAAAGATCAAGCATCTCAGGAAGGCGGCCGAATATGGCTTTATCCCCGATCGGGACCGGATCGAGGTCATTGGGGATTCCCAATCACTTGAGAGGAAATTCGATTTGCACAGGTCCTTCTGGAACTATCCCGCGCTTGCAGCGTTCCATTCCAGTTGGCTTACGCAGTTCGTCTACCTTTCGAAATGGGCTAAACTCCTGCACGATATAATGTACACCTTCAGAAAGAGACCGATAGCCGAATGAAACAGGTAATTCAGAACTACAGTACGGGTGAACTCAATCTGGCGGACGTGCCGGTTCCAGCGTGTTCCTCGGGAAAAATTCTGGTGAGAAACGCGGTTTCAGTCATCAGCATCGGCACCGAACGTTCGATGATCGAGCTAGGAAAGAAAAGCCTGCTGGGCAAAGCACGCGCGCGCCCCGACCTGGTAAAGAGGTTTTTGGAAAAGGCGAAAAATGAGGGTTTTGTAAAAACATTCAAGGAGGCACTCGGACGGTTGGACAACCCAACGGCATTGGGGTACAGTTCGTCCGGGGTGGTAGTGGCAACCGGGGCTCACGTGCAGGGGTTTTCGCCCGGAGACCGCGTGGCCTGTATTGGAGCAGGGTACGCAAGCCATGCGGAATTCATTGTCGTGCCGTCCAACCTCTGCTGCAAAATCCCGGAAGATGTCTCTCTGGAAGACGCATCCTTCGGCATGCTGGGCATTATCGCTCTGCACGGTATAAGGTGTGCCGATCTCACCTTCGGTTCCTCGGTTGCTGTCATCGGGCTGGGGCTGCTGGGGCTCTTGTCCGTGCAGATCCTCAAGGCCTATGGCTGCAAGGTTTTCGGCCTGGACACGGATCCTGCAAAGGCCGGCCTGGCCACGTCCGTTGGGGCGGATTACGCCTGCGCGGACGAACCTGACTTCAAATCGAGGGTGGAGCGGGACACCGGTGGATACGGAGTTGATGCAGTCGTCATTACCGCCGGAACAAAAAGCGACGGTCCGGTGAACCTGGCCGTGGATATTGCTATGTTTCGCGGAAAAATCGCTCTCATTGGAGTAGCGGACATTCATCCACAGCGAAACGAAATGTGGCATAAAGAGGTCGAGATCATCGTGTCCAGGGCTGGAGGGCCGGGCACCTTCGATCCGTTCTACGAGAACAAGGGAATAGATTATCCCGCGGGGTACGTGCGCTGGACTGAGAACAGGAACCTGGCCGAGTTCCTGGGGCTCATCTCCGCAGGCAAGGTGAGCTTGGGCAAGCTCATCACGCACCGGTACCCGATAGCGGATGCCGTGGGCGCCTATGATGAACTCCTCAGGGGGAAGCTCCGAAACGGCGTGGGCATCGTCTTGGACTATCCCGACACCGAGGCGGGAGCTAAAACGCCGGAAAACATGC
>Ga0364919_10429_pt1 | contig 13126 bp, 11 predicted proteins | sample SorcelJu500001C7_2_FD_206953 | JGI IMG/M metagenome (GOLD analysis project Ga0364919, IMG submission 206953) | Enriched cells from Trout Bog Lake Hypolimnion, Wisconsin, USA - BchlTB.June20.5000.01.C7 | ecosystem: Environmental > Aquatic > Freshwater > Lake > Hypolimnion/Profundal zone | place... | reverse complement strand
CGATGGGTCGTCACAGCAGCCATCCTCTGGGTGTGGGGTAGCCACCTGGGCTGGGCCGCGCTGGATGCTCAGGTGTCCCCGACGGGGCTCTTCGACGTCCGTGCACTGGGGGCCGCAGGTGACGGTAAAACGATCGATACCGCTGTGCTCCAGCGTGCTATCGATTCCGCGGCGGTGGCTGGCGGCACGGTTTTGTTTCCGCCGGGAAAGTATCTGAGCGGTACGTTGTGGTTGCGGAGCAAGGTCACGTTGCGGCTGGAAAAGGGGGCCACGCTCTTGGGGAGCACGGCGCGGGCCGATTACCAGAACATCACAGGTCTGCCCCAAGATTTGGCGGAAACGTCGGCGCACCGCTATCAAGGGCTGCTATTGGCATACGAGGCCCACAATATCACCTTGTGTGGCGAGGGAACCATTGACGGCCAGGGGGCTGAATGGGTGCAGAACGCGCTGGGGGCCTTTCCGGTCAGCGGCGATGGGAAAATGAATGACGTTTATCGCCCTGTATTGATCAATTTTGTCCGATGCCACAAGGTGGAGGTGTACGGCCTGACCCTGCGCAACCCGGCCTGCTGGCTCGAGGATTACACCGAGTGCGCAGATGTCAATCTGCACGACCTCACGATCCACAGTCTGGCCTATTGGAACAACGATGGGATCGATATCGTGGGCTGTCGCAACGTGTGTGTGAACAACTGCAACATCAACTGCGCCGATGATGGGATTTGCCTGAAATCCGAAAGCCGTGCGGCATGCGAGAATATCACCATCAACAATTGCATCGTGCGGACCAGCGCCAGCGCCTTTAAATGCGGCACGGGATCGCGCCAGGGCTTCAAGAACATCACCGTGAACAATATGGTGGTTTATGACAACGCGCGCTCGGGGATCGCGCTGGAGGTCGTGGACGGGGGGACCATGGAAAACGTGGCCATTGCCAACGTGACGATGCGCAACGTCGGCAATGCCATCTTCATTCGCTTGGGCGACCGCAGTCGCAAGAACTGGCCCAATCCGGCGCTCGGCACGCTGCGTGATGTGAGCATCAACAATGTCGTCGCCACGGTGACCGGCGATGATTCAGACGCTGGCTATCCCTTGCGGGCGCCGCGCAATAGCGAGCCGCACAACCTCATTCCGGCCTCCATCACGGGCTTGCCGGGCCATCCGGTGCAAAATATCGCGTTGAATAACATCGCGATCACGTACAACGGAGGCGCTGAACGGAGCCGGGCGCACGTAGCCCTGAATGCCTTGGCCAAGGTACCCGAGCGTAGCGCTCATTACCCGGAATATGATCAGTTTGGCGAACTGCCGGCTTGGGGGTTGTATTGCCGGCACGTGGCAGGGTTGAGGCTGAACCATGTCAGCGTGCGTGTGATCCAGCCTGATTACCGGCCCGCCCTCACGTGCGACGATGTGCAGGATCTGAGCTTGGATGGTTTTCACTCGTTTTCAACCGGTGAGGAGCCTTTATTGGTCCTGAACAACGTGCTGGGAGCGTTGATCCGCGGCTGCCAACCGCTTGCGAAGGACGTCCCATTCCTGAAACTTTCTGGCGCGCATAGCCACAACATCGCGCTCATCGCGAACGATCTCCGTGGCGTGAGTCAGCCCACCGACGTGGCGCCCGAAGTGCCGCCAGACGCACTGTTAATAAAGTGAAGGGCGTATGCGTTCAATCTTGAGCCGGATGCCGGTTGTTGTCTTGGACGGTGAGGTATGACGTTCGGACAGACCGCTGGGAACGAGCTGCTTGGGAATGATCTGTTGCCGGTGGAGATCGTGTTGCATCCCTCATGGTGGCACGCGCATGCGGACATCACGTTTGACGAGGACTTCTTCTATCATCCGGCCAAGCGCGTGGAGAGCGAACGGCGTATGGAGATGGTGCTGCACGACCGGTTCGGCCGCCATGGACTGGGGACCGATCACAACCGCGACCTGCCGGTCATTGGTGCGGTCCACAATGCCGCCGGTTATCTGCTCTCGGAGATGCTCGGTTGCGCGGTGCGCTACTAGGCTGATGCCCCGCCGGCTATCGTGCCTGCGCACCGGGAGCGGCTTGAGGTGGACACCGCAGCGCCATTTCGCAGCGCCGCCTTCGCGCGCTTCGAGCGGTTCTGCGCCGCGCTCAAGGCGCGCCACGGCTATTTGCTTGGCGATGTCAATTGGACCGGTGTCCTCAACCTCGCGCTCGACGTGCGCGGGCAGGAGTTGTTCCTCGACATGGCGGACGCGCCGGAGCAGATTGCGGCGGCGTTTCGCAACATCGCCGCGGTCATCGAACGCTTTGTCGCTGGCATCGCGGCCGAGACGGGCAGCAGTTCGATTTCTGTCAACCGCACGGTGCGGCATTTTCGCCGGCCGGTGTATCTGCATTCAGAATGTTCGAACACGATGATCTCGGCGGCGGACTACGAGCGATTCGTGCTGCCGGTGGACGTGGCGTGGAGCGGGCGGCACCGACCGTTCGGCATCCACCATTGTGGCCGGGATTCGCACCGTTTTGCGGCGTCCTACGCCAGGGTGCCACACTTGGATTTTCTCGATGTGGGGTGGGGCGGCGACGTTGGCCAGCTTCGTGCCCATTTGCCCAACACGTTTCTGAACATCCGGCTTGATCCGGTCGGCATCCTGCGGCAGACGCCGGACGAGATTCGCGCGACGCTTTTCCGGCTGGTCGGGCAATCGGCGAATCCGTGGCTGACCGGCGTTTGCTGTATCAACCTGGACAGCACCGTCACCGACGCGCAGATCGCCGCGATTTTCGATGCTGTCGGGGAACTACGGCGGGAGTTTGCAGCGCAGGCCAACCGTTGATACGCCTTGCGCCGGGATTGGTGAAGGGTTGTAGGTCACATTTCTTCAATCCGCAATCCAAAAGCCTTAATCAGTGCGCGTGCTTAGACCGGGAAGCGTGCGAGCACGAGTCAATCTGATCCTGACTTGACGGCTCAACGCTTTGCCGTGATCGGCGTTTAGATAATCCTCGTCTGGGATAATGCCGATGCGTGTCAGGTCCAACCGATCCGCATCCCAGCAGGTGCCGATAGTGCTGTCATCCGTCGCGATCTGGTCCGTGTGCCATCGGCAGGCATGGCGAAGAGTCGCCAGCCTTTCCGCATCGAGTGCGAAGTAATGACCCTGGAGTTTCGAGAGCCATGCTGCCGCTCGCTCGCCGTGTCGATCATCCTCATCATCGTTGCGCCTTCGGGAATCGTGCAGCCAGGCAAACAGGCGCACTACCAGAATATCCGCACCGCAATGCCGGGCGATCTCAAGCCCATTCTGTTCGACGCGCTGCCAGTGGGCGATGCCGTGGATGGAGTTTATGTTGCCGGAGAAATGATTTATGACATGCTCTTGCAGAAGTTGCAGGTCAGCATTTTCGTTTGCATGACGCCCAGTGCTCATTGCCTTATCTTTATGGCTCTCACCCCGACCTCCCTGGCGTTGGGCTCACGTTGTTTTCTTGGCCTTTTTGGCTGTGCCAGGACCAAACGCATCAAAGATTTCATCATCGCGCTTGTCCCGATAGCGTGAGGTTGCCTTCGATAGGGCGCGAACCATGCTGTAAACGCCAGATCCTGAATGGTCATACTGAAGAGTGGATGAGCGGGCAATGCCGATGGACTCGGCATCCGCAAAAGCATTCAGGTCGGCGCTGAGATAGACGAACTGCCAATGGTCTTTCTCGGTCTTCTCTTTGACCATCATTTCAATCTGGGGCTTCTTGAACTCCTGACTGGAGTTCTCCTGCCCGTCGGTGATGACCGCGAACAGCACATGCTCTGGCTGCTCAGCAGGCGGAAGGGTGCCCAGTGACTTTTCCAAGTCGTTGATGGCGCGCCCAACAGCGTCCAGCAACGGCGTGCCGGCCCGCGGCACAAAGGTTTTGCGGGATAGGCGTGGGATTTTCTTTAGCGGTTGGAATTTATGGATGACCTCGTAGGGATCTTGCGTATCGAATTGCACCAAGGTCAACGTGCCACCCCAGGCTGTTTCTGTTGTTCCTTCAGGAACGTATTGAATCCGCCGATCACGTCATCACGGATGCTCTCCATGGACCCGGTACGGTCCAGCAGGATGTTGATGTGTGTGTAACCTTTCTTCATAGTACGGCTCCTTTTCTGGCTGACATCAGCCGAAATTCTTCTGCATGGCCGCGACCTCGTCGCGCACCATGTCCTTGAGCTCCTTGGGTTCCAAGACCTGGACGTAGCGCCCCCAGGCCATGATCCAGCGAAATACCTCGAATAGGCCATATGCCTGAAACTCCAATTCGATGCCACCGTGAGCCCGTGGTTGGATTTTCTGTCCGCTGTGCCATTCGCGCTCCATCACCCACGCGACAGCTTCTTTGGGGAACAGGAGCCGGATGGTAAAGGGCTTATTGGAGCCAACAAACCGGCTGAAAGTGTGTTTTAGTAGCTTCTCGGCGCTGAAATCCTCCGGGACATCAAAGGACCGCTCAGTGAGCTGGGCTTTCTGGATGCGCGCTAGGGAGAACTGACGCAACTCCCCATCCGCATCACTAAAGCCGAAGATATACCACTCGCCCTGTAGGTTGGCGATGTGATAGGGCGAGAGCAGGTGCTGCTTGGACTGTTGGGCATTCTGGGATTTATAGACAATTTTGACCATTTTTTGCCCGGCCAACCCCCGGACAACGGTTTTCCAGATTTCAATCGCCACCGGCCGGGCCGGTGGCGCCGTGAAGCTGAACCGCGCAAATACCAGCTCCGGCTGCACCGTGATCTTGTCCGTCATGCCGCTGACCATCTTCCCGAAGATGCGTTCCAGTTCATTGGCCACCGGGGTGCCTTGATACTGCTCCATCGCCTTGCCGGCGACCAATAGGGCAAAGAGTTCGCCTTCGCTCAGGCTCACCGAGGGCAGAAACCAGTTTGGATTGGTGTAATAGAACCCCTTCTTGACTCGGTCATAGTCCAGCGGGGCGTCTAGCTGGTACTTCAGGTAGTCAACATCGCGCTGGATCGTCTTCTGGGAGACCTCCCACTGCTTGGAGAAGGTCAGACAGTTGGGATATTTACCGGCGCGGACCTGCCGGTCCAACTCCATCAAGCGTGTAAACTGGCTTTTGTTTCTTTCCATGGCGCACCTCCATTTTATTCGGGCTGACGGACAAATAACGTCTGTTAGATAAAATATTAAAATATTTCCAGACGGACAAGCTTTGTCTGTCTGGGTCGGTAAAATAGGTGGCGTTGGGCGGGAGTAACTGCCCGACAGGAGGTAGAAATGAATAAAGTATTATCGGAGTTGTTGAAGGGGCTGAGGCTGGTGGATCCCCAGCAGTCCAAGCATATCGCGGTGTTCCCAATATTTACCACGGTCAATCACTCACCGGATTATCTGACGCTGGCCGAGGCGCTGGAGCAACGCCTGTTGCTGGTAACGGAGGTCAGTCCGCATGGTTCGGTGCCAGAACTGCGCGTCATCAATAAAGCGCAGAAACCTGTCTTGTTGCTGGATGGCGAGGAGGTGCGCGGGGCCAAACAAAACCGGGTGCTGAACACGAGCATTCTCGTCCCCGCGGACGAATACGTGGAGATTCCAGTCAGTTGCACAGAGCAGGGGCGCTGGGCCTATGTATCCCATGAGTTTAGCGATTCGGGCCATGTGCTGCATGCCAGCCTGCGCGCCCGCAAGACCAGCGACGTAACGGCAAGCCTTGTGGCGGAAGCGGGGTTCCAATCAGATCAGGGTAAGGTGTGGGATGGCATCAGTGAACTGGCCTGCAAGCTGTCGATAGACAATTCCAACACGGGGGCGTTGCGTGATGTCTTTGAAGCCAAGCAGGCGGATATGGATGCGGCCTTGGCGGATTTCCCATTGATACCCCAGCAGCGCGGCATGCTCGTGATGATCAATGGTGAGCCGGTCGGGCTGGATTATGTCTCGCTGGCGCCAGCCTCCGCTAGACTGCATGGCAAGCTGATCAAGAGCTATGTGATGGAGGCGCTGGCACGCAAACCCAAGAAGGCGAAAAGCCCGAATGCCATCCGGGACCAAGCTCATGAATTTGTGGCTGAGGCTGTCGCGTGCAAGGCCAAAGAATTCAAGTCTATTGGGCTTGGTGAAGATTGCCGCTGCAAGGGGCAAGGCGTGGTGGGGTCGGCTTTGTTTTATGAGAAGACGGTGATCCATTCCGCCTTCTTTCGGGTGGATGAGCAGGAACAGGTTGGGCACATGTCAGAGATGAGCCGGCGGCGGGATAACAGGGTGTATTGATTGGTGTGCGGTCGATTTTGCTGGGGCAGAAACACCTTCGCGGAGATGTTCACTGATAAGGACGTTTCAGGAGCGGCTACCATTTCATGGGAAAGTATCTGATTTAATGGAAAGCGAACCCTAAGATCGCACTCGAAAAAGGCCTTGGATGTGTCTCTTTGGTGCCTCTCTGGTTACCAATAACAGCATGAACTACAGGCAAATTTGTAGTAGTATGTGCTAGCAGTGAAGAATAATTAATCTTATGAAAAGTTGTGGGTGCTGGGTGGTAAAACCACTGCTATTTCTGGTGCACCCGGAGGGACTCGAACCCACACGGTGTTACCCACTAGACCCTGAATCTAGCGCGTCTGCCAATTCCGCCACGGGTGCATGGAAAGCGGGTGCGAAGATAACAGCAGCACGCGGTGACGTCAATAACAGCATAACAATCCGCCGCCCATCATGGGGTATCATGCTCCGTCGGTTGTGCGGGGCGGAAGTCGAGCAGTTGAAGTTGCAGCGCTGTGACGCCTTTCCACGTCTGTCGGCGCAGTTGGAAGGCGACGTCCAGCGGGCCATCGGGGATCTGCCGCTGTGCCATGCCGAAGCCAATGGCCCGCAGCAAGGTGCCTTCGCCTGCCAACGTCAGGCCCAGCGTCTCTTTCGCCATGCGGCGCGGTTGGCCGACGATACGCATGCCGCGGGCGGCCCAGATGGGCTCCGGATGCTGATGGCCGAAGGGGCGCAAACCTTCCAACGCGTCGTGCAGGTCGTCATTGATTCCGCGGGGTGGGAGCCAGGCATCCAGCCGCAGGGTGGGCCGCAAATCCAAGTTGCCGAGTGTCCTGCGGGCCAGTTCGTTGAACCGGGTTTTGAACGCGGCCAAATTCACCGTGCTCAGGCTCAGGCCGGCAGCCAGGCTATGGCCACCGTAGCGTGTGAGGAGGTCGGCGCATTGAGCCAGGTGCTCGACAAGCTGAAATTCCTCGATACTGCGGCAGGAACCACGGCAGGTGCCATCGGGTTCCTGTGCGAGCACGATGCTGGGGCGGCGATAGCGCTGTACGAGGCGTGCCGCCACAATGCCCACGATGCCCGGATGCCAGCCCGCATTGGCTACGACCAATCCAAAGTGTTCTGTGGGTTGGAAAAAGGCCTCGATCTCGCTCAAGGCTTCCACGACCATGCGTTTCTCGATGGTTTGGCGTTCAAGGTTGGCGGCGTTGAGTTGCTCTGCCAAGTCATGCGCCCGGCCGGGGTCGGCGGTCAACAACAGTTCCAAGACTTTGTCCGCCTTGCCAAGGCGGCCAACGGCGTTTAAGCGGGGACCGAGCACGAAGCCGATATGCCATGCGTCGGGATTTTCGCCCAACCCGGCCACATTCATCAGCGCGCGCAGCCCGAGGTTCGCGGTGTCGGCCAGTCTCAGCAAACCATGGCGCACGAGAATCCGATTTTCGCCCACCAGCGGGACAACGTCGGCGACCGTGCCGATGGCCACGAGGTCGAGATATTGTTTCAGGTCCACCGGAGGGTGGGGGGGCGTGCGGCGGAGTTGCTTGAGCAGCGCATGGCAGAGCTTGAAGGCAACACCGACGCCGGCGAGCTGGCGCAGGCCGGTTTCCGTGCCCAGCTTGGGATTGACCACGGCCAGGGCCGGGGCGATTTCGCCGGCGGCATCGTGGTGATCCGTCACGATCACCGCCACACCGGCGGATTGCGCGTGGCGCACGGCTTCTGTGGCGCAGGTGCCACAATCCACGGTGACGATTAGGTGCGGCTGATGTTGTTCGATGCAGCGCTCCAGCGCGGGGACAGAGAGGCCGTAGCCCTCGTCGAGCCGCTGGGGGATAAAGGCCTCGACGCTGCCTCCCAGCGCGCGCAGCACATGGACCAGCAGCGCGGTGCTGGTCAGGCCGTCGGCATCATAATCACCGAAAACCACAATTTTTTCGTGCGCCGCCAATGCCGCCGCAAGACGTGCCACGGCGCTGCCGATGTTTGGCAGCCGTTCCGGGTCGGAAAGGTCGCTAAGGCGGGCGCGAAGAAAATGGGCCGCTTTGGCCGGGTCGGCATAGCCACGGGACGCCAGCAACCGGGCCACCGGTTGCGGCAGTTGGAGGGCAGTGGCGAGCGCCGCAATGTGCTGCTCGTCCGCTGCCGCCAGACGCCAGATCTTTTCGTTCATGTTTCGGCGAAGAAAACCTGCCGTAAAGGCGGATAATCTTCCCGCTCAGATCGAGACGACCTTCTTTTCGCGATGGAAGAGCAGCACGAACGGCGTGGCAACATAGACGGTCGAATATACGCCGGTGGTCATGCCGATCAGCAGGCAGAGGGTCAGGTTGCGCAACGATCCGCCGCCGAAGACGAACAGGGCGATCACGCTGAGCATGGTGACGGCGGTGGTCAGGATCGTCCGGCCCAGCGAGAGGTTGATCGCCTCGTTGGCGATCTCACGGTAGCTCTTGCCGCGCGCGACCTTGACGTTTTCACGGATACGGTCGAAGACGACGATGGTGTCGTTGATCGAGTAGCCGATGATCGTCAAAACGGCCGCCACGATATTCAGGTCCAGCTGATTGCCCAGTGCGCAATAGACGCCGATCGCGACGAGCACGTCGTGGAACAGCGAGGCCATCGCGCCAATGGCGTAGGGGAATTCAAAGCGGAAGCCGACGTAGATGGCCATGATCACCAGTGCAATGCCGACGGCCAGCAGGGATTTCTGCGCCAGTTCCTCGCTCATCTTCGGGCCGATGCTATCCTCCTTGACGAGCTGGAAGCCGTCGGCTTTGAAATTCGCGGTGATTGCGGCCACCGTCCGCTTGCTTTCCTCAAAGCCGGTGTTCACCTGCAGGAGTTCACGCGTCGTGACGCCGGCCTTGGTTTCGCGTTGATATTGGATGACGGGATCCTTGACGCCGGCTGCGATCACCACTTTGCGAATCTGGTCCACGGGCATTTTTTGCTGGAACTGGAAGGATAGCGAGGAGCCGCCGGTGAAGTCCACGCCGAGGTTGGCGTTGCCGCGCTTCAGCATAAGGCCCCAGCTGCCGAGGATCACCACGGTGGAAAGGATGGCGCAGATCTTCCAGGCGCCGATGAAGTTGATCTTTGGCACAGACTTGAACAGCTCGATCATGCGGAAGCGCGTGATGTTGGTGTGGGCCTCGATGATGTTGAACACCATGCGGGTGACCACCAGCGATGTGTAGAGGCTGAGGGCGATACCGGCGGCCAGCGTGACCGCGAAGCCGCGCACCGCGCCGGAGCCGAGCCAGAACAGGATGAAGGCCGAGAAAATCGTGGTCATGTGGGAATCGAAGATCGCGCTGAAGGCCTTGTGATAGCCGGCGCTCAGCACCGATTTCAGGTCTTTGCCGAGATGCTGTTCTTCGCGAATCCGCTCGTAAATCAGCACGTTGGCGTCCACGGCCATGCCGACCGTCAGGACGATGCCGGCGATGCCGGGCAGCGTCAGCGTGGGCAGGCCGATGGCGCCTCCGACCGTCGTGGGGTCCAGCATGCTCAGCAGCGCGGCCACCACCCAGAGCGAGAAGGGCAGCAATACCACGTTCCAGATCAGGGCGAAGTTTGCCACCAGGCCGGGCAGGAAATAATAGCCGGCCATGAATAGCATGACGGCCAGGCAGCCGATGATGGTCGCACGCTTGCCGCTGGCGATGGAGTCGGCGCCGAGCATGGGATCAACCACCAACGCCTGCACCACCTTGATCGGGGCGGGCAGCGCGCCGGCCTTCAGCACGATGGAAAGGTCCTGCACTTCCTTGAAGGTGAAGTTGCCGGTAATGATGGCATGTCCATCGGGAATTTCACTTTCCAGATGCGGCGCGGAAATCAGGTTGCCATCGAGGACAATGGCGAGATAGCGCGGGATGGAGGGATTTTCGTTTTCGCTGCCCTGTGCCGAATAACGCTTGGTCAGGTTCCAGAAGCGCTTCTTGGCCGCGCTGTCCAGCTGCAGCGTGACGTAGGGAACACCCACTTGATTATATTCATAGCCGGCGTTCTTGAGGTTCTCGCCTTTCAGCTCTGCGGTCTTGCTGACGAAGTATGGCTCAAAATATGTTTGTCCGGCGATGACGTGTTTTTCCAGCAGCAACTCGTGGCCGGGCGGCGCATGGAAGGTGGCGATTTGCTCGCGCACCGCCGCCTCTGTGGTCGTGCTGCCGGGCGTGTCCTGGGTTACATCGCGTTTATAGTATTCGTTGCTTACGCCGGGGCGGTTGGGATCTTCGACCGTGGCCAGGCTGAAGCCCGGCGGCACTTGGTTGCGCTCGTTCAGCTGGCGGATCAATTCCGTATTCTTGGGGTGCACCATGCGGAATTCCAGGAAGGCCACGCTCTGCAAGACGTCCAGCGCGCGATCCTGGTCGGAGGCCTGGAGGTTGGGGAGCTCGACAATGATGCGGTCTTCGCCCTCGGCCTGGATGTTCGGTTCGGTGGTGCCCATGGCGTCCACGCGGTTGCGGATGACTTCCATGGCGCGGGCTTGGGCATCCTTGACGCTGTGTCCGCCGAGCTTGGTGGTGTCCACCTCAAACACGTAGCGCAGGCCGCCGACGAGGTCGAGGCCCAGCGTGATGGGCTTCTTGTCGCTCGGCAGCGGTTTGCGGAATTTGACGATGTGCTCCGGCGTGACTAGGAAAATCGAGACCGCGGTCAACGCCAAGAGCAGCAGCCATTTGAGTTTGTTTCTGGTTTCCATGAATGCAGTCCTCCTGAAAAACGGATCGGCGGGACGCCGTTATTTCTTCTCTTCGGCAGCGGGTTCCTCGTCCTTGCCCAGCACCTGCGAAACGGCGCTGCGGATCACTTCCACCTTGACGTTGTCGGCGATTTTTACGACGAGTATCTTGTCTTTGACGTTGGTCACAATGCCGAGCATGCCGCCGGAGAAAATCACGCGGTCCCCGCTCTTGACGCCGTCCAGCAACGCCCGCCGCGCCTTGGCCTGCCGCTGCTGCGGCCGGATCATCATGAAATAAAAGATGCCGCCCATCAGCACCAGCCAGCCCACCATGAACATGGGGTTTTGTTGCCCGCCACCGGCGCCGCCTTGGGGGGACGCCATCGCCAAACTCAACAGATTCATCATCGCGCTCCTTATTCTATATTATATTCGTTCAGTCCACCGGTTCGTCCTGCGGCGTGATCCGGTCCACATCGCGGTATCGCGCGCGGAATTCCGCAAACGTTCCGGCGCGGATCGCCGCGCGCATTTCGCCGACGAACTCCCGAAAGCGAAACAAATTGTGCAGGGCCAGCAGTCGCAAGCCCAAAATCTCATTGGCGTTCAGCAGATGCCGCACGTAGGCCCGCGAGAACTGGCGGCATGCATAACAGCCGCAGTCTTCCTCGATGGGGCCTTGCTCGGCTTTGCACGTGGCGGACTTGATGGCCACGCGCCCCGCGCGCGTGAAGGCCGTGCCATGCCGCGCCAGCCGCGTCGGCAACACGCAATCGAACATGTCCACACCGTTGGCCACGGCGTCCACCATCTGGCTGAAGATCCCGACCCCCATCAAATACCGCGGACGGTCCCACGGCAGTTGGTCCACGCTATCGGCCACGCCCTGGGCGACCAGTTCCGGGCCTTCGCCCACGCTGACGCCGCCGATGGCATACCCATCGAAATCCAGCTTGACCAGCTCTGCGGCGCAACTCGCCCGCAGGTCGCGATATACGCTGCCTTGCACAATGCCAAAGACCCATTGCCCATCGGCGCGTGGCTGACGGGCACAAAGAGCCGCCCACGATAGGGTGCGTTGCACCGCTTGGCAAGCGTATTCGCGGGCGCAGGGGTAGGGCGGGCATTCGTCCAGCACCATGGCAATATCGGAGCCCAGCCGCCGCTGGATTTCCATGGCCTCCTTGGGGCCGAGAAACAAGCGGGTGCCGTCCAGATGCGATTGGAATTCCACGCCCTCATCGGTGACGCGGCGCAGTTTGGCGAGGCTCATCACTTGGAAACCACCGCTATCCGTGAGGATGGCGCGGTCCCAACCCATGAAGCGATGCAAGCCGCCGCACTGCTCGATCAATTCCACACCAGGGCGCAAAAAAAGATGATACGTATTTCCCAGGATGATGTGATAGTCGAGATCTTTTACCTCGTCCGGTGTCATCGCCTTGACCGTTCCTTGTGTGCCCACCGGCATGAAGACCGGCGTCTCCACTTCCCCATGGGTCGTATATAATATGCCGCAGCGCGCTCGTGTTGCCGCATCTTGGTGTGTAATCGCAAACGTTTTCAAACATGGCCTTTCATTGTGAAAATTATCGTAAAATTTCGCAATGTCTCTTGCAAAATAGCTTGGTTGCACTATTGTAGCGCCGAGGGCGTTCGCGTGCAACCTATGGGGTTCCTCACCCCGACCTCCTTGGCGCGCGGCGCCCTCCTTTTTTGTCTGTATCCGGCCTGAAAAGCATTCTCACCACGCTGCAAACGGGGTATTGTTTCCGAATGAAAGCCGTGGTCATCGTTCTGGATTCTGTGGGCATCGGCGCAGCGCCGGACGCGGCGGACTATGGCGATGGCGGCGCGGCGACGCTGCCGCATTGCGCCGCCGCTGTCGGAGGTCTGCGCTTGCCCACCTTGCAGGCGTTGGGCTTGGGCAACATTCCGGCACTCCTCTCTGCCGGCGTGCCGATTGCCGGCGTGCCGCCCGCCGTCCAGCCGTTGGCCGGCTATGGCGCGATGCAGGAAGTGTCGGTGGGCAAGGACACCATCACGGGACATTGGGAAATGGCCGGCTTGAACATTCATCCCGGCTTTCATCTCTTTCCGCATGACTACCCTTCCTTTCCGCCGGAGCTGGTTGCAGCCTTCGAGCAGCGCACCGGACGCAAGCTCATCGGC
>Ga0364919_10427_pt1 | contig 13229 bp, 15 predicted proteins | sample SorcelJu500001C7_2_FD_206953 | JGI IMG/M metagenome (GOLD analysis project Ga0364919, IMG submission 206953) | Enriched cells from Trout Bog Lake Hypolimnion, Wisconsin, USA - BchlTB.June20.5000.01.C7 | ecosystem: Environmental > Aquatic > Freshwater > Lake > Hypolimnion/Profundal zone | place... | reverse complement strand
CAGGTTACTCATGAGGCATGGAATGCTCGCTGAAGAATGTGCACACGCCACCGTGTTTGCGTAAAAGCGCATAAGGATCTCTGTCCGCAGTCAGGTTTGGATTCTGATTGCGATAATGAAGCGCCAAATCTGTCGGCGACATAGCGTTATGAAAAAATCTACTTTTCAATTTTGGATTGACTTCTGCTTGGCGGTCAAGGAGGTATTGCATAGTTTCGATATGCCCATATTGAGCCGCTTCAGACAAAGCAGTTTTGTCTCCATCGCTATTGATTTGATTGATATCTGCTCCCTGATCAATTAAAAAATTCATCAAGGGCAAATGCCCCTTGCCTGCAGCAACGTGTAATGGTACCTGGACGCGCTCATAGTTCACTTCCGCCCCCAGATCAAGAGCTGCTCCTGCCAATCGAATCGAACCGCGTGCACAGGCAATCCCCAGCAACCGATTTGGATACATAAACCGGGCCAACGGTTTCACGTGGGCCACAAGAAGAGGAAATACTAAATCGCAGTCTAAGTGATCTGCTTTTTCTAGCACACATTCTCCATCGATCCTCGGGTCGAGGCGAAACGTTGGAAATGTTAATTTTTTCAATACGCTCAATTGACCATAGATTCTGAATAACTGGTCTCTGCGTCCTAAACCCGCGGCTTCGATATACTTCCCTAGGTAATTAAATTCAGATGCAATTTTAGATCGGTAATCCCTTGAATTCACAACAATATCGACTGTGTTTTTAAATAAACTATTCATTTCCTTTAACTTAGCGAGTTCTACATCATGTAAAAACCCGCATATGGATTCCAAGAGATCAAGAGGCATCCGGTTAATTGGAGAGTTGGCTGCTTGCTTTAAGGGGCTGTTCATTGATTCAGAAGCTGGTCGCTTGTTGGATGTGGGTGTGATCGTCATGGTTATCTTCCTAAGGTTTTAGTTTCTACGAATTTTGCCCAGGATAGGACTCGAACCTACATACCTTGCGGTACCAGAACCTAAATCTGGCGTGTCTACCAATTTCACCACCTGGGCAAAGACAGTTTGAGAAAGTTTAACGGGTCTCGTCCTTTCTTTTCAACGCATCGTGAAAACCGCTAGGAGCGCTTCCAAAAGATAAATCGACAGTGCAGGTATTGCTGCACATCGATAAAAAAGCCCCGTGGGAGCCGATCGCTCAGGCGATCTTCGGCGTCCGCGAGCTCGGCTCCCGTATAGGGTCGCTATACGGGATGGCAAGGATCATTGTATCCTAAAGAAGAAATTTGCAACAAGCCTATTTCACCACCTTCCCAGGGCGCAGGAAACTAGAGAGGCGGGGAAGCCGCGCACTCCAGAAAAAATGATTTTTCTGCGCGCGTTAGCGCGCCTCTCTTGATCCCTATGGTTAAATTTTTGATCGAGTAGGAGGGAGCCTTACGGCTCCCTCCTACTCGATCAAATTTTTTTACTTCTTAGTCATCTGGAAAACGGCGGCCTCGATCGCTTCTCGATCGTGAGGCGCCTCGAGATAACATTGGATCGAAAGGCGAAGCGACGGATAGGAGAGATGTTTGCCGGTATGGGTCTGATCGATGATGGCAAAATAGCGATATCCGTGTCTGAGCGTGAGCTCAGCTGCCCGTTTCATGGCGTAGCGCATCGTCTTCTCTGCAGAGGTGTGCTCATTGGCCCGAAACGTCACAACAAAGCGATCATCCCCGACTCTGTAATCGGAATACCCGTTCTTGAATACGCTTTCACGCTGATACTGTGTGGCGCAGCCTGCACACACGACGAGTGCAAAAAGGGAGCTCCACCACCATTTTTTACTGAACATCTTTTTGAACCGCTTGTTTTTCTACGAACATCTTCGACAAGTCGGAAAATTTTTCCCGATATTTTGTCAAAACATTCGCAATGTTCTCTTCAAGGGCATTGGCATCAGGTTTGTTGATGAGTTTATGCAAATCGGCCATGTCCCAATTTTGCTGAAGCAATGTGTCGAGATTCGCATGCACTATTTCAATGGCCTGTTTCAGGGCGTCGTCTTTGAATTCTTTTGATGCTGCAAGCATTTTATCGAACATCTCCATTTTCAAAGCGAGCTGCTTCTCTTTTAAAGACTCCCCTTTTTGCCCCAAGATCAGCGGCATGTCGAGATGGAGCGCTTTATACTCATATTCGAAATCGATCGCAATGATCCGATTTTCATCATCATTTTTTCCAGCGCCCGGCGCTTGGGTATGCAGCTTTGCCAAACAGCTTAAGGAGTCCTCTACAGCCGAACCGCGCGAGGCGATTGCTGAGATCACTTTGTCTGCAAGCTTTCGATCCAGTGCATCGTTGACTACGCTACGCAAAGCGGCGTTTCTTTCGGCAAGAGTCCCTTTCAAAAGCTCTTCCCATTCTTTTTGAGGAGAAGAGGATCCGATTCGCATTTCTTTCAAAGCGCTTAAGCCTTCTTTTTCTTGGATTTCACGGTAGGAATCATCGAGTTCTTTGAAGGCCTCTCGATACTGCCCTTCGTTATACGCCTTGCGGATCGAGGCAATCGCGTCGGCGCCACTGCGAGTTTGCGATTCTTTTTGTACGGCGATGGTCTTGCTGCTCGACGCTTTCGGAGCCTCTACTGCTTCTCCTGCAGGCTGTACGCTTAAGAGCAGGGCGGTTAAAAGAACGTTCATAATACCTCCAAGGTGTTTTTTTTAATTTCTACAATAATTATAATCTTTGCTAGATTAAAAAAAAATAGATAAAAAATTTTACTTCAATGGTAATAGTTGAAAGCGATGGTGGGACTCAAGAAATGCAACGTATTTTTCCCCGCTGCGGTGAACCACACGCCGGCAATGATTCCAAATTGCTGGCTCCAATTGTATTCGATCGCAGGGGCTAGGGTAAAGGAAAAACTAGATTCACTGCTCAGCGTAGCTGGCGTCCCGTTCAGATTGAATCCAGCCTCCCCTTTAAAACGGGTCCTTGCTGTAATATCTCCGATCACATCGAGTGCAAAAGCCCAGTTCTGATTGAACGTCACCTCAAAAGCGAGATCGCAATTGAGACTTTGAGGGACATAGACCACGGCGTTTGAACCTTCTCCTCCTCCATAGAAGCTAAACCCATGCACTTTGATAGGTGCCGGAACACTATAGATTGCAACAAAACGAGTCGATAAAAAATGGCGGCCCGTGATGTGAACGAGTTTTCCCAGGGCGAGCTCAAATTGAGTAACAAAAGAGCCGCCCCCAGCGATCTGGACTCGATTCTTGCGAGGATCTAATCGATCGTATTGCCCCATGGGAAAAACCTCCCGGACGGCGATTTTCACATTCGGGATCCAATCATCGTAGTAATAGTTATTCCGATAGAGCTGAAATTCCAGACCGACGATGGGATCGTTCCACGCCCACTGACCTCCGTGATCCGACAGATTGTATGAGATGGCTGGCAGGACAAAAAGATCCATCCACTCTGTCAGCCCAAAGAGCATTTCAGGTTCCAAAAGAAAATTCCAAACCGTGGTGGTTTTGTGAGAGTGCCAGCTATTGTCATATTGCCCTGTATTGGCGACGGCAAAAAAATACGGCTCAATATCGACGTGCCCCAATTGAATGACCTCCGATGATTGGGCGATCAAGGGGCCTGTCAGCCAAGGAAGCTCTTCATGCGGATGCTTTTCCTCAGGCGCCTTATCGGCAAAAAGCTGAGCTGCCGCAAACATAGCGGGCAAAATTCCAAGTCTGGTATGCTTCCACATAAAATTCATAGTAAGATATCATGCACAAAATTGCATCTCTACTAATTTGTCTCGTGTGGTTCTCGATTCTGGACGCCCGAACTGCCCGCATCGAGCTTGGAGGGCAGGTCGTCATTGCAGAAATTGCAGACCGCCCAGATAGGAGAGCAGATGGACTCAAAAGCCGTAAACACCTTTTAGAAAATCACGGGATGCTTTTTATTTTCGACAATCCAAACATTCAATCCTTTTGGATGAAAGATACGCTTCTTCCGCTATCGATCGCTTTTTTTGACGCTGAGCGCATTTTGATCAACACCGCAGACATGCCCCTCCCCCTGCCCAGCGCGAATGCCCCGCTTGGGCTCTATCGAAGCCTAGCCCCTGCCCTCTATGCTCTAGAGATGCCTCTTCATTGGTTTAAAAAACACGGCATTCGCCCAGGAATGAAATTTTCCTTTCAGGAACCGCCGGAATGAATTATACTGTGCCAGACTATGCCGGTTAAGAAAAAACGAAAATCCAAAAAGCCTTGGGGCGTATTCGCTGCGATCATCCTGGCAATCCTCATCGGGTCGTGGCTTGGCAAGGACGCCAAAATTTTCACGATCTCCTTATACCGCATATTTGATGTCGCCGGCAATCTGTTTCTCAACGCTCTGACTTTGGTTGTCGTCCCTTTAGTCTCCTCCTCCATTATTTCCGGAATCGCAAGAATCGGAAAAGAAGGGGGATTCGGACGGCTTGGCGGAAAAATGTTTTTTTTCTATTTTACCACAAGCATCGCTGCCATTTTGATCGGTCTTTTCTTCGTCAATGCGATTGGACCTGGACATGCAAAAACGGTGCCTCTCATCTCTGCAATCGAAGTGGAACAGCTGGCCCATCTCAAAGATCAAATCTCAGCTCATGGCGAAGAGACATTCATCGCCTTGCTTTATCAGGCGATCCCATCAAATATTATCTTAGCATTTTCTCATGGACAGATGTTGGCGCTGATTTTTTTCAGCATTCTCTTTGGATTTTGTGTTGGAAAAATCGATGCTCACCCGGCGTCGATCGTACAAGGATTTTTCCAGGGCATTTTCCAAACGATGATCCGATTTACTCAGATTATCATGAAGACCTTGCCTATCGGAGTTTTTTGCCTCGTAGCAAAAGTATTCATGAATACAGGCCTTAGCAATCTGAGCTCTGTCGCCCTATTTCTCCTCACTGTCATTTTAGCATTGGCCACTTTTATGTTCGTCGGCCTTCCCCTCTTCCTTAAATTCGGAGCCCGCGTCAGCCCATGGCGCCATTTCAAAGCGATGACGCCTGCGCTCGTGACAGCTTTTTCTACAAGCTCCTCGGCAGCAACGCTCCCCATTACGATTGACTGCGTTGAAAAAAGGGCCGGCGTTTCAAATCGGATCTGCAGTTTAGTGATCCCCCTTGGCACGTCGATCAATATGTCGGGATCTGCCCTTTATGAATGCGTTGCAGCCATGTTCGTAGCCCAAGCATACGGGATCGAGTTGGGATTGACAGCGCAATTTCTCATTGTCGTTTTAGCTTTGATCACCTCCATTGGAGTAGCGGGAATCCCAGCCGCCTCTCTCGTTGCAATCCTTGTGATCTTTAAAGTAATCGGGCTTCCTCCCGAAGGTCTTGGCCTTTTTATTGCAGTCGATCGATTGCTCGATATGTGCCGCACAACAGTGAACGTCTTCAGCGACAGCTGCTGCGCCGTTCTCGTCGCCCGAAGCGAGGGAGAGAGCCAAGTGCTGCAAGAAGATCCAATTGAGGAGTAGAAATGCCAGACAAAAGCAAAGGCACTGTAAAATGGTTCAACAAAGATAAGGGGTTTGGGTTCATTGCTCCAGATAGCGGCGGACGCGACCTTTATGTACAGACTGCAAATATAAACACCCCCTCTCAAACGCTAGACGATGGGCAGCGGGTTGAATATGAAATGACTCTGGGAAGAAAAGGACCTGAAGCCACTCGGGTTGTATCACTGTAAATTTTCTAGTTGTTTCACAAATGATTTCAGCGTGGCTGCGACATTTTTGCGAATTTTGTTTCCAATCAGAAGCCTCATAGGAAATGCAAAAAGCCCCCGAATTTCAATCCCGCAAGAAATCCTGGACCCTCTCGGGATAGCCTCGACGCGATGAGTAAAAATGAACCGAACAAATAGCGTTTTCCACAGAATGGAAAAACTCCTACCCGGCTGAACATCCAAAACCCGGTATTTAAAAGCGCCCGCCTTCCCCTTCTGATTTGTTTGGAATCGCTCCCATGCCCGCCAAACGACATCGGCAGATACATTCGTTTCGATGATCTCTTCCATTATTGCCTCCACTCCAGTATAAGCCGAAAGTGAGTTCTCATGCCATCACTATGCCAAATTGCACTGATTGGAGCCTTCTGCCTTGCCTATCGAACATACGAAGACACGGAATGGCTCGAAAAACTGGGGGAAAAGCGGTACAATGTGATGCGGAAAAAACAGACGGAGCGCTCCTACAGCGGCTTTTACTTGCCTCGCGCTACCCCCGCCATTTTTCACTGCGCCGCATGCGATCTTCCTCTCTTTCATAGCCGAGATCAATATGATGTCGGAAACGGCTGGCCCAACTTCACCTACCCACTTGACAAAAAAAATGTTTACTATCTAGAAGACTGGGGGTATGGGTTTAAATGCTACGAAGTACTCTGCCGAGGCTGCGACAGCCACCTGGGACACGTTTTTCATGATGGGCCACCGCCAAAGCATCTTCGTTTTTGCATCAATTCAATCGCCCTGGTATACTCGGAGGTAAGATGAGCTCTATAAAGAAAAAAATTGCCTGGCCGGTTCTCCTGTACATCGGGGGGTACCACCTGTTCTTATTAATCGGATTGCCTATTTATTTTATGTATGCAAGCCCGCCGCTGTCCATGATTTTGACCATGTTCGCTTTGGTGTTCGCCTCAGGCATTGCCATCACAGCAGGCTATCATCGCCTCTATTCGCATAGCACCTATAAAGCCCACCCGGCCGTGGAAGCTGTGCTTCTTTTTTTCGGAAGCCTCGCAACGCAAGGGAGCGTTCTTCGCTGGGCTTGCGACCACAGGCTGCATCACGCCTTTGTGGATCACGATCGAGACCCCTATACTGTAAAGGATGGCTTTTGGCACGCCCACATCCTTTGGCTTTTTAAAAGGACAAAATCCATTGATCCCAAAGTGATAGCCGACCTTTGGAGAAATCGGTGGCTTCGATTTCAAAACGACCATTATGTCGCCTGCATGCTCGTCTCTAATCTCATCGTCTTTGTCGCCGCAGGCTGGTTTTTCAATGATTTTCTCGGGGCTTTTTTCTTTATTTGGATGCTCCGAATGTTTCTTTTACACCACACCACCTGGTGCATTAACTCCCTCGCCCATTATTGGGGCTCTCAATCCTATAGCCGGGAGCACTCTGCCGTCGACAATTATTTGATCTCTCTTTTGACTTACGGCGAAGGGTACCACAATTACCACCATACCTTTGCAAACGACTACCGCAACGGCATCCGCTGGTACCATTTCGACCCTGCGAAGTGGTTGATCTGGACTCTGCACAAGTTAGGCCTTGCCTACAATTTGAAAAGAGTGAGCAATTACCGAATTGCCAATGAGCTTCTGGTACAACACCGGAACGAGTTGCTCCAAAAACTCTCTTCCTCGTTTCACCAACAAAAAGAATACTTAGCAGCCAAGGTGACCGAAATCCAAGAAAACCTCTCTGCCAAGCTTCTCCAATTTGAACAACTCCTTCTTGAACGGGCAGCTCGGCGCAATCCCGATCCTCTTTTAGAAAAGGCAAGCGCCGCCCCAAAAAATGAGCTCATGGCGCAGATTCGGCTCGCCAAGATCGAAATCAAAAATGAGTGGAGACGGTGGAAGACGATCTTGAAAATGATCTCCAAAACTAAAATTGCAGTGTGACACCGCTCAATCCCCTATTGGACTCGGCGCGAGACATGAGCCAAATTGAAGCGCAGCGCTCCGACCGGCGAAGCCCTGCCCCAGGCGGGCAGGGTGAGGAGAAGGATCTAATTTGGCTTGCGTCTCACCGAGTTCAAATTCACAAAACTAAAGCGGTGCGCGGCAGAAGATAAGCTCATATTCGATTCTGCGGAATATCCAGCTGAAATGTAACCCAACGCAATTCAGTATTTGCCAAATTTTGAAAACAAACACTGATTGTTTTGTTTTGTATTACAACATTGTAAATTGGAAAAAAGCCAGGGCACGTGTCATCCAATTCCTCAGGTTGGCATACATTTTTTAAATCGATTGCGGTAATACATTCTTGAGAAGGGAGATGCCAAATACGGAGTGCTTCGCCTATCCAAGTCGCAAAAAAATCTCCACAGAGCCAAATAAATTTTTTGTAGTCTAATTTGAACGCTTGCTGAATGAAGGCGGCGTATAGTTTATCCTTCATGGTGTCATAATGCTCGGTAAACTGTCCGATCTTTTTTCCATTTGTTGCATCTAGCACATCAAATCTAATCTGTCCGATACAAGGGGGGAAGGCCAAAGTCGATACGAATGGATTCGCTGTAATCACTACCTGATCATTCAGTCCGGCAATACCATAACGACCCGCTGAATATACTGTTTTGACAATCACCTCGCTGTCCCAAACTATCTTTTCGGTCTCGAGATGAAGAACTCTCAACAAATAATATATTTCATTACTACCAAAAACCCACTTCTCATGACCGATAAACACTTTGTCCGAGGTGAAAGTAAGCAGCCGAGCATTGATATCCTTTGGCCGCTGAATCTTATGACACCCTTCCCACTGGTGCGGATCTTTGGCTCGAAAAGCGTTACCCTGACAAACTCTTTCTTCCTTTAAAGACTGCCTCCAATTGAAAAACATCCATTCATTTGGACTCTCAAGACACAAAAGATTGCCGGCGCGTACAAGATTGTTGGGGGGAATCGAAATCTCTTGTGTCAACGTCAAACACTCGTTCGTATGACTCCATGTCCTAACTTTTCGATTATCAGCCATGGCGATCAAAAAATCAGAATGCGAAAGGAGACGTGCGGTAGAGATTTCTTGATTCTGTTTCAAACAATCTGATAAATCCAGCGTGTTCCGAACGCCAGAATCGAACTGAAGAATAATCGCATTGAACACCTTAGCATTTTTCTCAATAAGCAACGCCATTTTGCCCCGTACATGGTACACTTTCGCTTGGTTTAGCGGGTAATAGACAACATGAGACAGAGTAAACGGGAAAGAGCGCATCGCCCATTGTTGGCCGTACTTCAAAAACGGTTTTTTGATCGTCTGATTCCACGCCTTGGATACAACAGACACTAAAGCCTGCTCTTTGCAATCAAGATAATTGAATATATTCGCTCTCAAATCGGCTTGGCTTAAGACCTGAGTCCACGATCTGGACATGGTTGTCGTGATCACAAAGCATTCCTCAAAATTTTTTTTCTTTCTCAATTCCTGATGTAACCTCGACTTTGTACATTTTTTGTCGAGCAGATCCGAGGGAGGCCTTGAGGTTCATTTCGAACACAGCGAGTTTATCGAATAGGCTCTGATCCACGGTTGCGCAAGTGCCGGGAGAAATCTCTATGCCAAAGATGTCTTCAAAAATCTGACACACCCTGTTGACAGGCAAAAAATGTTGATGCTGAAAATAGGCAACCAAGGCATGAACGCGCTCTCCGTATTGCACGTGAGAAGTCACGTTTCCTGGAAAGACTCCCTTGGATACCTTGTTGCAGCAGGGACATACCTTGGCTTCGACGCGATGTTCAGTGACCTCGATCTCCGGTTTAGGCATCTTAAACACCTCTCGTGTTTCTAGGCAAAGACCCTGTACTCCTGAGAGAGGATGAGAGCAACCGTTGCAAGAGGCGGGGGTATGGATGACAATATGATCAGGATTTTCGACCTGATTCAGGGTCGCGCCTTGTCTGCCCATTTGACCACCAGGTTTTTTGCCCGACGGTTCTCTTTGACTGTTTGTCTTCTTCGGTTTTTTCAGGCCATCACTGCTGGGGGGCTTACTACTATTAGAGCTGTTTTTGGAGAGTCGGTTTTCTAAATCGAGGACTCGCGCTTCGAGCTGTAGAATACGCGCCACTTGCTCTCGAATCACCTGTTCAAGATATCGGATATAAATTTGGACTGCGGGATGCAGCGAGGTGAAAATCTCTTCTGGAAGTGGAGTCATAACCCTCTAGGAAAGAAGACATTTTGACAGAAGACAGACTTTTGTGGAAATAAAAACTTTTACTTAGAAACGACTGAGGATTTTTAAGACCGCGCGAAGTGGAGGCCGCTTCGGCCGACCCTTCGTGCGGGACTCAACTGAGCGCGCCCTGCGCGCGAAGGTGAGAGGGTCTGAGGCGGAGGGAGACGTGAATAGTTTACTTCCTGATAAGATAAAAAACTCACCAAAAGAGCGTAGGTATATATTTTTTTCTTGACTGATTTCATGAATGACTTTTATACGACATCTGAAGTATAAAAGTACAGGAACTCTGGAATGATGTCACAATTCTTTCCCTTTCTTGTCAGGTTGCGCGAAAAAATCTGGCCCATCCAGTCTTACGAGCTTAAAAAAATCTTTCCCCTTCTTTTAATGAAATTCTTCATCTCGCTGATCTACGGGATATTAACGGCGATGAAAGATGGGTTTGTGGTCACGGCTAAAGGGTCTGGGGCGGAGATCATCCCGATCTTGAAAGGTTGGATCGTCCTCCCGATTGCCATGGGGGCCATTCTCGTTTACTCCAAACTCAGCAACATTTTTCGCAGGTCTACCCTTTTTTATGGGATCATGACTTTTTTTCTCCTCTTTTTTGCCGCCTACGGCTTTCTCCTTTATCCCAACCTCAACCCCCTTTCCCCCCACTCATCCGCTGATTGGCTTCTGGATCTGGTAGGGGCTAACAACAGCCATTGGATCGCCATTTATCGCAATTGGATCCAGTCTTTATTTTTTGTCATGACTGAGCTTTGGGGTCAAATCGCCATTTTTCTCCTTTTTTGGGGATTTGTGAATCATATTTGCAATTTCAATGAAGCGAAGCGGTGTTATAACCTCTTCATTGTCGGAGGCGATATCGCTCAAATGCTGACTGGAGTCATAGTTTGCTACTTTACCGGCAAATATATTGGAAACCAGTTCCAAACCGCCCTGCAAAGCCTGACTTGCATCATCTTGTTTTCCGGGGTCATGATTATGGCGCTCCATTGGCAGCTCACGCACAGGATTTTGCGCAACGACCAGCGCCTCTACCAGCCAGAGCACTTCACGCAACCTTTGGAATTGAAAACGAAACTTTCTTTGATGGATAGCTTGAAATTCATCGCCCGTTCAAAATATCTCCGCTGTATCGCGGTCATGGTGGTCGCTTACGGACTTGCGATCAATTTGACAGAGGTGACTTGGAAAGCGAATCTCAAACTCGCCTATCCGGAAACGGGCGCCTATCAAGCTTTCATGGGCACCATCAGCAGCTCCGTTGGAGTGTGCTCATTTTTGATCACTCTTTTTCTCAGCGGAGTCATGCTCCGAATTTTAGGCTGGCACTTTTGCGCACAGCTGCCCCCCATTATCATCGGCTCTACGAGCCTGCTCTTCCTCGTCCTTTTTATGAACCCCCAATGGCTCGGCCCCACTCCCCTAACCTGGATCGTCCTGTTCGGCGCATTCCAAAATATCTCTGCCAAAGTGATGAAATACGCCCTATTCGATCCCAGTAAAGAGATGGCCTATATTCCATTAGATCAAGAATCGAAAGTGAAAGGAAAAGCCGCCATCGACGTCGTCGGCTCCAGGCTAGGGAAATCGGGTGCGGCCTGGATCCAAATTCTGCTCATCCAACTCGCAGGCACAGGCTCTGTGCTTTCCATCACCCATTATCTTTTACCCCTCATTGGCTGCACAGTGATTTTCTGGATCATTTCCGTCCGATCCTTGAATCGCCAGCTCTCCCTCAAAAAACCCGCTTCGGCATAACCCACTTGCAAATAGTCCACAAATGTGGGATAGGGAGTTTAAATGAGGTGAGTATGAATGTAAGACGGGTAGTAGGAATTAGTTTGATCGTTGTAGGTGTGATTGTTGTGATCTTCTCGGTTGATGCGATGCATCGGATCTCGGAGGCGAAAAGCGGCGTTCGCCAAGCGACAAGACCCCTTTCGGGCAATCCGATTGGGAAAGTTCTTACGCAATCTATCGAATCTCAAACCAGCCAATACGACTCAGAAATAATGCTATGTCTCATTGGCGGGATCGCGCTTGTCGTGTTAGGCGGCGGCGTCTGTCTTTATCGCCATAAAAAATGATCTATACCCGCACGGTTCTTTTTAAAAAGACTGAGCAGGGAAGAGCGGTTGACAAGCGACTGCATTGGCATCGACCAACTGCCGATTTTTAGGACCATAGGGAGGATACTCGTACCATAAGTTTAGATCCCCTCCAAGGACGAACAAATTGGAAAGATCGCCCGCTCCAAAAGCAATGACATTCCCATCCACGAATTTCCGAGTATTCACCGTATGCTCAACTCCTTGAAACGGCCCTTGCGCGAGCCATAGATTGGAATCGTGGCCTAGAGTAAAAATTACATCGGCTGGACTTCCGTTTAAGGCTGACCCACCATCCGAAGATAGTCTCAACGGCTGAAAATCATTCACATTAGCGTCTATTTGCGAGCGGATAGATGTAGTGATTTCGGTGTTTCCGAATGGCCCGGGTTCATACCAAAGGTTTAAATCCTGGCCGAGCACATAAACCGTTCCCGAATCCATCGCCCAAAACTGAAGAACATTTCCATCCACTTGTTGGCGAGATGGGGGGACGTTGCCAAACGGGGCCGTTTCAAGCCATAAATTGCCATCGGTTCCAAGGACAAAAACGGTTTCCAAATCCAATGCTTGAAAGGCGAGTACATTTCCATCCACTTGTTGGCGAGATGGGGGGACGTTGCCAAACGGGGCCGTTTCAAGCCATAAATTGCCATTATTTCCTAGAACAAAAACAGTGCCCACATCCATCGCTTGAAACGTTTGCACATCAGAATCAACTTGCTGACGAGAGGGGGGGACAGATCCGAACGGTGCGTGTTCAAGCCACAGGTTGCCATCCGTGCCAAGGACGAAAATTTCCCCTGCATTTATGGCTTGGAATGCGGTACGCCAAATCCTATTTTCACCGACCTGTGAATAGATATTACTCACATTTGCATCAACCTGCTGACGCGTAGCAAGGGTTCTAGCGAGATCTGTAAACGGCCCAGTCTCAAGCCATAAATTTCCATCTGATCCGAGTACAAACGCCTGCATAATTAGCTCCTTATGCATCGATCAATAATAACAAACATTTCTAATGTCAAGAAATTTTTCATAGGCGTTCAACTCGACTTTGCAACTTTTTGAGCCCGCCTGCCTCGTCTATTTGCTCTCGGCCGTTCGTCCATAGGTCGAACTGGGAGAGTTCAAGAACGAATTCT
>Ga0364919_10425_pt1 | contig 13260 bp, 10 predicted proteins | sample SorcelJu500001C7_2_FD_206953 | JGI IMG/M metagenome (GOLD analysis project Ga0364919, IMG submission 206953) | Enriched cells from Trout Bog Lake Hypolimnion, Wisconsin, USA - BchlTB.June20.5000.01.C7 | ecosystem: Environmental > Aquatic > Freshwater > Lake > Hypolimnion/Profundal zone | place... | reverse complement strand
CCACTCCCGGTTGCAGCACCCCAACGAAGCGTACCTTGTAGCGTGCAGTTATCGTTTAGTCGGAACATCGCATCAATTGCCGTCAGCCGCTCAGTCGTTTTCCAGTAATTGTCGTCATTCGTAAGCAGGACCGCATATCCAATTCTGTTTGGACTTGCATCTGCGAAACGTTCCAACCGGCGAACATCCTTAATGAAGTTATACCGCCCGATAGGTCGTGCGCTATGATTCTGGAGATGGAACTCCTCTTTCTTGTGAACGGCGTCAAGCATCTTGGCCTTGTACTTAAGCTCGATGGCATAGCTTGCGTCCCCGACCGTCACCAAAATATCGACCGCTTCGCGCCTCCCAGATATTCCTAGATTGACTTCCAGCCGCACCCGTGCCGAGGGATCATTGCGATGGATTTCCCAAGCTAGTGCATGTTGGAAATCGGCTTCAGAGTGGAATACCGGCCGCTCCGTGGCAAGTAGCTTGAGGATGCCTTCGATGTCCATTTTCACGATTCGCTTTCCTTGGGCCGTGTAAACACCCGAAGAGAGGACATCGACGCAACCCGTTTCCTTCGACAAGTCTTCCGGTAAATCGTCATCCACGGTCTCGCTGGCTTCCTCGTCTGTCGGCAACGAAATGGTGTATGGCTTGACCGATGGATCGATGAGGAACCTATCGGAGATCTTGACGTAGGAATAGATACTTGCCAGCAATGCATGATCCAAGCTGTTGTACTGTTTCTTTTCCACGGCCAGCTTATCTGATTCTGTTCCATAAAACTGAGGGTATTCGACCTTGATTATGTCGCGGATTTCTTGCGGTGTGATGGGTCTCGCCGCTTTGCGAATGACTTCATAAATAGCTTCTGATTTTTTCATGGTGTCTATTCCATTAAGCAGTTTCGAGGGGTTGGGCAGAAATAGCCAGCCTACGCAACAGCGGGCGAACTTCAGTGATCTACGGAGTTTTGGCCGGTGGTAGACCTAAATCTGCATGAAGTTCGCCATTCAACTTCTGTGCATTATCTCGTGCTTTTTGTGCTGTTTGATTCTCATCGTTCATGGCTTTCTCTTCCGCATTGTTTTTTTCAACTTGATCTTGGCAAGCCTTTCGAAAAGACTCCTTTGCTGCGCCAGTCACTTTTTCAATCATCCAGCAAGGGTAATTGCTCTTGTCTCCGTATGGGCCTAACGCCATCGTCATTTCCTCTTGTCGTTGCGTAAGTTTTTGCCAGTGTCGCTGTTCTATTTCTTGAGCATCTTGAGCAAGTTGAAGCATCTTTTCAAGTTTGGATAAAGTCGCCTTGTCTTTTTCAGTTCGAACTTGCAGCCTGGCTTCTCGCACATACACGAGAATGTCAGCATCGGTAGCGGATTGATCTAGCGCGGCAACAAGTGTGCGTTTCAAGTTGCTGGACAAGTGGCGCTCGTAAAGCTGGAAACCGCCATAGCTGGCAGCTACCAAGAGAATGACAAGCACAAATAAAACTCTTGCTTTCTTCATAAGTCCTCTGAAGTTGGGATGTAGACCGTTCAACGCTGGAATTGCCGTAGCGCTCACGCGTCAATGATTATTTTGATGTTCGATGGATCGACGCCGAGGGTTGTCGCCAGTCGCCGCTTTGCATCCTGAAGGGTAAGAGGAGCCTCTTTGTCCTCATAGCTTGCTTCCGACGACTCATTAACGACAACAGCAGAAGCCAACACCTCGGCTTTTAGGGGCACACGCTTAATAGCCTTATGCACATTCCCTGCCCCCCCGCCCACATGAGACGGGGTCGAATCCTCGTCGTGGTAGAGCGATACCCAGACCCCGCGACCAACAGGAATCGAGTGGCCTGCTTTCAGTCGAGCTTTATAAGCTCGGTCGAATCTATCCCGCATTTCCTCCCCGTCAATCATGTAGACTTGCGCGAATTTTGGATTTACGGGGTCATCGACGGAAACGGCAACAACAGCCTCTACGTCTCCGAGTGTGACCCATGACGTGTCGCTTTTATCGCGAGGGAAAGCAATCCAGGTGTCTTGTGTTGTCCGAATCGACACGATTTTGCTCGTTCCGTCCTTGGTTATCCGGCGAACACTCGATTTCCCCATAGGGACTCTTTCAATCGTCCAGCCTTGCTCCCGTAGTGTCTCTAAGCCAATCTCAAAAAGAAGACTCTTCCTGTTGCATTTTTCAGGACTTCCGAAAATATTACCCATTTGCTCCTCCGCGCTCCTGATAGGTCCTTCTGTTATCGTCAATAGTACGAGTGTTGCAGATGAAAAGTCAAGAATATTCTTGGAATAATATGGAAGAAATCAGGAATAAACATGGAGCTAATGATTTTACGGCAACGTATGGTGGACGGGAGCTTTCCCTCTAGGAGCACTCATAGAGTCGTCGGGAGAAATGTGAACGCGCCGTGGGATGCAAAGAGTAAATGTTGACCCCAAAAAGCGAGGCTGTACAAATCTAAACCAACGTTTAGAATTTGTACAAAGGGCAATTGTCGCGACAGTGTCGCGACAATTGAGGCGCTGCCGTGGCTGATTTCGTTGCCTATTACCGTGTTTCGACCGACCGCCAGGGCGCGAGCGGGCTGGGCCTTGACGCGCAGCGTCAGGCCGTCGCCCGCCAGATCAACGGCGGCCAGCTCGTGGCCGAGTTCACTGAGATCGAGAGCGGACGGCGGCACACGAACCGGCCTCAACTGCTTGCCGCCCTTGAGGAGTGCCGGAAGCGCCGCGCTACCCTGCTGATTGCCCGCCTTGACCGGCTGGCCCGCAACGTCGCCTTCATCGCCAACCTGATGGAGAGCGGCGCGGACTTCATCGCCTGCGATATGCCCCAGGCCAACCGGCTGACCATCCACATTCTGGCCGCCGTCGCCGAGCACGAGCGCGAGATGATTTCCCAGCGCACCAAGGCGGCGCTGGCCGAGGCCAAGCGCCGAGGGACCAGGCTAGGCAATCCGCGCATTGAGGCGGCGCGGACATTGGCTCTGGCCGCGCATCATGCCCACCGGTCAGAGCCGGAGGTATTGACGCTCATGATCGAGTGGCGGAGCCAGGGGAAGACATTGAGGGCTATCGCCCACGACCTCAACCGGCTCAATATCCGGCCAGCCAGGGGCCGCGAATGGTACGCCAGCAGCGTCAGGGGCCAGCTTTTGGCCCACGATCCCGATTGAGCGGGTGACAATCACACAATAAAGGGGCTTTTTGTTGCTGGGAAAGGGGCGACTTCTAGGTTTTATTTATCTAATTTCTGTTTGTGTGGTAGATATATATATCTACCATACAGGAGGTATTATTTGCAACATCTTTTTGTGGATAAATAAGTTGAGTTGCAATGAGGCGAATTCCATGTTAACCTGTCGATGTATACATCGACAGGTCGAGGTAATTCAAGGAAATGCCAAAAAGAGGACGACCATCAAAGTTGCAAGCTGCACGAGGGCAGATCATTGCGTATTTTGAAAATCTTCCTCGTAACGCCCTTACCGACGCTGATATGGCGGCCATTCTTTTTAAGCGAGCAGGTGAATGGCGGCTTGCTGCAAATACCACAGTAGAAAAATTCGTAGGATTTTTGCTCGAAGCCACGGCTATGCGCATGGTTTCGATTGTGCCGGTGGGGGAAACTGCCTATCGGACAGCCACGCGATACGTTTGGGCCGAAGCCTCACCGTATGCCGTTGCAGCAACTTTGGCACCGCAAGCATATTTATCCCACGGTGCTGCTGTTTTACTACACGGTCTTTCCGATCAGCTTCCCCGCACGATTTGCGTCAGTCGTGAACAAAGCCCGCAGTCTCGTAAGGCGGACACCCTGACGCAAGGGGGCATTGATAAAGCATTCCTTCAGCCAGAGAGAGTGTCGAATGCCCTGTTCACCTATGACAATTTTCAATTTGTCTTGCTGCATGGCAAAAATACCGGACGGCTTGAGGTTGGGGCCATCATGTATGGCCGAGAACAGCTTTCGGTTACGAAGCTGGAGAGAACCTTGATTGACATTACTGTCCGGCCTGCCTATGCCGGTGGCGTCTATCAAGTGTTGGAAGCATACCGCCGAGCGCAGCCGGATATGTCCACGAGCATTCTTTTGGCGACGCTCAAGAAGCTCGACTACATCTATCCCTACCATCAGGCAATCGGCTTCTATATGCAGCGGGCTGGCTACAAGCCAGAGCAGTACGAACGTCTCCGGGGTCTGGGCTTGAACCATGATTTCTATCTGGCTCACGGCTTGCGTGAACGCGAGTTCGATTCAGCTTGGCGTCTACACTTTCCCAAGGGCTTTTAGCCGTTCGATTTCTCCAAGAACGAAGTCGAAGTAGAAGTCGAAGCTCTCGACCTTTCCTCCCGCGACTGACTCCTGAACGCTGGGCCAGTCTGGCCGATGAAACTCCCGAAAATTACCCACCTTCGCAAGCAAGGATAGCGGCACTTCTTTTGCTTCGAATATGTGGTGAAGCCGCTCTATATTCTCGGAAGTGGTCAGATCAATGACGCGCCGGGTAACGGTTTCGTAGATGTCGAAGAAGTCTCTGGCGCGAGCACTGGCGCGGCCCATGTGCGGATACTCCGGCATCTGCTGACAGATGGCGCGGAGCTTCTCGATAACGATCATCTCCGGCGTGTAGACGTAGATGGTGTAATCGTCCAGGTCGTGCTCTTCCCTGCCCTGGGTGTACTCATGCTTGCTGAGGTCAACCTTAAAGACCCGTTTGTTGCCGGGGCCGGTCGCCATCGCTTCGATGCTCAGTTTGCCGGGGCGACTGCGGAGCTGCTCATAGCGTTCTTTGCCGATGAGCTTGAAACTCAGCTCGTATCCGCCCCACCACGGTTTGGTGTCCTCTCCATCGATCAGTGGCTTGGGAACGAGTTTTGCGTCGAGGACGACGTACCCTGCCGAATCAAAGCGGTCCTTCAGAACGCGGAATATCCGTTCCTTGGAGTGGGGAAAATCTGGGAAGTCTTGAGTGATAGAGAAATCGAGATCCACTGAGGTGCGGCTTGTAATTCCGTGGACCAGGCTCAGGGCATTGCCGCCCTTGAGTGCCAGCATTCCGGCCAACTCATCATCTGCGAAGAGCGCAATGATCGTCGTGCGGCGGATTGTGGCGAAGTCCATATCCATGACAAAGATATTGTCGCAGAATAACCGTTGCCCTGCCCCGTGTCCCGCGTGGTTCCGGCCCAGGAAACTCCCCTGCAATCATGCTTGCGAGATCGTGCCGACTCATCGTATATTCGTATCAGGTTGTAGTCCTATAGCCCTGTAGCCGTAGAGGGAGCCACCATGCACGTTTTAGCGATCATTGGGCAAAAAGGCGGAAACGGGAAGACCACAACGGCGCTAGGGATAGCCGTAGAAGCGGTTTTGGCTGGCCGTTCTGTTGCCGTGATCGACCTTGACCCGCAGACGACCGCCGCGAATTGGAGCGACCGGCGAGGCCAGGAAGCGCCCGCCGTTGTCTCTTGTCAGGTTTCCCGATTGGGCCAGGTGCTCGAAGCCGCCGCCAAGGGAGGCGCAAACTTTGCCATCATCGACACTCCCGGCAAGAGTACGGACGCACTGATAGCCGCCGCGAAAGCCGCCGACTTCGTTTTAATGCCCATCCAGCCGCAGCTATACGACATTGAAACGCTTGGAAGCCTCAAGGACGTTTTGACGCTGGCCGGGAATCCACCCTCCGCCGTGTTGGTCAATCGTGCGCCTGTACAGGGAAAACGCCACGTAGAAACCCAAGAGGCCGCGACCGAGCAGGGCTTTGCCGTTTGCCCGGTCGTGATCTTTGCCCGCGCCGCTCATGGTGACGCCGGGAATATCGGCCAGAGCGCCGCCGAGTTTGAGCCGAAGGGGAAGGCCGCACAGGAAATGAGCGACCTATACTCCTATATCGCTATAGCCATAAAGGGGGGACAACATGAAGAAAAGCGCATTAACCGCAGGGCTTAGAGCCGCAGCAGGGCATCAACCGCAACAGGCCACGGCCACGGCAGCGCCCTCAGCTACGAAAGCGAAGACCCCACCGGCGACAGTCTTAATCGGCGGGCACTATTCGCCGGAAGTCCGCCGAGCCTTGTTGCTTGTCCAGGCCGAGCCAAAGAACACCGGCAGAAACCTCAAGCAACTGCTAGGCGAGGCGATCAACGATCTTTGTGCAAAGTACGGCAAGCCACAGCCTTACAGCGGTGAGGTGTAGGGATATAGCAATATATCGCTATAGAAATATATTGCTATAGCGATATATTGAGGGGAGTATGGGCGCATGGTGAAAAGCAGGGCAGAGAAGCGCGGCGAGGAAGGGCTTGTCCAGGCGGGAGAAATCCCCCTTGCAAAAACCCTTGCCAAGAAATTCAAGCCCCCCACTCGCGCACAGATTGAACTTGTTGACGCCGCGTTAGCCATCCAATCGGAGCCGGACGCCGCCGAACGCGCCTTTATCGCCCGTCAGCTTGTCCTTTGCACTCTTCCACACAGCGACCCCGGCGACAGCTCCCCACGATGGATTCGGCGCACTGGCAATAGCGCCCTGCTCATTCAGCCCGGCTGGGATGGTGACAAAGACCAATCCATCGGCTACCCGTATGGAACCATCCCCCGGCTGCTTTTGTTTTGGGCCATTACCGAAGCAGTGCGGACGAAAAGCCGCCGTCTTATTTTGGGTCGTAGCCTCAATGAGTTTGTCCGCGCCGTTGGCCTCAACCCAAACACCGGGGGAGGGAAGCGCAGCGACAGCAAACGCCTGAAAGACCAAATGCGCCGCTTGTTTCGGTGTCACATCAGTTTCCAGGCAACGGGAAATGATCCATCGGGCGCACCGGGCGAGGCATGGCGCGATATGGCTGTAGCGCCAGAGGGCGAACTGTGGTGGCATCCTCATCCCGACCAGTCAGCACTTTGGGAAAGCTGGATTCAGCTAGGCGAGAAGTTTTTTAGTGCGGTGATTGCTTCGCCTGTTCCCGTCGATATGCGGGCGCTCCGGGCCTTGAAGCGTTCGCCCTTGGCCCTCGATCTCTACGCGCTGATCTCTTACCGCGCTTTCGTCATTGTGCAAAAGAACCTGCCCCCGCAATTCATTTCCTGGGAGCAGTTGCGCAGCCAGCTTGGCACCGACTACGGCGACCTCAAGGACTTCAAAAAGGAAGCCAACGCCGCGCTCCGTAAGATTGCGACGGTGTACCCCGGCCTCATCATCACGAAGGCCAAGGGGGGCTTTGCCATTCATGCCAGCCGCCTTGCTATACCTCAGAAAATACAGTGAACGGCAGGGCTAAAAGGGTACGGTGAAACGCCCCCCTCTGTTGAAAACCCTATGGATTCTGAAAGTTTTCCACGGTGAAACGCCCCCCCTGTATACGGTGAAACGCCCCCCTTTTTTGCTGTTTTTATACGGTGAAACGCCCCCCCTTCTAAATAGTTAAGATAAATAGCTTTTTTAGTAGTTGCTCACCCCGAAACTGTGGAGAACTCCGAAGCATCTCCGCTGCTCCGCTTCGCTACGCAGAAAGCGGAGCGCCCTCTGGGCGGACCTGCTGCGCATACATTGGAGGGCGCTGCGCCCCTCCAAACCACCCAGCAACAAAAAGGAGCGCCCTCACGGGCGGTCAGCGAGCTTTCGCTCGCATTCAGCGGGAGGGCGCTAGCGCCCCTCCCGCACCCACCCCGCGCAAGTACAAAAACAAAAACCTGGCTGTGGATGGTGGGGTTGGTCCAGCCTTTGTGTCTGAGTGTAGAGCCGTGCGAGATCGAACAGAAAGGCCCCAGGACGAACACGGAGCAATGCCGCCTGTCCCCGTCTATCCAAAATGTGTCTACGGCCATTCTGCCACCGGCCTACGGGTTATGAATCCGGCTTTCCATCTGGCCGATATTCCGCGCATTGCGGCGGCGGAATCCGGTATAAACGGGTGAGTTTTCCGGTCGATAATCAGGTATAATCCGGTATGTATTCCGGCATTATGAAAACTTCTTCCATTCAGATCACGCCTGAGCTACTGGCGTTGATTGCAGAGATTGACGAGTTCAAGGGCGCATGGCGCTCCTTGGGAACGCTTGCGCCGGAGCGGTTGAAGGCTCTGCGCCATGTCGCCACCATCGAAAGCATCGGTTCTTCCACGCGCATCGAGGGCAGCAAGCTCACAGATCGAGAGGTCGAGCGCCTGCTGTCCAATCTGGAGATAAGAAAATTTTCCAGCCGCGACGAGCAGGAAGTTGCCGGTTACGCCGAAGTGATGGAGACCGTCTTTCTTGCATGGTCAGAAATCCCGATCACGGAAAACCATATCAAGCAGCTCCATCGCGATCTTTTGCGCTGTAGCGACAAAGACGAGCGGCATCGCGGCGAATACAAGACCTTGCGCAACGACGTTGGGGCCTTCGATCCAGATGGCAAGATGATTGGAATTGTCTTCGAGACGGCGACTCCCTTTGATACCCCGCGCCGGATGCAGGAGTTGGTAGCGTGGTTGAAAGAGGCCCGCGAACTCAAGCGCATTCATCCCTTGCTGATGGTCGCGGTTTTTGTTGTCGTCTTTCTGGAGATCCATCCATTTCAGGACGGCAACGGTCGGCTGAGCCGTGTTCTAACCACGTTGCTGTTGTTGCAGGCAGGCTATGCCTACGTGCCGTATTCGTCGCTTGAAAGCGTGATTGAAAACAGCAAGGAAAACTACTACCTGGCCCTGCGCCAGACTCAGAGCACAATCCACGCCGATGCACCGGACTGGCAACCGTGGCTTGTGTTTTTCCTGCGAAGCCTTCAGCAGCAAGAACGCCGCCTGGCGGTGAAGGTAGAGCGGGAAAAGAATGCGCTTGCTGTTCTGTCCGAACTGTCGGTAAAAATTCTCGATTACGTGCGCGATCATGGCCGAGTGACAACCCGCGATATGGTGCGCGAGACCGGCGCAAGTCCGAACACACTCAAATCAACCTTTACGTCATTGGTGGAGAAAGGTCTTCTTGTGCGTCAGGGAGGCGGACGCTCAACATGGTACGGTCTTCCCTGATGCACGCAAAAGAACGCAGATGACAGGCACGGTTTCCCGTTCCATTGCGCCGACAAACAACAGCCCGAAAAACGTGCCTATCCATGGTTTGAATGTCTTAGCGTTCGCACGAATTCAAACCAGTTCCAATGGTGGTTTCGCTACGAGGCGTAAAGGCCGCTACGCGCCGCTTGCGCGGTGGCCTGCGGGCCAGCCTTGACCCCTCTACGCTCAAAGCCGCCGCAGTTCGGGATACGCGTAAAAAGTGGTCATAGGGCCATCGGCTGGGCGACGTGTACCCGCACACGGAGTAAGCCCAAACCGCCGAAAATTCCGCGATCTTTGGACGGGCGCTCTCAGCGGCATTGGGAAAATCGGACGGGAAGTCCCGATAAGGCTTCCCGGCGCAATGGAACAGGGAACCGGCTTAAGGGGCCGACTCCCACCCAGTTTTGCGCCCCCAGGAGAGTACCCGCGCTGCTACGCATCGGAAGAATGATTGACACATCACCCCCAAACGGGAACTGTAAAATTCAGGGAACGTATGCAAATGTTAACATTCATATAATCATAGACTTACTCGATTTACGTTTACGCCTGTAAACGGCTGCTTCCCCAGGAAAGCAGATTTTATCGATTAACGTTAACGTCTTTAATTATAATGACATAACTCTAAGTGTCCGGCAGGCCATCCCTGACGCCCGGACGCTCAGAGTCTAGGATAGCGGAAAGGCGGGTTCCCCATGAGCAGCACTCGCACCGGCCAGAATCTCGACTCGCAGCCGCTTCCAGAGGCGGGAGCACGTACCAATTCACGTGACAAATCAGCCGGAACCCGGCTCTCTGTTGAGGAGCTGGAGGAGGTCGAATCGGCGGCCAAACGGTCCGGCAAGTCGCTGGCCGAATGGTTCCGCGATACCGTCCTGCGGGAGGCGCGGCAGCGTCCGGACGGCCCGTTCGAGCAGATTCTGGCAGAGATTTCGGCCAGCCGCGCCCTCTCCGGCCAGATCGCCCAGCAAGTGAGCCAGACGGCGCAGGAGGTTCCCCAGTTGGTCAGGCAGTCCGCCGACCAGGCGTTGGCGCGCATCGAGGCCGGAGCCGTGAAGGCTGTTCGAAATGCGGCCGTCAGCGAAGTCGGCGCGAAGATCGGGAGCGCCATCGTTGGCCCGATGGCGACTATCGAAGAGGCACTGCGGAAGCTGAAAAGTTCTGCCGATCACGCGGAAACAGCTTCAAGCAGTTGGATGAGTTTTACCAACATCTTCCGCTGGCAGCAACTCGGCATCGCCGTACTTGCCGGCATCGTGATCGGCGGTGCCGGGACGTGGTACTTTGCCAGTCGCCCGCTCAAAGAAGCGGCAGACTACATTCTGATTCTCAAAAATGCTCCAGTCACACCGCAGGATGCGACTCAAAACACGCCGCCTGCTGCCCACCACCCGGCACGAAATCAGAAGCCCAAAAGCAATCAGGAGACTCAACCACAAACTGAGACAGCGCCAGTGACGCAGCAGCCGTAATCAGGACCGAGGCGCACACCATGCTTTCCATCTCGCAACCACTTTCGGCAGGCCAGGCGCGGACGTACCACGCGCGGGAGTTCGCTTCGAGTGAGCAGAACTACTGGAGCCGCGACCAGCAGGGGCATAGCGAGTGGCAGGGCCGTCTTGCCGGAGAGTGGGGCCTTGCGGGAGCCGTTGGCGCGGAGCACTTCGCCCGCCTGAGCGAAGGCCAGCACCCGCAGACCGAGGCGCAGCTCGTCCGGCATCAGACAGCCAAGACCTACGACGGCAAGTTTGGCAGGGAAGTAACCAGCGTCGAGCATCGGGCCGGATGGGATGCGACGTTTTCCGCGCCGAAGTCGGTTTCATTGACCGCCCTGGTCGGCGGTGACGACCGGGTAAGAGTGGCGCACCGGGAGAGTGTCCGCGCGGCTCTGTCCGAGTTGGAGCGGTATACCCAGGCGAGAATCGGCAACATCCGCGCACCGGAGACGACGGGCAAGTTTGCCGCCGCGACCTTCGAGCACGACACGGCCCGCCCCGTCGAAGGCTACGCCGCGCCCCAACTCCATACCCATGCCGTGATTTTCAACGTCACCGAACGGGAGAACGGCCAAACCCGCGCCCTCCAGCCCCAGGAGCTTTTCGCCTCGCAGAGCTATGCCACGAATGTTTACCGATCGGAGCTGGCCGTCCGGCTCAAGGATCTGGGATACACGATCGAGCGCGGCGAGTTTGGCCAGCCAGAAATCAAGGGATACACGAAAGAGTACATGGAGGCCAACAGCCTACGCCGGGAACAGGTGAAGGACCATCTACGCGCCAGCGGCCTTGACGGACCGGCAGCGGCACAGATCGCCGCGCACCGGACGCGGGATTCCAAGCAACTGCAATCGCCGGAAGAAGTTTTGCGGCAGCATCGGGAGCTGGCCGCGCAGCACGGCCACCAAGCGGATAAAGTGGTTGCCGAGGCGCGGCAGCAGGGCCAGCGACACGCACACAGTCCCGACAAAGCCGCCCAGGTGTCCGTGACCTATGCCCGCGATCACCTCTTCGAGCGTTCAGCGGTCGAGAGCGAACGCTCGATTATGACGGCGGCGCTCGGTAGGAGCATGGGCGAGGCGAACTTTGCCCAGGTCCGGCAGGAGTTCAACCGGCGAGTTGAGACGGGCGAGTTTCGCGCCGTCGAGCATGGACCCAAACACAAGGACCAGCAGTACACCACCGCAGCCATGCTGCGCATGGAGCGCGAGACCATCGGCCAGATGCAAGAAGGCAATCGCCGCGGCTACAGCGATCCGATGCTGGTAGAGGGAAGAGTTCGCATCGAGACCGAAGACCGGCACCCGGAATTGAATGCCGGACAGCGCCAGGCGGTCGATGAGGTATTTCTCTCCCGCGCCCAGATTGTCGGCTTGGATGGAGTCGCGGGCGCGGGCAAGACTACGACCCTGGCCGTGGTGCGCGAGGGCGCGGAGCAGGACGGGTACAAGGTCGAGGGCTTTGCGCCCACGTCCCGCGCGGCGCAGAAGTTGGGCGAGGCCGGTATCGAGACCAAGACTTTGCAGGCCCATCTTGCCCGTGGCCAGCGGGCGGACACGGGAGAACACCGGCTCTATGTGATGGACGAGAGTTCGCTTGCCTCCACCAAACAGATGCACGAATTTGTCAGCCGCTTGCACCCGAACGACCGCGTTTTGCTGGTAGGCGACACCCGCCAACATGAATCGGTCGAGGCGGGCCGCATCTTCGCCCAGCTCCAGGACGCGGGCATGAAGACGGTGAAGCTGGAGGAGATTGTCCGGCAGCGCGACCCGGAGCTGAAACAGACCGTCGAGCAGCTTGCGCGTGGCCAGGTGGGAGAGGCTATCGCCGGATTGGAGCGGCAGGGCCGCATCCATGAGGTGCCAGGTCACGAAGACCGCATCGCGGCCATTGCCAAGGAGTATGCCAAGTCGCCCGATAACACGCTGGTAGTCTCGCCCGACAACCGATCCCGCGCCGAGATCAACCAGGCCATCCACGCCGAGCTACAGGGGAAAGGCGTTGTGGGCAGGGAGGAACACCGCGCCCAGGTGCTTGTACCGCGCCAGGACCTCACCGGCGCGGATCGTATCTGGGCGGCCCGGTACAACCCCGGCGACGTGCTGCGCTACTCGCGCGGCTCCAAAGAAACCGGCATCGGCAAAGGCGAGTATGCGCGGGTTAAAAGCGTCGATGCGCCCAACAACCGGCTCACCGTCGAGCGCAAGAGCGGCGAGGAAGTGAGCTACGATCCACGGCGCCAGCAGGGAGTATCCGTCTATCGCGAGCAGGAGCGGGCCTTCTCAGTCGGAGACCGTGTGCAGCTCACCGCGCCCTTGCCCGACTTGAAGCTGGCCAACCGCGAGCTGGGAACCGTGGAGACCATCGGCCAGGATGGGCGCATGAGTTTGAAGATGGACGGAGGCCGCCCAGGTGATCGTTTAGTAGAACTCGATTCAGTGAAGAATCCGCACCTTGACCACGGCTACGCCGTGACGAGTCATTCCAGCCAGGGGCAGACCGCCGACCGTGTGCTGATACACGCCGATACCGAGCTGGGAGCCAAAGACCTGCTCAACAACCGCATGGCCTACGTTGCCGTCTCGCGCGGCGCATACGACGCGCAAATCTACACCAACGACCGCGAGAAGCTGGGCGCGGCGCTGGGGCATGATGTTTCGCACAGCAGCGCCCATGCGCCGGAGATGAAGCCAGAACACAAGCAGGAGCAGGCCGTCACGCCGCAGCGGGAGATT
>Ga0364919_10424_pt1 | contig 13271 bp, 10 predicted proteins | sample SorcelJu500001C7_2_FD_206953 | JGI IMG/M metagenome (GOLD analysis project Ga0364919, IMG submission 206953) | Enriched cells from Trout Bog Lake Hypolimnion, Wisconsin, USA - BchlTB.June20.5000.01.C7 | ecosystem: Environmental > Aquatic > Freshwater > Lake > Hypolimnion/Profundal zone | place... | reverse complement strand
AAGCCCTGCCCTCCGTCCGGGTGGATATCGGCCCGGTGGCCATGGGAGCGTTCATGGGCGCGCCTTTGCATTTTTCCGATGCCGATCAAACCTCCTGGCAGACCCCGGTGATTCAATCGTGGGAGAATGCATCGCGCATGCAAGTGGCCCCTGACAACGAATGGTTCAAAAAAGTAATGCGCTTGATGGAAGCGCTCGCGGAAGATGCCAGGGGCAATTACCTGGTCTGTCTTCCGGATCTAGCGGGCGCCATCGATGTCATCGCCAATTTGCGGGGATCGCAGGATCTTTGCTTCGACCTTTATGAACATGGGGAAACGGTTCTGCAGGCGGCGGAGCAGGCGGTGGATGCGTGGGAGATGGTCTTTGGACAAATGTACGATCTTTTGTTGGATCGCGGAGTAGGCGTCGCCCAATGGGTGTCGTGCTGGGCTGATTCGCCTTTCACGGTGCCGACCTGCGATTTCAACGTTCTCATCGGGCCGGAGGATTTCAAGACGTTCTGCATGCCATCTCTCAAGGAGCAGGCCAGGCGCGCCGGGTTGTGCGTGATTCACGTGGACGGCCCGGACGCCGCGCGTCATGCGGAAACGCTTGCCGAGGACCCGGACATCACGGCCGTTCAATATACCCCGGGGGCCGCCACACCTTCGGCGCTGGCCAAACTTCCCATGTTTCAGATGTTCCAGAAACACAAGGTGCCGCTTTTCATGGAATGTTCGTTTGACGAAGTCAAGCAACTGGCCGGGGAGTTGGATCCCGGGGGATGCGCGTTTCGGGTTTCAGGAATGGAAACGCAAAAGCAGGCGGAGGAATTGATTCAATGGCGGGATCAGGAATTCGCCTGAAGCGGCGGTCTGTGACCGTCGAGGGGAAGGCGTGGCTGGAAGCTGGTTAGGGGGGAAGGGAAGAGCGGCTTCGCCGGTTGGGTTTCGATCGACGCTTCCTTCGACTCTGCTCAGGACAGGCGCCGAGCGACGCTACAAAAAATTGCTGGCGGGCGCCCTCTCGGGCACCTCGCCAGCAATCACTACAACTTTGCGTGCCCTAGTCGGACCCAACCGACTTTCACGCAATTAGTCAATTTACCCAATTATTTGCGACGCATGCGGCGTCCACCCATCAACATTCCGAGCCCGGCGAACATCAATGCGAATGTTTGCGGTTCGGGCACAGCAGTCGTGGTGAGCGCAAAAGCGTCACCGCCGCTGTAGCTGCTAACCCCTGTGTAGGTTACCGTAAACGAGTAGCCACTGCCGCCAACATTGCTGAGGGTAGCACCCTCAGCAAGCCCGGTAAAGGATCCATAAATTGGGCAAGCGCTATCAACGAGCTTAAACACCTGGCCCACTGTCGCGGCAAACCCGCTTCCCAGCGTCAGATGGAACTGTGAAGTGCTGCAAATTTGAAGACCATGGTTAGCTGTAGTGTTGTGGCAGTAAATCGTGCTAATGCCGGTTGAATCAATGGTAGGATTAAAGACTCCTGTGCCTGTGTTTCCAATCTGGCCGATGTCCAATCCACCTGTGTTGATCGTCTCGTTACCACCAACCACATTGAGGGTGCCTATGCCCTTATACGATCCGAGATAAATAATTGCATTATGACCGGCATCGTCTGCTGTTGCTACATTGAATGTGCCGTAACCGGTCAAATTAATAACGCCGGAATCAGTTGCGCCTGTTCCTGCATGCACCTGGGCAGCGAGACTGCCGCTGGCTTGCCCGATATAAGTCGGGGCACCTAAGGAAGTCGTGTTTCCGAAATTAAAGGTACCAGTGCAGGAAGCTCCAGAGTCACCTACATTGATATTGAAGTTTGCACTTCCATTGCCGCGTTCAATCAACCCCCCGGTCACATTCATAATGCCTCCCAAGGCGCTTGATCCACTGCTAAGCGCATCACCGCCGCAATAAATCTGATAACCGCCTACAGTCCCTGTAACATTTAAGGTAGGCGGATTCGTTAAATCTGCCTGAAGATAAATATTATTGCCATTTGTTGACTTATTAGACAGAACATTCACAACGGCTCCAGGGGTGATAATCATACCGCCTGTGGAATACGGCTGAGTGTTACTAGACCAGTTGGCATCGACATTCCAGCTACCGCCGACAGGGCCGATCCAGGTTGTTTGGGCAAAAGCGCCCGATCCCATGAGGCAAGAGACTCCTGCGGCAAGGAATAGTTTTTGAATAGTATTTAATGTTTTCATTTTTTTCATTTTTTTTTGGGTTTTTTTAAGAGTTTAGGAGGAAGGCCGGGGACGGCGCTGCCAGGCAAGCTCTTCTGTTGTGGATGATGAATGGCTCGCCTGTTTCAACGCTCGCACTTGCTGCGGTCAGAGATGGTGAACTATTTATCACTTTCAACATTAAAGGGCAATTTGTTCAAAATAACAATGGACTAAATGAGGTCAGTTTTGCACTATACGTGCATGCTGGTAAATCTTAGCAATTGGGCTAAACAGATTGAAATTCCACTTATAGCTATTTTTGAATATTCAGGAGGGTGGGAGTGGAGGCGTGAGCCGACGGATCACTTCAACCTTTGGCTGGCTTTGGAGGGACAGGGAATATACGCGCATGCGGGGAAATCGTGGCCGTTTTCATCCGGCTCGATTTTTCTGTTCCCGCCGGACATGCCCACCGACGGGCATATGACCAGCGGACTGCGTTTGATAAACTTTACAGCTCACATCAAGGCGACCGGGGAGGCGGCTGAAATGCTGACCCAGCTTGCGCAGGATGCAACGCCGGTGCATCTCCGGCATTTCATCTGGGCTTCGCATCTCTGCCGTTATCTAACCGAGACGCACTATCTGAAACGGGAGGAGGGGAGCAACCTGGTGGCAAAGGGATTGGAACTGCTTTTGCAAAGCATGGTCTACGAAAGAAAGCTTCCAAAATCAGACGCAGCCGAAAATGCGATCATCCAGACAGTCGAACGGATCCGGCGCAATCCCGCCGCCGCCTATTCGGTGGCTGAAATGGCCGCCCTGGCGCAACTCTCTGCGGCGCAATTCACCAGGCGGTTTAAGGGGATTACAGGACTTTCGCCCAACCGGTTTGTGGTCGAGGAGCGGCTGGCCCGGGGTGAGTTGTATCTGCGTCAGACCAACATGAGCATCCAGGAAATCGCAGTCCGCCTTGGTTATCGGGATGTCTATTTTTTCAGCCGCCAATTCCGGCGTTTCCGGGGCATCTCGCCCACGAAGGTTCGCTGGCGCAGTGTGTAGAGGCGGTCTGTTCTCAGCCGCCTCCATCTTTGTCTTTTGGCAATAAGCAAACTGGATGGTTTTTGAAATACAAAATTGGAGGCGGCTGAGAACAGACCGCCTCTACAGGTTGTTGGGAGAGATCAGCTCATGGAGCGACGCTACAGGGGATCGTTTCAGTCGAGCATGATCTGCGGCGCGGTCGCCGGGTTCCATGGATTGACGGAAACTCCCGATTGTTCGATTTTTTCCGCCTGTTCCGCACAGAGGGCGCAGAGCGCGCTGACGTCGCAATGGAGATGGCGGGGCCGGTAGCCGCTGAGATTTTTTTCCGCGAGCCGGAAAAGACGCAGGGCGGGAGCAAGACGTTTGCCGTCCACTCGGTGCCCCGGGTTGAGAAGCTGCTTTTTCAAATGCACAAACGCCCCGGCGAGCTGGATCAGGCCCTTGTAATATAAATGATCCGCTCCGGGTGTTTCCAGCCAGAGCTGCTCCAGGACGTCATGGGCTTCGTAGTATTGACGGTTGTTAAAACATTTGAAAAAACCAAGGTATCGAGGATCGTGAGGGAGTGGCGGCAGTTCTCCCTGCTGCTCCACAAAAGCGGCGATGCGTTCGGCTTTGTTCAAATCGTGTAATCAATGCCCTCGGCAGAGGTCGCACGCAAATGGTTGGTGCGTTCGCAAAGGTCCGCGATGCTCACCCGTTCCACGATGTCCAGGATGGCGGTTCGCACTTCTGTCATCACGCTTTTGATGGCGCAATACGATTCGTTGGGACAGGAGCATTGTCTGTAAAATTTTTCGCTGACGCAACTGACCGGGGCCAGGGCGCCTTCGATATGCCGGATGATTGGAGCGAGCGCGATCTCAGCGGGAGGACGGGCCAGGCGGTAGCCGCCGGCGACCCCGCGGCGGCTCTCGACGAAGTGCCCTGATTTAAGATCGTTGAGGATCTGCGCCAGGAATCCTTGGGGAATGTTTTGCTGCTCGGAGATTGTTTGAATTCGAACCACTCCGGAACCGTAATTCTGTCCAAGAACAATGAGAGCCCGCAGGGCATATTCTCCGCGTAACGAGAGTTTCATAAGCAACTATAAGCATACTATCTGCATAAATCCAATCAAGAATGGTTTTATCAAAAGATTTTATATAAATGCAAATGCCATTGGACAAGTTAGATGTGAACAAACAATATAAAATATATTGACTTACTATTATATATCTTTTAGGGCTAAGCAAGAAAAGTGACTCCATGAAAACTACAAAAAAACCATCCATAATGAATCGTTTTGTTCCCTCAATCGAATCCTTCATTCCCTCCAGAAAGTGGATTGTCGCCGGGATGTTGGCGCTGTTTTTTTTAACCCCCTCGTTTCTTCGCGCCGCTTCGGTGGAATTGCTCAATGTCTCATACGATCCGACGCGCGAGTTGTATCAGGAATATAACGCGGCTTTTGCAAAAAACTGGAAAAGTAAAACCGGCGATGAGGTGACGGTGCAGCAGTCGCATGGCGGATCGGGCAAGCAGGCGAGGGCTGTGGCGGACGGCCTGGATGCCGATGTGGTGACTCTTGGGTTGGGATACGACATCGATATTCTGGCGGACAAAGGCCTGGTGGACAAGGAGTGGCAGAAGGCATTGCCGGGGAACAGTTCGCCCTACACCTCGACCATCGTTTTTCTGGTGCGCAAGGGCAATCCCAAGGGCATCAAGGATTGGGATGACCTGGTCAAGCCGGGGGTGGTGGTGATTACGCCCAATCCGAAAACCAGCGGAGGGGCGCGATGGAATTTTCTGGCGGCTCTGGCCTATGCGCAGGCGAAGTTTGGCAAGGAGGATCCCAAAGCGGTTGATTTCATCAAGGCGCTTTACAAAAATGTTCCGGTTCTGGACAGCGGCGCCCGCGGCTCGACCACGACGTTTGCGCAGCGCGGCCTCGGGGATGTGCTGATCACCTGGGAGAATGAAGCCTTTTTATCCAGGCGCGAATTTGGAACCGATCATTTTGAAATCGTCGCTCCTTCCATTAGTATTCTGGCCGAGCCGCCGGTGGCCGTGGTGAAAAAGAACGCGGAAAAAAAAGGAACCACCAAGGTGGCGGCGGCTTATCTGGAGTATCTTTATTCCGACGAAGCCCAGGAGATCATCGGCAGGAATTATTACCGTCCGGGCGTCCCGGCAGCGGTGGCAAAATTTGCCGGACAGTTTCCAAAAATCCAATTGGTGACCATCGAGGCGTTCGGGGGATGGCGCGCCGCCCAGCATCAGTTCTTTGATGACGGCGGGGTCTTTGATCAAATCTACGCGGGTCAATAGCCGCTCTGGGGATACCAGGAATGCGGTTTCTGGCTCCATGGCCTATCCTGATCGGCCATGATTTCGTTCGCCCGGAGGAAGTTTTCACTGGCGAGATCCATCCGGTCGAGTGCCGAATAGCAGAGCCCGCGTTTATAATACGCGTAGGCATTTTGAGGATCCAGCTTAATGACTTCGTCGTAATCCTGAATCGCTTTCCAGTAGTCTTGGGATTCTTTATAGGCATTGCCCTGTTTGTAAAAGCCGGCGGCATCCACGGGCGAGCTTTCCATCGCGGCCCTGTTTTCCTCGGCGTTGCCCCTTGTCCTTTCCGACTCCTGTTCAAAGGTCTCCCGGTTTAAGGCGGGGGAGGCCCGCATCCTGACCGAAGAGGTGGCCTCGGTCGGTTGAGCGATCCAGTTGGGAGCCAGGGAGACGGGGGTCCGTTGGAATCTTGCGGTTTGCTGCTCGGGCGGTACAAAATAGTGCCAGCTCAGGCGCCTTGCCGACTGGGCCGTGAGGTAGGTGGTGTAGGAGTAGTAAACGGTTTTTCCCTTTCCGTAAAAGGCCATCGTTGGATCCTGGTATTGCCTGCGGGCATAGACCGGATTCGTCGCGAGGATCGAGGAATATGGCAGGACTTGTTTCCTGTAGCCGGTATAGCCGTAATAAACGATCCGGCCGCTTTTGGTGTAATAGGCCATTGTGGGGTTGTTGGCAACAGGGAGCGCCCGCTTTGTGTCGTCCGCATGCAAAGACCGCATGGGAGGCAGCAACGAAAGGAGGGCGAGGCAGAAGAAAGGAATTTTTTTCATGGCAGAATAAAATCCGGCACCCGGTTCAACAAAAGAAGGTAGCCGTTTTTTTTTCAAAAGTCGAGAATTGATCCACTCGGGAGCGGGAGATTCCATGGTAGCTGCGGCGCCCCGCCGCAATCCTCAAACACGCCGTCCCGGCGTCCATCTCTCACCCGAATTGAACCCGAAAACAGAAGTTGGAGTCCACGAAATACACAAAAAGCACGAAAAAAGAGCAGAAAAAGTAGGATAGTTTGCTCCATTTCAAAAAACCCTCGACCCCTTTTCCTTTCGTGCTTTTTGTGTCTTTCGTGGACCTCAGTTCTCAAAAAAATTGCTGGCGGGCTCCCTCTCGGGTAACCCGCCAGCAATCAAAACAACCCGCGCGTTCAGCCGTTCTTTGCCGACTGTTACACGACCGTTACCAAATTATCCGTTGCGACGCATCCGGCGTCCGCCCATCAGCATGCCGATCCCGGCGGCCATCATGGCCCAGGTTTGCGGCTCGGGAACTGACGTTACAGTGAGGATAAAAGCCTCGCCGCCAAACGTGTTGGTGCTGGTTCCCAGGTAGGATGCCGTAAATACATAGCCGTTTTGGCTGATTGTACTACCCTCAGTGAGCCCGATAAAATGGCCGGTTCCGGTAAAGGGGCCCGCTTCACTGTCGATAAGCGTGAACACCTGGTTCAGTGTGGCAAAGAACCCGGTTCCCAGGGTGAGACTGAAATGAGAAACTTGTCCAATCTGCACGGCGTTGGTGGAGTAAATCGTGCTGCCGCCTGTCGCGTCAAGCGTTGCACTGAAAGTGCAGGAGGTAGAAACCATTCCATTCGCCTGTCCACCCTGACCGCCCAGTTGCATGTCTGTGGTGTGGATGCTTGCGTTGCCGCCTGTAACACTGAACGTGCCATTCCCACCATACTCCCCGACTTTGATCATTGCGGTCGTGATCTGGCTGTAACCCCCGACGTTGAAAACCCCTGTTGCAGTTCCGCTGTTGGCAACTTGTATTCCACTTGATGATGGCCCCCCCCAATAAATGGCCGGATTCCCTGATGTGCCGCCCATATTAAAGGTGCCTGACACGTTAGTGCTAGAATAAGTATTTTCAGCAACATCGATTTCCAAGTTGGAAGCGTTACCAGAGGCACGCTGAAGGGTTCCTCCAGTGAAATTGACGACTCCCCCTGAGTTGTTAACGGCAGGGCTAAGGTTGCTGGAGACGGCGAATACCCCACCGCCACAAGTGAAGGTTCCCGTGGTGTTAATATTTAAGATCGGGGCAGCTCCTGCTGTTGTATCGCCATTGATCCATAGATCATTGGCGCCGTTGTTCGCGCTGGTGTAGGTAATAACAGCTCCTGGCAAAGCAACGTAATCATTATCGTAAATTGGCCCCCCTGCGGTCCAGTTGCCGGCGGTTACCCAATTGCCGTCTGACGCGCCACCGGTCCATGTATTGGCGGTGTTGGCCAAAAGGGCTGAACTTACGATGCAGAAGAGTCCTGCAGCTAGGCATATCTTTTTAAATATGTTTAACGATTGTGTTTTCATTTTTGTGGTTTTGGTTGTTTTTTGGGTTGTGGGGCTTATTTGAGATTTAACAGGGCAAAAGGGGTGCCGAGGGAGCAGGCTTCGAGTGCGAATGAACGCAGTGGGTCGATCACATAGTGGGGGGGGCGGAATTCCATGCCTTTACTCCTTAAGACGGTAAAGATGGGGGATCAAGTGCTTTTTAAGCAATCATAAGATAAACAATTTACTCTAAATTTTTTGATAATATTAATATTGTTAATGTGTGGCTGAACAATAATGCCGTCTGCACGGTCAATTGGAATAAGTTTTCAGCTTTCAGTTTTCAGCTTTCAGCTTTTAGAATACGACGCCTCGGATTTTCCTGAAAACTCATTGAGGCGGACAATTTGCCGATAGGATTTGGACGCTCATAGAGCGCTACAGGGCGAAATTGTAGCGTCGGTCTGTGACCGTCGAGGTGGGGGCAGGATTGGAGAGGTGCCTTGTTTGCAGGTGACGCGCTGTGCCGTAAGCCCCAACTTGGCAGGCAAACACGCCCGTCCGATGAAGATCCGGACTTTCGATCCAGGAATTTTGGGCAAAAAAAATTGCTGGCGGGCACCCTTTCGGGCAACCCGCCAGCAATTAAAACAATCTGCGATTTCGAGCCGACCTCTGCCGACTCTTACGCGATCGTCACCAAATTATCCGTTACGACGCATCCGACGGAATCCCATCAGCATGCCGATTCCGGAGAACAGCATGGCCCAGGTTTGCGGCTCGGGCACAGCGGTCGTGGTGAGCGCAAATGCGTCGCCGCCGGTGTAGGAACTTACTCCAGTGTAAGTTACTGAAAACGTGTAACCTGCATCGCTAATGGTAGCGCCCTCTGCAAGGCCGGTAAAGGTTCCTGTGATTGGGACAGCGCTGTCGATAAGAGTAAACGTGTGTCCCACTGTGGTGGAGAACCCGGTTCCCAGTGTAAGATTGAAGTGGGGGGTGGTTCCGCCAATTGCCAAGCCCTTAGTGCCACCAAAAGAGGAAGGGGTTGAGCAGAAGATCGTACTGATGCCAGTAGAGTCAATCGTCTCATTGAGGGTGGCTGTTCCAGAAGTTGCTCCCAATACCATCGCTCCTGTGGTGATACTTAAGTTGCCTCCTGTCACATTGAGCGTTCCATTGCCCTTATAGCTCGCAATATATATAACCGAATTAGAACCCGTAGTCGAAAATGTGCCGTAGCCACTTAATGAGAGGACGCCTGTATCACTTGCGCCTGTTGCTACATGAACTTGAGCTCCAGTCTGGCCATTATAAGTTGGGGCTCCGACTGCGGTGGAACTTCCGAAATTGTAGTAACCAGTATTGTTTGCTCCACTATCACCGATGTAGAGGGCATAGTTAAGGCCGCCGCTACGCTGGATGAGTCCTGAAGTAAAATTAGTAATTCCAGTCAGATTGGTTCCGCCGCCGGAATTGAGGCAACCCGTGTAGGTATAATAGCCGTTACAAGTCCCACCAAGGATATTCATAGTAGGGGCAGTGCCGCCGCCTGTGATATCACCGGCAACCTGAACTAGGTTGCAGGAAAACCCAGTGCTTTCGTTCACGATGGCATTTGGCAATGCAATGAGAGGATTGCTGCCGCCTGAAGGGACTCCACTAGGGGTCCAGTTGTTGGCGGTAGCCCAGTTGTTGTCTACTGACCCATTCCAAGTGGATTGGGCGAACAGGCTCGTTCCAATGAGGCAGGATAATCCCGCAACTAGGAATAATTTTGTTAACGATTGCATTTTCATTTTTTTTAGGGTGATGGAGTTTATTTGAACATCTTTCCGTTCGGCATATTTGACAGTTTTGTCCGACGGTTAAACTTGTGGTTTGTTGCGAATTTTAGGTCTTACAGGGCAATTGTCAATTTTTTTATCTAAAAACCTTATCTACGCAATGGTTGGGATGTGCGATCGAACACGTTGATGGGTAGTGGTATTAATGCGTAATTAACTAAAAGAGAACGGATTGTGTTTGAATTGTCGCTATTTTTGATTGATTTGCCAGAAATGGCCCAGGTGATTTCCGGAACGAAACAGAGTTTTCAAGAAAAGAGCGTTCTCAAACGGAGTTTGGGAACATAGACGCTGGTTGGGCAGGGGGAGACGACTGGGGTGCAGGCTACGCGCTGCGCCGCAGGCCCCAACGTGGCCTACAACCTGTAGCTGGCCACGTTGGGGCCGAGGAGAGATGTGGCAGCAGGGACGCGCGTCCGATCAAGATGCGGCCTTTCGATCCAGGAGTTTTGGGCAAAAAAATTGCTGGCGGGCACCCTTTCGGGCAACCCGCCAGCAATTAAAACAACTGCTTTTTGAGGCGGTCCCTGCCGTCTCTTACGCGATCGTCACCAAATTATCCGTTGCGACGCATCCGACGGAATCCCATCAGCATGCCGAATCCGGAGAACAGCATGACCCAGGTTTGGGGTTCGGGGACTGCCGAGGTGGTGAGCGTGAAAGCGTCGCCGCCGCTGAACGAACTCGCTCCTGTGTAGGATACGGTAAACGAGTAGCCGGAATTGCTAATGGTAGCGCCCTGTGCAAGGCTATCAAAGGTGTTATGAATGGTGGTAGCGCTGTCGATGAGAGTAAATACCTGCCCAACCGTGGTAGAAAAACCGCTGCCCAAGGTAAGATTGAAATAAGAATGGCCGGATCCACCAAGCTGCACAGCATACTTCCCCGCAGTCGTTGTGCCGCCGCAAAGAATCGTGCTGAAACCCGTGGAGTCAATCGTTGCATTGAAGACACCATGTGCACCTGACTGTGTGCCATTGTTTGGATCTGTTCCAATACTTAAGGTCCCCGTCTTGATAATCAAATTACCGCCGACAACATTCAAAGTTCCGTTGCCGTTGGTCCAGCTCCCGAGCGAAATATTCCCGGTTGGAAAGGTGGAAGCGCCGCCGACATGGTCATACGTATCGAATGTGCCGTAGCCAGTGAGGTTGAGTGTTCCGGTGGTACCAGCTTGTGTTCCGACATAAACCTGAGTAGAGCCGAACCCGCCCAAATATACCGGAGCAGTGGCGCTTGAGGTGGAACCGAAATTCAGGGTAGCCGATTCACCTGTATAGCCTGATGCATGGCAAATATCAATTTCAGTGTTCAAATTACCAGTGCGGCCCAAAGTTCCCTGTGTCCAATTGACAATTCCAGAAAAGTTATTTCCGGCGTCGCCAATTGTAAGCTGATTAAGATATGAGGTGCCGGTCGTGTTTATATTTAAGACCGGGGTCGTTCCGATACCTCCAACATAAAGAGTCGGAACATTGATAGCTGTGGCGCCGGTGACGCTCACAGCAGCTCCTGACTGGCCGATGATATTGGTACCGCCGTATGGTATAGCATTTCCACTCCAGTTCAACGCAGTCGCCCAGAGTCCGTCACCAGCGGTGCCGACCCAGGTTTGACCTTGGCCAAACAGACTGGATCCCATGAGGCAGGAGACTCCTGCGACAAGGAATAATTTCGTTAACGATTGTATTTTCATATGCTTTTTTTGTTTATTGGGTGATTTGATGGGTTAATCCTTAAGCCACAAGATTTCCTGGCTCTTGCAAACCTAAGGGGAACCTCGAGACTTGTTGCCACTTTTGCTTCTTGCGGTGCAATTGTCAATAATTTTATTATACCCTTCGATCAAATCACCAACACGATCTGTGCGAACGAACGAAATGATTTCATTTAGGGTGTCATTGTGAATGTAATATGTTAATAACGAGTAGGATGCATTGATTTATGTGCATTCGAAAAAGAGATTTTTTCCACCTCGTTCCAACGCTCTGCTTGGGAACTGAACTTGTCTTTGAAACTCTGTTTCATCGCGCATTCCCGGCGATGGGCGATGCTGTAGCGGCGGTCTGTGACCGTCGGGGAGACGCGCTTGGTTTGCAGGCTACACGCTGCGCCGCCGGTTCCACCGTGGCCACAACAGAATTGTCACTGGACACCCCTTCGAAATAAATTATATTTGCCGAATTTGTGAACCCCTCCCTCGATTCATGACCAAACAGATTCTCTCCATTGTCCTTATCCTGGCTCCACTTGTTCTTTGGGGAGAGCAGGTCGGCACGCTGCCCGATCCTGTCCCTCCTTTTCTGGTCGGCGGCGGGAAGCGGCTCCCGGCTCAATTCAAGGACACCTCCTTTGTCACTGACAAGGGCCCCATTCCGCTCTACTCCCTAGCTTTCGGGAACAAGCGCATCGGCATCAAGGACAGCAAAGAGTTCGAAAAACGTCAGGATAATGCTGTGTGCATCTATGTTGACAACCACGAAGTTCTCACCTTTGTCTTCTGGGGGGGGCAGGGTGAAAACTCCGGTTACCCCTTTAAGTCCAAGGAGGGAACCGTCCCGCAGCTTAAGGCCGATGCAAAGGGAAAGACCATCACCTACTCCAAAGAGTATCCTGTGGCCCAGGGCAAATCGCCCCATGCCGTCTCTGGGACGTTTAACTTTACTTTAAAAGCTCTTGATGACGGGCGTGTCGAGCTCTCCTGGAACTGTTCCGGACCGGATGGCGTTGCGCCGTGGCTGCATTTCGTGGGGGACTATCGGGGCTACGGGATTGATTTCAACGGGGCCGCGTACAAGTTCCCAAGCCTCTCCAAGAAGAAAGATGAAAAATACAAGCTAACCCCCATTGGGAACGGGCACGCTGCAAAAATCGGGGTGGCGAATAAAAATCCGCTCAAGGGGTTTACCGTGGAAATTCCGGGCGGGGGAACCTACGCGCTTTACGAGGAAACCAGTGGGGTAAACTCGGATTTCCAGTGCAGGTTCGATTATAGCCGGAAAGGAAGCATGGTGATCGACCTCGGACTTTCGTCTTCCGTCAACGCCGCTGCGCCTCCGCCTGTTGCAGGGATCGACTTCTGGGCAAACGACGCGGTACATGTTCCTGTGCCGGCTTCCCGCAACCTGATGCCCAACCCGAGTTTTGAGCAGGGGCTGCGTTTTTGGCGTTGGTGGCAGGGCGGCTCCCTCTACCAGACGGTCACGACTCCTGTTTACTCGGCCACTAACGGAGGTCTTTACGGGAACAAAGCCCTCTTGATAACGCCCTATGAAGGAGCCCGGATTGCGAGGAGCATGCCGATTGCCGTCGAGAACGGCAAAACCTATACGGTCAGTTTCTATGCAAAATCGCAGACGCTCACAACAATCGCGTGCGGCGTCTCGAGCGCCTGTTACGGAAGCCAATTCACCTGGGAGGAGGCCCATAAAAACTACCATCAGTTGGAGAGCACGAATTGGGAACGCAAGTCCTTCACCTTCACCTCCGACACGCGCGGGATCACCCTTGAATTATGGGCCCATGATCCGGTCATGATCGACGGCATTCAGGTGGAGGAAGGGGAAAAACCGACTGAATTTGTGGCTCCGCCCA
>Ga0364919_10381_pt3 | contig 13357 bp, 17 predicted proteins | sample SorcelJu500001C7_2_FD_206953 | JGI IMG/M metagenome (GOLD analysis project Ga0364919, IMG submission 206953) | Enriched cells from Trout Bog Lake Hypolimnion, Wisconsin, USA - BchlTB.June20.5000.01.C7 | ecosystem: Environmental > Aquatic > Freshwater > Lake > Hypolimnion/Profundal zone | place... | reverse complement strand
CTCCACTACCATTAACAATATTGCCGTCCGATAACTCACCCTGCATTTTTCAACCACCCAATGTCATGTTGACTTTGAGTGATACCGTGGCCACCTAGACCTGCTAGGAGTTGTCGCCCGTTTATTTTCTGGAGCCCGTTGGTAAGTTATTTTCAGCGTCCGGGAGATTTCTGCGCTGCAGAGCACTCAGAGTGTGTTTTATCGCCAGTACCCTTCGCGAATGCGCGAACTCGCTACATGGCGTCGGACAACTACTACTTTGAACGCCCTGTTTTGCCCCGCTCCCGCTCCCACCGTCTAGCTGCACTCAAAGCCATCTTGTCACGGCTCTCTTGATCTCTTATAAATTCCTTAGGTGGCGTCTGGTTTTCCTGCTCACGCTGGTCACGACGCAATTCCTTCGCCTCGGCGATACATGCATTGCAGCAGTATTTATCGTTGTTGTAGACACGAAAGAAATACGTGTGCCTCGTATCACAGGTTGGATTCTTACAAACCCTCATAAACCTAACTTGGTCGCGGAGCCACTCCAGAATATCCAGCATGACGAGGAAGGCCGTCTCCTTCTCCTTGGCATGGAGGTGGGAGTGGTCTTCGCAGGAGTGGTCTTCGCGCAAGTGACGAAGTTTGCGGACGTAGGTAGGCTTCATCTCATCGACACAGAACGCGGCATCCTCCGTCGTTCCATCCGACGCCAACCGCCATGTCCGTTGAAGACCCTTTTGCCAATCGTAATGAAGCCATATGGGCACAGTGCCACCAACAAACAACTCAGGGTAATTCCGTCTTAAAGCTCCGTGTTGCCGAGCATAGTCCCTGCGGTTTTCGGGGTCTTTCCAATTTGCAATCGATTTCACAAGATTTCGGTATTTCTCATCTTTCACTTGGCGTGCTCCAGCGCGAGGTCTGCGGAAAAGGTGTGGAACTGATTGAATGGCAAGCGGTTAGATCATGTTATTCCGGTTCGAACCGCCAGCGCAACAAACCAGAGTAACTCGCAGCGGGCGTTCTAATATGGTTCCTGTAGCGAGGAAATTGCGAACTGCAGCAGCGGGATAAGACACGAGGAGGCATGGCGTGACTGGAAAGCAAATATCTCCGGCACAAGTACGAGTGATGGCGGTCTTTATCGCCGAATCCGAGCAGTGGTTCGACTGTAACGCCGTCGCGCACGCGACTGAGCTACCCGGAAGCACCATCCGCCATTTGCTGTTTACATTCTTCAAAATGGGATTGCTCGACCGCCTCGAAGTGTTCGGAGGCTACAAGTACAGCCTCTCTCCGACTGCGCAAGCCAAACCGTACTTTGCGCGGCTGCAGGAAGCCGCAGCCGTGATGCAACCTTGGAGCCCGTCCGAGCTGACGCCTACATCAGTAGCGGCCAGTAAACAAGCCGGGTAAACAGCAACAACTTTGACGACTCAGAGCGTGCTTGCACGCCAACAGGATACGTGTGTCTGACGACCGCTGGGGTTTACGTGTACCCGCCTCGCGTTGAAAGGAAAAACAGAATGAGCGCAGCAGCAATGACAGTTCAGCCGGAAGCGATGTTCCAGATTGCCCCAAGATATTCGGCTATCGGCAGCCATATCTCATACCCCAAAGGCGACGAGAACTCGCCCGTGTGGGAACCATTGGACAAAAGTCCGGAAGTCGCTCCCGTCAGCTACGCCGACCAGAAGAAGCATGCCGCCAGCCTGAACGATGTCGAATTGTGCGAATTCCTTGAAGAGACCTTTGCTCCAGCGAAGAGAGCAGTCGCGTACAACCTCCCGTACCTCGCCGAAGCCCGTGAGCGATTCGCGAAGCAGGGACGCCGCCTCCCCGTATCCGGCCAGCCCTCATGGTCGGAATGGATTTCTGACAACCTCGGCATTAGCGACCGCCACGTCCGACGTCTGCTTGTGAAGTACCGCATCGAGACCGGGCAGCAGCCCATCGCAAAACCGAGCAAGCCAAAATCTCGCAACGCAAAGAAAATCCTGCTATCCGCGACCAAGTCGAACTTGGACGCTGCGGTCAGGACGAAACTGGTCCCGACAGTGGAAACTGCGGAACGCTATATTCGCGTACTCGAAGCGTTGGTGCATTCGCAAGCGATCACTCTCACGGAGGAACAACGGAAGTCGCTGCAAAAGCCCATGGAGGATTGGCGGGGCATCCTGCGCTACGCCCGTGGGGTTCAGGCTGAAAGAGCGGGCAAAGGTGTGTCCGCAGAGAATGCACCTGCAGCCATGAAAGGAGCCGCGTAATGAAGTGCCACCAGCGAGTTATCCGGGAGCAGGAGGCTCTTCAGCCAGAGCCGGACGAGCAACTCAAACGTGAAGCCGCCGCCAGCTTTAGTAATGCAGTGGTGCGGGAGATCAGCCGTAAAGAGGCTGCGTCCATTATTCAACGCTACGAATGGCTCAAAAATTGCGGAGCGGCCCGCTGGTATATGGGTCTAGTCTTCCGGCACCCAATCACCGGGCAAGAATTTCTCGGCGGTGTGGCATGTTTTGGTGATTCGGCTGGTACGAATGTCTATGCCTCGATCTGCGGCGAGGAGTGGAAGCGGAAGGCCATCACATTATGCAGGGGGGCGTGTGTTCCGTTTGCTGACCGCGTAATTCAGAAGGACGGCAAGGTTCATACGGGTGCCGCTGCCTCCTATTTAATCAACAGGGCGTGTCGATTGATGACTGAGAAGGGCTTCAACATAACAATCGCCTACAGCGACGAGGAAGCTTCCGAGGTTGGAACCGTGTACCAAGCGGCAGGGTGGGTCTACGTAGGGCGGGGCGGAACGGATACTGTCCAGCGGCGTCCCAATGGCCGAATGATCGGCAGCAAGATCATCGCGACCAAAATCAAAGACCGCACTGGCCTCCCCGACAAGAAGCTGGGAGCCACGATGGCGGACGTTGATGAGTGGGCTGAGGAAGCCCGGAGGCAGGGGTACACGGTAAAGGGCTCAGGCTGGTATCGGTACAAAGTACGGAAACATAAAGACGGCAGGAATATGACCCGAGCCGAGGCAAAGCAGAAGCTAATTGCCGAGTATGGCGAGTTCGAGCGCACCACTCCAAAGCATAGGTATGTTCACTTTTGTGGAAGCAAAAGCATGGTGAAGAAGTTGAAGAAAGCTTTGAAGCTTCCCGGCCTGAAATATCCGAAGCGGTCGGCAGTGGTGAAGTGACCTACACGCCGAAACTGGCGCTTAGCAAGATGATGGCAAAGGGAAACATCGTTGTGTAGGTTATCGGGCACAGTTCTGCCCCCGTCGAGTGCGGAACCACAGCAAGGAGAATCCAGCAATGACAGAAGAAGCTGCAGCAGTGGTCACCTATTCCGAGCCGGACAACGCCACCACCGAATATGCAGTCAGCGTGACCGTATCGGGTAAGAACATCAACAGCGTCCGCAAGCAGGTTGAGCGGCTGTTCCCCGGCAACAAGTCCGTTCACGTTGCCAAGGTCAAGAAAGACCTTTCCAGCGCAGAACGGCTCAATGAAGCCGACACTTTCATTGGCGAGGCTCGGGGCATCGCCGATGAGTTGCGCGGGGAACTGGAGGAGCTGCGCGACGACCTGCCAGCCAGCCTTCGGGGTGGCACCAAGGAGGCTGAACTCGATGATGCAATCGAAGCATTGGAGAGCTTGGAGGAGCGTCTGGAAGTGGCCGAAGAAGAATGCGTGAACATCAAGCTTCCCTCGACACATTGAAACCAACCTAACCCGTTCGCCAGACTGGACGGTCACACGGCGAACTAACCGCTAACAAGCTGTAGCAACCGGGGCGCACCAGCCCTCGCCGAGTGACGCGCTGTCACGCGGACAGGTGAAGTGCGCCCACAACCACAACCCACAGCCGGGCGGCCAAAGAGATGCAACGCCCAAGGAGACAGTGCATGGCGATGCGACGGTCAAATCACAACCACCTTATCCCGAATAATCTTCGTATGGGTGACGTGACCTTACTGGCCCGGAAGTTACGGGTAAGTCCCCAACGGGCATGGCAGATACTGCGAATACGGGAAGGAAAATGCAAGATATGCGGTAGAGCACCTATCTACAGCAGCGGTCGATGCGAACCTCACTATCGTGAGGAGCAGGACAGAAGGAAAAGCTAAATCTCAGGGCTGTTCCTGTGAGCGCGTTTAGATGGTCCCACCATGCACTTTGTGGCGGGGCTTGGGGGGCACTGTTGGTGTGACAGCGCGGTCGGGCTGAGCCGACATATATAAGGATGGCGCGGCAACCAGCGACGCAAGTAAATGTTGTGTCGAGAACCCGAAAGCAAGCCCGCCATCAGTATTTCCTCCAGCGGAGTACGACAACCATGCTTCGCCGAGTACTCGGCGAGAAGAAAATCTTGACAGGAGAAATATGCCGAACTTGCACCTGATCTACCCAGATGACCACTGCTCAACCGTTCAACATCTCATGGATGACGGGAGCATCTCGCTAGCGATGCAGGGCTTCTTTGAGAGACACAGCCAAATTCACGACCTGCTTCCTGAGGACGTAACCGTTCTGGTAGAGCCGACATCTACCGGAGCAACAGTGAGCGTGGCTCCGGTCGCTCCATCCTCGATTCCAGAGGGATGGACGGTCATGACGCAGGTAGTTGACCTTAGCAATATGGGGCACGCATGATTGCCGAGTTGCGCGAACTAGAGGAGCTGGAGGACATAGCGTAAAGCAAACGTCGGGGCATCGTCCCGATCTTCGGAACAGCCATCCCCACCATGCTCATGTGGTGGCTTTTTGTTGCGCGCGCATGCTGGGACGATAGGAAGCAGAATCTCAATTGCGGACGCTGTTCCGGTCGGGCGGGGGCGGTAGACGTACATGCTGGAATCAATGGTTGCGCGAACCAATAAGGCGGTCTGCGACTTCGACTACGTAACTTTCACCTCGCCCCGCGTGTCACATTCGCCTAGTAATACGTCGCGGCGATGTCCGGCGAGTGGTGGTTTTTGGAATCTCCCAAGGTAAGCTCCAATGCAGTAGGCCAGTGCCATTTCGTCTAGGTGACCATCGTTCCCGCTTTTCTCACTGCATATTTATTTTCAGCAAAGACCTCCTGAGGCTAGCTCGACCGCAGTATCTACCACGCAGAGGCACCCAGCCTCTCTGGAGAAAGAATGTCAACGAAGAACCTGACCACTGCTGAGAAGTGGGTCGATGTACTGGACAATGTTGCGGGCAACGAGCGGGAAACGGCACTCGCTGTGATGCATGGAGAACACCTGAATCGCTATACAAATTGCTGTGGCTGGGAGTATTCCCTGTTTGCAGATGGTTCGGTTTACTCCCACGACGACGACTGCTTGACGGAGGAGGACTTGCTGGCGGGTAGTGAAGCTGGACAGTCCTTCATGTATGACGGCCTTGTCCGTACGTTTTGGTCCCATGCTCAGCCCGAGATTGGAAACATGACTTTGTTGTTCGACACGAAGACTTTCTCCAAGTACGCAGGAAATCGCACGTACCCCTTCAGCTTTGGTGACTGGCGGTGGACGAAAGACGGAGTGCATGTGGAGTACACGGTTGCTGTTATGGCTTCACTTGCCGCACCAAATGACAGCGGTGAACCCAAGGTGTGCTGGTTTGGGTTGTGTGTGAGAGATGGCTGGTGCAGCAATAAGAACGACATCGATTGCTGCGACGTTGAATATTCCGATATGCCTCCCGTTGAGCCCGGCGCATCGTGGAACGACCCTCGGCGTTGGCAGGAGGCCGTTAGCGCCATGGAATCTTTCTGTGCATCGGTTGCATCCGGCAATCGCGCAACGGACAGTAGGGCTAGAAGAGCAGCAAAGAGCGCGGGGTTGCGCATTACCAAGTCGCGTAAGCAGAGGAACGTAGATCAGCTTGGTGGGTACCAGTTAAAGACTAAGCGCGGCAAAGTGATCAATGGCTCCCGCTTTGACCTCACTGCTGCTGCGGTCATTACTTACAGTAAACAGCACCAGCACTAGGCGAGGGCGGGCGCTCTCTGGCCGAGTCTTGGGGAATTCGGAACGCGGCCAGAGAGAATCCAAGGCTCAGCCATAAGCGACCTCGGCGGATGACGCTGCTCGTGTCGGCGCTGTGGTAGGTAGCCAAACACGCGAACCAATATCCGCCGCTCAGAAATAAGTGCTTTCGAACTATCGGAATCACTTATGAGCGCGGTATTAAGCAATATCAGCTTCCGGCATCCGTGCCGGGGTTTGCAAGGGAGGAGGTTTCCATTCTCGCCTCCTCCACTCTCTTCCGTTTCAGAAGAGCTGGATAAATGGGAATGGGAGAGAACTTGAGAGGAACTGAGAATGAGCGACATTATCTATGTCGCGGCGTCAGGCATTGGCCTGAACGACCGCGAATCTTCTGGGCATACTAGCAGCCCCACCCTCCGCTTAAATCACAACACTGACGTCGAGACCATGCCGTCCCATGACTTCATGGGGACGGCGACCATTCCTGAGCCTGTTATGGGCGCTGGGGAGGTGCTGTAATGTCCGAATTGTTTCTGAAATTTGCACGCTGGTCTACTTCCCGTGGCATCAACATCGTCCCCGGATTCAGTGGTGAGAAGTTCTCCCGGCTGAAAGATTGGCCAGCCCTCGCTACCACCAATGACATGCGTTTGCAGGAATGGGCGCAGAACGATGACTACGTCAACCCCATCGCCGTAGCCAAGACAGGGGAGACGATCTCCGTGGATATTGACGACCCCAAGATGGTCGCGAAGCTGCCGCCGATTCCGGACACCGTGATCGTGGACACGCCCTCGGGCGGATTACATGTGCACTTCAAATGGACTCAAGACGCCGGGGAGCTAGGCAACTGCAACATTCTTAGAGTCGGCGAGTATTGCATCCCCGACAAAGATGGGAACCTGACCACGTTGGCGGAACTCAAAGTGCACAATCTGACGGTGGCCGCACCGGGTGCGGTCAACAAAGACGGGGCTGGATACATTCCGCGCAAGCTGAATGGCAGCTACCCCAAAGCCCTAGCAAACTTTCCTCACGAATGGTACGAGTTCTTCAAAGAGCATAGGCAGGTAGCATTGCCGCGCAGCGCGAGTAGTCACCGGAAGATTCACCCCGACTTTGAGTCCGTGGATTGGTTCGAATGGTACGAGGATTTGAACGCCTTCCAGACCAATGACCCGGTCGAGAAGAATGGATTCACCCTGTACACGGTGACGGTGGGCTGCATTTTTAAGGGTGGCTTCCATAGCCAGAGTGATCAGGATGGCTTCCGTGTCTATCCGGACGGCGGCATCGACTGGAGCTGCTTCGCAACAAGCTGTGGATGGGGTTATCCCAACGCGACCTTGGAGCAGGTGATGGACTACTTGGAGGAGGAGGGATTTGAACGGTTTCCCTACCATATTTACGAAGACACCGACGATGACATCCTGCTTGAGAATGTTGACATAGACGAAATCAATGACGAGGAACCCCTGACTCCGGTCGTGTTGGAATCAATCGCCGTTGAACCGGAGGTGCCCACCGCTAAGGATGGGGAAGTGGAAGAAGACGCTGTTGAACAGGAACCTATAACAGAACCAGCACCAGTAACACCTGTTGAACCTGAAGAACCCAAGAGGTTGAAGGATGGCACCATCGACATGCTGGCGGAGACTATCCTCAACATCCTTCTGCGTGACCCGGAAGGTATATTCTCGAACTTCGCGCTCTACCGCACCCGCTTTGAGGCTCGGGCAGTGGAGATCGAGTACCCGCCCCTCAATAACACGGTGCGGATGCTGCTTGCCTATGTGAAAGAACTGAAGAAGCTGCCCAACAACGACGAGTTGTGTGACTTCATCACCTACCACAGCGCCTGTAAGGAGTATGTGGGCAAGTCTGAAGTCGTCGCCTACCTTGGCCGTCTTGTTGACAAAGATCAGAGCTATACGCTGGACACCACCATGCAGCGGTTCATCGAGGTGGTTGATCTGGTGACAGAAATGCGGGTGTGGAAGTCTGGGTTCGGCTTGATGAAGGATAAGAAGGACATCAAAGGCGCACGCACCTTACTGCGGGAGCAGTGGTCGAAGGCCGCAGCCATCTCGGGTGACCATGGGTACAAGCCGGGCGCTATCCAGGACCCAGAGCACATTCAGGCACTGAAGGATTCCTTCGCTCGTTACTGCGAGGGTACCGACGATGGCCGCAGGTTCATCACCGGGTTCCCGTCCATTGACAGTTCCTCCCTGCGGCTTGGTCTAGATAATGAGCACGCCATCGTAATCTATGGACCGAGCAACAATGCCAAAACCAGCTTAACGCTGAGCATGGCATACAACTTCTGTAAGCAAGGGAAGCACGGCATCATCTTCGTGGGAGAACACCAAGCGGAGACGGTGGAGGAGTCACTGGCCATGCTGCACAGCCAGCTCCCGAAGTTCCGGACTCGCTTCACCATTCCACCCATCTCAAGGTTTCAGAGCGCCGACAAGCGGCTGAAGCCGACCGCTCAGGACTTGGGCAATATGCATGAGGTGCTGACTGATCTCGGGGGCATGTTGACTTTACCCGGTTATCTTGAAGTAAAGAATATCAACTCCATCGGCGGCACGCTGGATTCTATTTACAGCTACATGGAGGCCAGTCACAAGAAGTACAACTGGGACTTCATGGTCATCGACCCATTCGATTCCATTGTGTCGGAGGAGTCTAAATCCGACCAGAATAACGGCTGGGTGGATGGCAAAGTAGCGGTCAATGCCCTATTCGACTACACGCGGGACTATCAGGGTGGCCGGGGTATTTTGGCCATCGTGACGGCGCAGATTCTATCCAGCCCCGCCCGTCAGATTGAGAAGATTCAGGCTGATGGAGAGTCGGAGGGGGAAGAAGGTGATGTGATGGAATTGAAGAGTATCCTGCGGCAGGACAAGCAGATTCAGTTGTTCACCACCATCAGCCAACGCTTCGACGCAGCCTTGGGGGTTTGCCTGACCAAGAAGCATGGTAGAGAGGGAATACTGGTACAAGGTCGAACTCGTCAGGGTGCCGACTTCGACTGGCTGCGCTTCTCGCTGGATTCCAACTCATGGTATGCCTCTGAGGTGCAGTCAGGCTTTGCCCACCGAGGTAGCTCCATGTCTGTGGCGGGGGATTTTAAGACGGATGATTTCCCGGTTGACCTTGAATAAGTAAGCCGGAGTTTTACAACTATGCAGTACTAGTATGTAACGACTTTTACCCAAGGAGATTCAAAGTGCTAGACTGCACCTATCAAATTAGTACGGTCGCCATCCCCTCGTTCAATCAGGACGGCGATATCATCAAGGAGATGTCCCTAGCAGAAAAGGGCATCTTCCTCACCCTGCTTACCCACTTCACTTCCCGACGCCAGACTTATGAAGACCACTATGGGAGCTTTGACCCCACCACGTACACTCTTTGTCTGGACAACATAACTAGGCTTTGTCGGGGATGCAAGCTGACCCACCATGAACGCAGCGTCAGGAAGTTTATCGCCAAATACAAAGATTTGATCGAGCGCCTGATGCATGAGCAGACCAAGCTGGAGGCCGACCGTGGCGGAAAGTAAGTTTGGTCTGAAAAATTCACCGCCGCCATACATCCCGATTGATTGGCAAGCTTGGGGCGGGGATGAGCATGTCATGGATATGAGTGAGTCGATGGAAGGTATCTACTTCCGCATCATCAGGGAGCTATGGGTATATGGTGTGGTGGTGTTCGATCATAATGTCCTTGCACAGAGATTACATTGTGACCGTCGCAACATGAAAACGTTCCTGACAAAGTGGGGACACCTTTTCCGTTGTAGCGAATGTGGTGAGCAGCTAGATTACGCGAACGTGCTTCAAGGACGTACTACAAAGATGTCAGGAGTGTGTACCGAGTACGTCGCAGTTACGTCGCAGTCATGTCCCTACTGCGCTCCTGTTACGTCTCAGTCATGTCGCTGTTACGCTCCTAGTGCGTTCCACAAGAAATTGTTAAACTATAGAAAAGACGTGGCTTCCAAGAAACCGCTCGGGACAATAGAAGGAAACCAAACTGAAGGTGATCTTAACTTAACTTCTATTCCGCCTTCGGCGGGCTCAGAGTCAGGGACGAGCAAACCCAAAACCAGTCCGGGTTCGAAGGGTTCCCATTCTATGCTCAAGAATCAGCCCGGTTCAAAAGCTGGGTTTGAGATCGATGATGAGACCTTCCTGAGTCTGGCGATGGGACACAGACAATCTTACTCTGACCCAGACTGCAAAACCTGCTATGGAGATGGGAACTACAATCGCTACATCGATGATCTGAACTGTGTCTGTGACCGTTGCGACTGCTCCCGAACCAAGACGGCTCATCGATAATAGACCATAACCCATTACGACGATAAGACCCCAGACCACACTGGGGTTTCTTGCATAGCCATCCCAGCCCGACCTCCCCAGCCTGTCCGACCATCCCGCCCACGCCTACTACTTCGCCTTCTCGGTGCCCGGAAACAGCATTCCCAGTGAGCCCCCGCGTCTACTTCCTAATCGCCGGGCGTCCCGTTCAAACGCCCGCCGCGAGATAAATTCCCGCCAGCTTCTACATTCCATGGATTTCAAACTCACTAGTGAGAGCAATTCAATTGCTCGTGCAGTTCAACTCACAAGTGAGGTTCAATCATGGAATCAGAAAATAGTACAGAAGTTCCCGGCGCAGAAACCTATCCAATGTACGGCGTATATCGCGATGATTTGTTAGCCAACGAAACGTACCTGAGCGGCGAGATCATCCAGCTCTGGGAGATGCATCGCTGCTACTCAGGCGACATCAAGGCCGAACAATTCCGTCAGCGTTGCGTGGGCAATACGCTCGGCCAGCTACTTCTTTCAATGAAACGAATTCTCGTCGCTATCGGCAGGAACGGGAAGTGGTCTGGCTGGCTCAAGGAGCGAGGAATAAGTCGCGCAACTGCCGACCGCTTGGTAATCAGATACGCTCAAGCGCACAACCTGCTCGATGAATCTGCTCACGAGCAGATTCAGGAGCCCACGGAAGTCGAAATCGGCAGGTTATTCGCCGCCCTGTGGCCCCGGATGGAAAAGGTTCTAACAACGGAAAGATCACGTTACGAGTTCTTGCGTTGCTTCCTATATCGCAGCGGGCTTGCCTACGATTGGCAGGACAACGGCATTATGACCTTCGAGCCCGGCCACGAACCCGCACCAGTCGCCACAGAGCACGACGGCGGCACCACGCGCCATGGACTCGGTGATAGATACGAGGACGTACTGCGATGAGCGGCGACGGTGCATTCCTCCTCGCCGTGTACGTGCTTGTCCTCACCACGATCATCGGACTTGGCGGTCTGTTTCATGCCGCCAACGGGAAGAATTTCGGCTGGCGTGTCTTTGACATGATGGTGGCCGTCCAAGCATTTAATTGCATCAGCTTGTTCGTCTATTTCCTGCAATAACCGTAGATAGCGTTAATCACCAAGGAGCCCAACAATGTTCAGAGCCACACTTCTCAAATCACGTTCACAGGCAGGAATCCAGCCGGGCAGTTCCTCGTCATCTCGGAAAAGCCGGATGCTCCAGCGCCGTGCCACCCGTCAACGCCGTCTGAATCCATCACTCCCCGCCACCGAACCTGTCGAAGTCGATTCCATGGAAGCACTCGCCGACGAAAACATTCCGGTGGCTCCAGCCATCGCGGATATCGATGTGGTCGATGTCGCTCCCGATCTGCCAGCCCTGCTAAAGTCCATCCAACGTGCGGACATGCTGCCGATAGTCCCTGTTGCGACGGCTGAGGCTATCTCGGTGGAGTCTATCGTCTCAGTGCCGGACATGGCTCCTGCCGATTTTCAAGCCGCGCCTTTGCTGGCGCTTGCGGGGGAAACCATTGTTACGCTTCCGGCCATGACAGCCGACGTGGAGCCCAAGGTTGGTGGTGCCGCAATCATCGCGGCGGCTCCGACTATCGTTACCATCGCACCCGCAGATTCCGTGACCACAGGTGCGCTTCCGGCCACGCCAAAGACGGTCAAGAAACCTCAGAAAAAACGGGAACATGCAGGGCTCGGCTCCGTTGCCGGGAAGCCTACGAGGACGCGCAGGAAGTCGGTTAAGCATTCGGGCGCGGGAGGTGCTGCGGACCTCACCGAAGGTAGGTTACCGGGTTACGGGCTGGACGACATAAGCGGTGCATATAGTCTGCTGTGACGATGCGTGGCGGAGCTGGCGCACGCAACATACAATGACAGCAACGGACCAAAGACCGCAGCAGTTGAATGGAAGGGCTATGTCAGAAAGCACGAAATCGAGCATTGAGGCAGCCCAGCACCTGCTGGCGTACTTTGACCAGCAAGTGCTGGCGGCTTATCGAGCGGAGCCTCAGAAATATTCCCTCGCGACAGATTCTTTCGAGGGAACGCTCACCGTGACCAGCAAGTACTATTCAGAGCTTGAGGAGGCTGGAGGTGCTGGGAAAGAATATCTGAACATCCGTTTCGGTTATCGCACTTTAATGGACGGAAACCTTGCAGTGGTTGTCTGGCTGCCTGACCTTGAAAAAGCCACTGCTCATCAGGCTCGGTGGCTGGGATTCCACTTGAAGCATCCAGTGTGGACGGAGGAACGTGACGAACGATTTGAGAATTGGGCGATGCGCTATCTGGAGGGCTCATGGGATGTGGACAACGGCCCGCGCCACTACCTAGAGCAGACCATGAACACAATCAATGGTCTCACGAGTGAGCTGGTTGGATGTCCATTGTATAAGCACGTTATCAACGAGTCGCTGAGTTATCCATCAGCACAGAACACCCATCGTTATCAGGACGCGCACAAGGAGCTTTACGGTTTCCTTATAGATGGACTCGATAAGCAATGTATCTCCGAACTTGCCGGGCTCCTCAACCGAGGTTTGAAAACCGACAACAAGAACACGATTAAGGCAATCACAGCCCTCTTTCCTGAACTGGGTGCGCCATCGACATTCTATTCTGCTGTCAACCTTGTCAGTGAGCAACGCCGCCTAGCATCTCACGGAGTGCGCCCCCCAGCGGAGACCTTCTCCGCATTCTCGACGTTTACAAATGATCTCTCGCTCTGCTTACAAGCCCTGCGTGATCTTCTCGCTGTACTCGAACACAGCTTTGGGGTAGATGCGGAGTCAGCTTACACGCGGCAAGAAGCAATGAAGAGGCTACCGCGTCTCGTCCGTCCGTCTAGTCCTCACTTTTCAATCGTTCAGGCTGATCGAATGGTGGGCAAGACCGTAGAGAAAGTCGAATATGGTTTCCGGGAAGATATCAAGGGCCTTCAGGTTCAACAGGTGTTACTGGTGCTGGTTCTGTTATAGGTTCCTGTTCAACAGCGTCTTCTTCCACTTCCCCATCCTTAGCGG
>Ga0364919_10418_pt1 | contig 13459 bp, 12 predicted proteins | sample SorcelJu500001C7_2_FD_206953 | JGI IMG/M metagenome (GOLD analysis project Ga0364919, IMG submission 206953) | Enriched cells from Trout Bog Lake Hypolimnion, Wisconsin, USA - BchlTB.June20.5000.01.C7 | ecosystem: Environmental > Aquatic > Freshwater > Lake > Hypolimnion/Profundal zone | place... | reverse complement strand
TTAACTCTACCTGTGATTTTGTGCAGCTATGGATTTCACAACACGCTTCCGATAGTTGCTAAAGCCTTAAATGGAGATATGAGGCAAATACGTATAGCCGTAATATTTGGATCTATTCTTCCTTTGATTTTCAATGTTTTGATTTTGCTCATAACAGTAGGATTACTTCCCATGACTGGATCGGAAAACTCTTTAGTATCTGCCTTCAAAGAGGGACTTCCTATCACAATTCCTCTTGGGAGAATGTTACATTCAAATTTTTTTAAATTAGTGGGATTTAGTTTTTCTATTTTGGCTATAGTTACATCCTATATCGCCGTTGGAAAAGGTCTTTTAGAATTTGTAAAAGACTTCAGCCGCAAATGGCAATACAACCACAAATCCATTATTCTGTTTTTTACATTCGGCATCCCCTTTATAATCACTTTGCTTGGTAAAAATCTGTTTTTGAGAGCCATTGGTTTTGGAGCCGGCATTGGCGCTGTAACTATATTTGGAATTATGCCCATTCTAATGAAGTGGAAAGTAAGTGATGCTAAAAATAAAATAGCCGCAGCTATTGTGCTGAGTTTATTCATTTTTATACTTATCATAGAAGCAGGACGACAAGTCGGGTTAATTACCATTTTCCCGAAAATTGAGAACTGAATGCACGGTCCTCTATGACTCAACCCAAGATTAATGAAACCACACACTCAACATGAGCAGTCTGCGGAAACATGTCAAAAGGTTGAATTTTATCTACTTGATAGCCAAAGGAAACTAAACGAGACAGATCTCGAGCAAGCGTTGCAGGATCGCAAGATATATAGATCGCTCTCTTAGGTTTAAGACGTCCTATTCCATCCAAAAACAAAGGATCACATCCCTTCCGAGGCGGATTTAACAGAATCAAATCTATAGCAGATAAAGAAGCAATAAAAGTTTCAGATGAAGCACAAACAAAATCCACATTATGTATCTTATTAAGCCGCTTATTTTCCTGGGCATCTTCAATAGCCTCAGGCACGCATTCCACCCCAATCACCTTTCGAGCTGAACGCGCAAAAATGAGAGACAAAGTACCCACACCGCAATAAGCATCCAAAACAACTTCATTACCTTTCAGCTGAGCACATTCAAGCGCTTTAAGATAAATCGCCTCAGCTTGATCTGCATTCACTTGAAAAAAAGAAGCGGGGGATACTTTAAACTGCAAGCCACAAAGACGCTCCTGAATGAACATAGAACCTTCTAAAGCCTCATAAAAAGAACCTAAAATCACATTGTCAGCACCCCGATGAAAATTGTGCACGATCCCCTTTACGGCAGGATGACTGGCTATCACCGATTGAGCTATCTGAGAGAGGTGCGATGATTTTTTTTGATTCGTTACCAAAATGACCAAAACCTCCCCTGTATGGACCGCAGTTTTAATCAATACATGACGCAACTCACCCTCTTCTGTCACAGGATCATAAGGTAAAATCTTTGACTCTTTCAGAATGCTTTTCACTTTTTGATAAATCTCATCGCCCAAAGCACAATGAATTGCACAATGATCCACCTCCACCAAATCATGTGAAGAGCGCGCATAAAGACCTATTTGAATGCCATTTTTTCCAGATTTAACAGGCATCTGAATCTTATTTCTATAGGCCAAAAAAGCTGGCGAGGAGATACAAGGAGCCACTTCACAATCAGAAATTTTCCCAATCCGAACTAAAGCTTCCATCACCCTTTGTCTTTTTATTTCCAGCTGTTTGGAGTACGATAGATGCATCAATTGACATCCACCACACCGTCCAAATATCTTACAACATGGAACCACCCGATCTGGAGACGATTTCAAAATAGACAAAAGACGAGCCGACCCATATCGTTTTTGCAATCGAGTCATCTGAACTTTAACAGTCTCTTCCGGCAAAGCGCCATCAACAAATACTGTAAATCCATCTACATACCCTACCCCTTCTCCCGAACTACCGAGTCCGTGCATATTCAAAGGAAAAATTTGATCTACATAGGGTTTGTTCATTGGATTGCAATATGCTTTTAATAGGCCGCATGAAGAATAAATCAAGCCATGTTTTCTTACTATTCAAATATATTATACCCAAAGAACCTTAATCATGCAGGGAGATCTATTCTATGTAGATATGCATCGCCCCTTAGGTGCTGTATCGAGAACTTCGGCCTCAACCATCGCATCCTCCCTCAAATGCAAATAACTATCCATAAGCCCTGCTACCCTACTCACTTCGTCTTCTTGCTCACCAGCAGCATGCTGCTCGAGATCCATATTTTTCATGTATCTCATCCCAACCTCTATCATTTTTTCTATATACCGATTCAATTTTTCTACTTCTATGGGCTCTAATTGAAGGTCATGAATAACCTCCCTTAAATCATTTGCCAAAACTTGCAATCTCATTGGATTGTTATCGCAAAAACATCCCATCTTCAAACACAAATCAGTCACGTCCCAAACAAGAATGCACCGATAAGGCACTACATCACACGCAACCAAAGCCTCGCGAACTTCCTGAACGACACTGGCTCTACATGCCTTTAATATACAGCATTCCGAAGAAGACAAGAACGGCGAGCCATCGGGTAAATAATTTCCTTCCAGAAATTCAGACGAAAAAACCCAGGTCATATACGGTATAATCGCACCACTTTCCAAAAGATCTATGACCTTCTCCGTGTTTTCTAAACCGACTTGACTCTTTGAATAATCACTATATTTATGTCGAGCAATATCTTCTCCCGCCTCTGCAGCTTTTGCATACTCTTTTCCACAATCCACAAGTACAGCTCCATCTGTCATAGAATGACCCAAATGTCTATTTACATGCTCTAGGTAACTAATCTCATATTCTTTATCCTTATGGGAAACACTAGATACGGTCATACTCACCTCTGTTTTAAGTTGTAACAAACGCACGAACTCATTTCTTCATAGAAAACAACCATTTGCAAAGACCTTCAACAGAAAAATCTTCACAATCTTTTATGTGAATCTTAAAGAATTAAAAATATTTGTACATCATTTTTCTCGCCCATCTTTGGATGGGCGAGAAAAAATCTTGATTATTTTTGAATTTTACAGGAATTTTTACCAAAAATTTGAAAGAGAACACACCAACTTAAAAACACTTCCAAAAACACAAAACCAGATAGACCTAAAGCTATCCAACTTGATTTCCAATAAGCATAACCTAACAAAGCTAACGCTATAAAAAATCGCAATATGCGATCAGGGGCGCCTATATTTTTTTCCCATTTCATATTTTTTCCTTTTATAAAATCTCAGCTGCAATAGATGCCAACTCAGATCGTTCTGTTTTATCTAGAAACATATGACCAAAAATCCGGTGATTTTTAAATTTTCCAACAGCATAGGTTAACCCATTCGAATCCTTATCTAAATAAGGATTGTCAATCTGTGTTGGATCCCCAGTGAGAATCACTTTCGTTCCCTTTCCTGCGCGGGAAATAATGGTTTTTACTTCATGAGGTGTAAGATTTTGAGCTTCATCAATGATGATATACATTCTTGGCAAAGAACGTCCTCTAATATAGGTCACCGCTTCCATTTCAATTTTCTTACTTTCCATAATAAAGGCTAAAGTAGCAGCCCCATTACCCGCTCCATTTGCATTGGAACATAAAAACTCAAGGTTATCGTAAATAGGCTGCATCCAATGATATAATTTCTCTTCTTTGGTTCCTGGAAGATATCCTATGTCCTTGCCTAAAGGCATAATAGGCCTAGAAATCAAAATGCGGGAATACACATTGTCATCAAAAACTTTCTTCATGCCACAAGCTAGCGCTAATAATGTTTTTCCAGTGCCTGCAGAACCAATCAAAGTGACTAACTGGATGTCATCGCGCAAAAGCAAATCGATCGCGCACCTTTGCTCAATATTTAGAGGTTGAATTCCCCAAATATCTCGAGAAATCTGAATCAAAGGTTCTAATTTCTTATGTTTTTCATTGAACTTACCTACAGCTGATGAATTTTCAGGAGATGTCAAAAGAGCATATTCGTTGGGCCGAAAACCTTCTTCAGGCGCTGGCAATGCTCCATCTTTGTAAAACAAATCAATATCCCTTTTAACAACATTCACCCTTCGAAGACCTTTGTACATCTCCTCATAAGAAACCTTCAGATTTTCGTAGTCTTCCGCCTCCAGACCCATCGCTTCGGCTTTCACTCGAGTGACAAAATCTTTAGAAACAATTACGACCGCCTCTCCTTTTTCTTTTAAGGAATAGGCTATGAGAAGAAACGCATTACTATTTCGATCGAGCGGCAACGGAAATCCTGCAACTTTAACTCCTCGGGGCTCTAAATGAATACGCACTTTGGGCCCTTCTGGAATGATGATTCCAGAGCCCAAAGCACCTGCGCTTCCCACTTTTAACGAATCAATATAACGAATGACCTCACGGGCGTTTTTTCCTACCTCATCTTGATATCTCTTAAAACTATCAAGCTCTTCTAAAACGGAAAGAGGAATCACGACATCATTATCCTTAAATCGTTTAATGGCATCGGGATCATGAATCAAAACATTGGTGTCAATTATGAAAGTGTGTCGTGTCACTTGTAGGCCCTCAGAAAATTGAAGTTGTTTTCCTAAATTTGGCTGGTTTGCCACTATCATCAAATACCTCTATTTTATATTTATGATATACACAGGACTAGCGATCCTTTTTCTACCTCTCCTCCCTAAGATATTCGACCAGAATCGGCCCTAAAATTCACTTTATAGAGATTCGTCAAAACCTTTGCAAGCTAAGAGTCATTTTCTATTGAAAAACCAAAGAGAAAGCGGCAAATAACTCAAAACGAGATACTTACGAAACAATGCGAGCACTCTTCATTTTAGAGTGCCAAAAAGGCATTGACACACTTAGACCATTTCATATATAATAGATCACAAAAGGTGAGGAATTTCTCTATGAAAATTACATCCAGCGTATTGAGCATCCCCCCCCTATCTTTCAACTTCCTGGAAAAATATAGCCTCGCTACAAACAGTTGAAAGAGAAGGCTCTTTGATTTTAATTGTTTTCTTACAAAACAAGATAAAAGTAGAAATTCCCAATTTGGACGGAGACTCTATAGAAAGAATTTTCGAAGCTCATGCCAATTTTCTCGAACCAAACGTATCCTCTATGTTTCCGGACAACCCCATTTTAGGTCCCTTCAGCTTTAAACTACCTATTCCTTCCGATGGAGCTATCATCGATTCTTTAGGATCTTCCATGCAACACAATGAGCTCCAATCAAACTTACCACCACTTTCCCCAGATATCCTAAAAAAAATCGGCATGGTAGCCAAAGCTTTTGGACTTGAAGATCTTTCAGCACTTCCCCCTCCCAAAGCAGCCTGTAATTGCATCTATTGTCAAGTGATTCGAGCCATGGCAAATGATAAGACCCAAACAGATGCGGAAGAAGAAATCGCAGAGGCTGACCTCAAATTTCAAAACTGGAAAATAGAGCAGACAGCCGACAAGCTTTATCTTGTCACAAACCCATTAGATCTCAACGAACACTATACTGTGTATTTAGGAGATCCTCTTGGTTGTACTTGCGGCAAAAAACATTGCGAACACATTCGAGAAGTATTAAATAGTTAAAAAATGCTTGGTGAATAATTAGAAAGCCACTACTATTCTTTTTGGACGAATCTGGAGTGGACTCATGTTTCGGCTTTGCTTCTTTGCCTTTTCTTTAGCTACTAGTTTACAAGCTACTGCTACAACAAACGCACCTACACAACAACCTACAATCAAAAAAGAAGAGGCTTTCAAGCCTTTTACAGGAAAACTTACGGCGAATAAAGTCCGCCTGCGAGTAAAACCTGATTTAGACAGCCATATTCTGCGCCAAATGAATAAGAACGAACTTCTTCTCGTCGTCGGCGAAGAAAAAGACTTTTATGCAGTTGAGCCACCTAAAGACACCAAGGCCTATGTATTCAGAAGCTATGTATTAGATGACACAGTAGAAGCGAATCGGGTTAATATACGACTCGAACCACATCCAGATGCTCCTATTATCGGTCAGCTAGAGGCTGGGGACAAAATAAAAGGGCAAATTTGCTCTATGAATCATAAATGGCTCGAAGTTTCTGCCCCCAATACGACTCGTTTTTATATATCAAAAGAATTTCTCGTTTACGCAGGTCCATCCGATTATTTAGCGACCATGGAGAGAAGAAAATCACAAGTGGAGGATCTTCTCAATTCAGCATTTTTACTTGCAGAAACTGAGTGCAAAAAACCATACACAGAAATGTCTCCTTCCCAAGCGATTGAAAAATTTCAGACAATTCTTCGCGATTTTTCCGATTTTTCTGAAGCAACGTCACAAGCAAAAGAGGCTTTAGTCTTATTAAAGGATACTTACCTCAATAAAAAAATCGACTATCTTGAATCTAAAGCCGAACTTTCTTCTGCAGCAAAAGAAGAGCTCATCGCACAACACAAAACAGAGAGCGCAGAACTTTTTGCAAATGCCACCATCAATCCCAATCCTGATCTCTGGAAAAATAGAGTGCCCCCAAAAGACATCACTGATCCAATGCGTCTTTGGAACACAGTCGAAGAATCTCTTTATTTTAGCTGGAGCGCGTTCCACTCAGGTCAAAAAATCGACGATTTTTATACCGAACAAATGGCAAACGCCTCAACTCTCTCAGGGATTATTGAATTTTATCCTGCAGATATCAAAGATAAACCTGGGGATTTTCTCCTTCGTAACAAGGACGCTCCAACGGCGTATCTTTATAGTACTCAGGTGGATTTAGGAAAACATGTAGGCCAAAATGTAACGCTTCTAGCCGCCCCCAGACCTAATAATCACTTCGCATTTCCTGCTTATTTCGTTTTTAGCGTTGAGATGCAAAACCTCTCAGAGGAAACCAGCTCGCAAGAATAAGAGATTGCGAAAGTATTAGAAAATTTCTATTGTCCGGTTTAATGGACTATAGAAAATGGATCCTTCCCTCTTTGGCTATCATTGGCTCCATGACGGCGTTGCTTGTCGTTTTTTGGAGTCATAGGACTGAGCCAACCCCTCTCATTATTTTTCCTGCCGCACAATCTCCTTATGAACACGCTATCTATGGCGCTGGAATGATTGAGGCATCTACTGAAAACATCGCAATCGGAACACCTTTTATTGAACCCATTGCAGAAATTTATGTAACAAAAGGCGATAACGTTCAAGCTGGAGACGCTCTTCTAAAACAAGACACAAGAAGTTTAGAAGCACAGGAACAAACGGCGCAAAGCCAACTATCTGCAGCTCAAATCAATTACGAAAATCTTAAGACACAATTTTCTTTTTATGAACGACTTACAGATAAAAGAGCCGTAAGCGAACAATCTTATTCTGCAGCTTATTATGCAATGCTACAAGCGCAAGAACAAGTGAAAGTGGCCGAAACAACGCTTCAGCAAATAAAAACCGATATAGAACGTTCCACGATCAGAGCTCCTGTAGACGGAAAAATTTTACAAATCAACGCTCATGTCGGTGAAATCTACGCGCCTGAATCTTATGGTATTACCCAATCATACTCCACTTTACCCACAGCACAAATTCTAATGGGAACGATATCTCCTTTACAAATGAGAATCGATATTGACGAAGAAGATTGTTGGCGTTTTCGCCGGGGCGCTCAAGCCACTGCCTTTGTAAGAGGAAATACAAAGATTCATTTTCCTATGAAATTTGTACGAGTAGAACCTTATATCATTCCGAAAACCGCTTTTACTGGTGAAACGATTGAAAGAATCGACACACGTGTGCTCCAAGTGCTTTATCAATTTGAGCCGATGGATCTTCCCATTTATCCAGGACAACTGTTAGATGTTTTCATTGAGGCCCCTGCTTTACCCAAAGGCCACCCATGAAAAAATATGTATGGATATCCCTACTCCTTGTAGGTGGATGCATGGTAGGGCCCCAATACAAAACTCCAGAAATCGTAATGCCAGAACAATTTACAGAAAGTACGGCCTCCCTTACAGATGAGGATCTATCTGAGTGGTGGAAACAGTTTAATGATCCAAAACTAGACGCATTGATCGAAGAGGTCATTCAAGGAAACTTTAATTTTAAAATTGCTTTAGAACAAGTCATCCAATCGAGGGCCCAATTACAAATCCAAAGCTCCACCCTTTGGCCTACCATCGATTTAAAAGCTACAGCCATCAGGCAACGCTTTAGCCAAACTCTATTCACCTCCGCTGCAAACGCTATCTCTTTTGCTGGAGGAGCTACCGATTCAGGAATAGGCGCGATCACAGGCCCTGCCATACAAAACTTTTTTCAAGTAGGATTCGATGCCATTTGGGAGCTCGATTTCTGGGGTAAATTCCGCCATGGCAAGAGGGCAGCTTATGATCAATGGGAAGCGAGTCAATTTTTAGCTAATAATATATTGCTCACAATGATAGCAGAGGCTGCGCGAGATTACGTCTCTCTTCGAGCGTTGCAACAACAAATAGAGATCTTGAAAAAAAAAATCCAAGCAGACCTACGCGAACTAGAGCTCTTTCAAGTGCTTTACGATGCAGGATTAGATACTCAGATTCAGATTCAAAATCAAATGTCTACCTTAAGTGGAGATCGAGCGCAATTACCTATTTTAGAAACATCATTGAAACAATTGATTTATGCATTAGCTCTACTGGTGGGCAAACAACCTGAAGCCTTTTCTCATACATTTGATGTAGTAGAATCACTACCAGTTTTTGCTGGAAAAGTTCCTGCAGGGCTTCCCTCTGATCTACTTCGCAGAAGACCTGATATCAGAGCATCGGAGCGCCAACTAGCAGCGGCTACAGAACAGGTGGGAATTGCTGTATCTGGATTATTTCCTAGTATCTCACTCACAGGGAATGGTTACGGCTACGAGAGCAATCAAACCTCCAAATTATTTTCCCCGAAAAGCACCATATGGGGAATAGGACCTAACGTCCAATGGGATTTAATTGATTTTGGAAAAATACGAGGTCAAATCCATGAGGCTAACTCCTTACAAAGACAGGCTCTATTATCGTATGAACAAAATATAATTTCTGCATTAACAGATGTTGAAGGTGCCTTGGTTGCTTATTTCGAAGAGCAAAAAAGAAATACCGACTTATCTACAGAAGTAGACGAAGATGCACAATCGCTCTTGTTAACCCAAGATCTATTACAAGCGGGACTTGTGAGCGAGCTGGAAGAATTAGAAGCCACCAAAACACTTCTCGATGCTCAAATACGATGGATTCAAAGTGAACAAGCAATAGGTTCTGATTTAATCTCTCTTTATAAAGCCCTCGGAGGAAACTGGGAATGTTCCTCTACGCACTAAAAATGTTAATGGGAGACCGAATGAAATATCTCGGTCTAGTGATATCCCTCAGCTTTGCTTCTTTTATTATCAGCCAACAAGGAGCCATTTTTGTAGGCGTTATGCAAAGAACATTCAGCTATATTTCAGATACTTCACAACCAGACATTTGGGTCATGGATCCCACCGTACAATATATCGATGATTTAAAAGGCATGAAAGAAACCGTTTTATATCGTGTTCGAAGTCTACAAGGAATCGAATGGGCAGTACCCCTATATAAAGGGATAATTCAGGCTCGCCTCGCCAATGGCACTTTTCAAACTTGCGTGTTCATTGGAATCGATGACGCCACTCTCATTGGAGGCCCCCCTCGTATGATCCAAGGAAATCTACAAGATTTACGTTTTCCCGATGCGATCTTCGTCAATGAAGTTGGAGCAAAAGATAAACTTGCCTCGAAAAAAGTTCCCTTAAAAATAGGAGACGTCATGGAACTCAATGATCGACGCGCCTATGTTGCAGGAATTTGTTCTACCTCTCGCACTTTTCAATCACAACCCGTACTCTATACAACCTATAACCATGCAACTCTGATAGCTCCCTTGGTTCGAAATATGCTCACATTTGTCCTCGTTAAAGCAAAAAAAGGGGTAAATCCCGAGCAACTCTGTCAAACGATTCGCGCTACTACCGGCTATGCGGCGTATACATCTTGGGGCTTTAAGAAACTCACAATGCTCTATTATGGAAAATATACAGGGATTGTAATCAATTTTGGCGTAGCTATCTTTTTAGGGTTTATCATTGGGGTAGCCATTGCAGGGCAAACATTTTTCAATTTCATCGTAGACAACATGCGTTATTTTGCCATCTTTAAAGCCATGGGAGCCACACATTCTCTTCTCATTAAAATGGTTCTTCTGCAAGCCGCCCTAGTCAGTGGGATTGGCTGGGGCATTGGAATTGGTGTAACTGCCCTTTTCGGCTGGGCCATGCGCTACACAGAACTATCCTTCAAACTTCCTTGGTGGCTTTATGTAACTAGCGGCGGATGCCTTCTTTGCATTTGTTTGATCGCAGCCATCTTCAGCATCATCAAAGTCATTCGCATCGATCCTGCCATTGTATTTAAGAGTTGAAGGCTATAGCCCATGAAAGTTATTTGTAAAAATCTTAAAAAAACGTTCGGAGAGGGTCCCACCCGAGTTGAAGCTTTACGCGGCATCCAGCTAGAGGTTAAAGAGGGGGAACTTCTAATGATCATGGGGCCTTCCGGGTCAGGAAAAACGACATTGATTTCTATCATTGCCGCCATACTCACACAAACGGAGGGCGAGTGTTTGGTTTCGAATATAAACTTAAACCATCTTCCTGATGCAGAAAAAATACAATACCGAAGCCAACACATCGGCTTTGTCTTCCAAGCCTTCAACCTCGTCCCTATGCTCACTTGCACCGAAAATGTAGCCATTCCCCTTTTATTCAATGGAACCACCAAAAAAGACGCCGAACAAAAAGCAATAAAAATACTGCAAAATTTAGGGATAGGAGAAAAAGTTCATGCTACCCCTGACCTTCTCTCTGGAGGACAGCAACAAAGGGTTGCTATCGCACGAGCGCTCATTCATGATCCCGATCTCATCGTCTGCGATGAACCCACCAGTTTCTTAGACCATGAAACAGGAATAAAGATCATGGAACTTTTAAGAGACATCGTCACAAAGCAAAAAAAGACCCTTCTGATCGTATCGCATGATCCCCGCATCACCCAATTCGCAGATAGAATCGTTCGCCTAGAAGATGGACGAATTATCTCATGATCATCAATTAAAAAATAAAGTAATATAATGTAATAATAAAAAAAACAATATGTTTTAAACAATTTATGAGTTGCAATTTAACACAAATTGATCCATAATTTAATAAAAAACTGAAGGCTTATATGATCAATACACTATATGCACTAACATCTTGGATCTATGGATCTGCTGAGACACCTACTACTAACACCAGTTCTACAGAAAAAACATGGACTTTTATAACAGATCTAAAAGCTGCACTCCCCTCAACAAGATCAATAGCAATAGCTTCAATAGGGGCATTCGCTGCATTGCCGTTTTTCTTTAACAACAAAAATTACACTCCACTTGTCTCTACAGCGTGCTTGGCTCTTATAGTCGTTAGCTATCCAGGCAAAAAAGCAAAGCCGACACCTGCGAATAGAGCTCAACCAATACCAACAAGATTGCCGACACCACCATCTATAGTAAGAGCGCCGACACCACCATCTATAGTAAGAGCGCCGACACCACCATCTATAGTAAGAGCGCCGACACCACCACCTATAGTAAGAGCGCCGACACCAGTCGAAACACTAACGAACCAACTTAGTGAAGTTAAACGCAAACTGACTGACCAAAAGGCAAACATCAAGAAGGCAAAGCCTCAAATAGAGGTCGTTCTTGGCCCGCTACGAAGAGAGCTAGCTAGGCTAGAAGCCGAACAAAAACAACTAACAAGACAACTAACACAAGCTATAGAAAGACAGAAACACCAAAGTCGCAGATAGAATCGTTCGCCTAAAAGATAGACGAATTATCCCTTAATTAGAAACAAAAGCATTATGATTTAATAGCAGAAACATATAATATTATTTTTATAATTATATGTTGCAATTTAATTAAAATCTATTTATAATATACTAATAAAAAAGGACTTATATGATACAAACGCAAAATACTTGGTTCTTCGGAAACACTACAATACCTAATAAGCCAACTAGTTCCGGAAAGAAAAAACCAGAATCTTTTATAAAAAAAATAACAGGTCAACTCCCCTCAGTAGCATTGACAGCAATAACTTCAGCGGTGGCACTTTCTATAATATCGTTTGGGTTTAACAAGAAAAATTACATTCCACCCATCTATACAGCATGCTTGCTTACTCTTCTAGTCACTAACTATGCAGACTATTCAGACGAAAATGCAAAGTTAAGAGCCTTCTTAGCTACAATGGATGAAAGACTTGCTGAAACTGAAAAAAAACTTACTGACACTGAAGAAAAACTTGCTAGAGCTGAACAAGAACTTGACACAATTAGAAAACAATTGGATGAAGAAGACGCCGCAGAGAGAGCTCTACGCGAACTGGTAGGTTACGAGACTGACGCAGAATCATCAATTCAGTAAAAGCCAAAAAAGGCTAGGATTTGAAAAACAGCGTCTCGAAGAGAACTAGAAAATGCTAACGGCTGTCGCGATATTAGACCTCTTGAGCCGATATGGCAGGCTCTATGACTTTAATCTCTCTGGCTAATTTATCTATAGGGTCCGGCTCAGGAATCTCTTTTAAAAAAGATCCCACTTCTTTCAGCCTCCTAGCGCTCACTAAAACACGCGACTCAAAAGAAGCTACGCTCTGATTATAAGACTCTACCGAGCTATTTAAATTTTTCCCTAATTTGTTCCAATATTCAGAAACAATACCAATCCGATCGTAAAGTTCTTGCCCCAATTGCGCAATTTCTTTAGCGCTCCTAGAAAGACTTTCTTGCTTCCAACTGAACGCTACAGCTCGTAAAATAGCTATCAATGTCGTGGGTGTTGCGATGATGATATTTTGACCTGCTCCAAACTCTATTAAAGAAGGATCTACCTGCAAAGCTGCGCTAAAAAATACCTCTGCAGGCAAGAAAAGAATCACATATTCGGGAGCAAAATCAAATTGTTTCCAATATTCCTTATTAGACAAATCCTTCATATGCTTTCGAAGCACTGAAGCGTGCTCTAAAAGCTTCGTTCTACGCAACAATTCATCTCCAGCATCTGAGGCGTCTAAGTAAGCATTTAAAGGGGTTTTTGCGTCGACAACAATATTTCTTTGCCCTGGCAATCTCACGACAAGATCAGGACGCCAAATTTTCCCCTCGGACTCCACACTTTTTTGCTCAAAAAAATCACAGTAGCTTAAGAGGCCTGCTAGCTCTACAACCCGTCGCAAATGAATCTGTCCCCACAACCCTCTCACTTGAGGAGATCTAAGAGCTTGAGACAATTGCGCAGTCTCCTTAGCCAAGTCTCGTTCCGCTGCAACAAGCCCATCAA